>Ga0310697_10000138_pt1 | contig 101868 bp, 169 predicted proteins | sample 172DNAGHGlowgp2_FD_203883 | JGI IMG/M metagenome (GOLD analysis project Ga0310697, IMG submission 203883) | Sheep rumen microbial communities from Palmerston North, Manawatu-Wanganui, New Zealand - 1728 DNA GHGlow gp2 (v2) (version 2) | ecosystem: Host-associated > Mammals > Digestive system...
GGAACTTTATTCCAATTTCACCAGAATCAACTGTAGTACAACTACTCAACATCAACATTGCTGAAAACAGCATAAAAATAATTTTTTTCATTTTTAATAATATTTTTTTAATAAATTAATAACATTTGGTGACACATATCTAGCTAATTTTTCATCTGAATAATGTGCATCCATTTTATTTTTAGTTCTTAATATTTCCCTAATAAAACTAGATGATATAGAATTTTTAGGTCTATCTATTACAAGAAAATCGTAATCTTCAATTATCTTTCCACCATGCATCCAATTTGGAATATCCTTCATAGTATCTTCTCCGCATAAAACAAATACTTCATCATTGCAATATTTATTTTTTAAAGCATGAAGAGTAGCATAACTATAATAAGGAGGAATAAGTTCTTTTTCTATTAAATCTACTAATGTATAAGATGTAATAAAGGTTTCGTCCCTAATAAATTCAAACCATAATGAAACATATATTATATTACGTCTTTTATCAATATCGAGAACTTTCCTCTCTTTCCAAGGATTCTGCATGGTTGGAACAATAATTACTTTATCCATTTTAAAATCATTAAGAGCAGTTTTTATACACTCTAAATGGCCGTTATGAAATGGATCAAATGATCCAAGAAATAATGCTATTTTCATCGTTTAAATCTTCCAAAAATTTCTTCAAATTCAGGAGGTAAATCAATTCCACCTTCGGCGATCCTTCTTTTTCTTTCTATTTCGGCCATTATTCGTTGAAATTCTTCGTATCCTGTCATTTTCTACTAAATTGATTAGCTATTATATTAATTATAAAATTTTTAAAGTCATCATTTGGACTCCCTTGATATAAGAGAGTCCAAATATCTTTTAACATACGATTATTATCTTTGATTAAAGTTAATAACTCTTGTTCTTCATTTTGTGTCATTAATTTATTTTTTGTAATTCATTTATCTTAATAAAGTTACTAAAAATACTTCCACCATCAGTAGATACAATTCCTTTTGGGAATATTTTTGGGACAATATTTCCGTTAAGTAAATTTTCAATAGTAGCTTTAACAGAAGAGTCTCCTGCAATTCCACATACTACAAATTCAGAGTCTGCATTAGCTGTTACAATACTATCGAAATAATATCTTCTACCTAAACTATCTTCTAGGAGATCGATATCTTCAAAAGCACCACGTTGTTCAAATTCTGCTACTTCTCCTTTTTGACTTACTTCATAAGGAATATTGAAAGATTGTACTAACTTTAAAAGTTTGGGTTCAATACAGGCTCCTGGAGTATACTGCACACAATGTTGTGGATATTCTCCACCATTTCTTTTAAATGAACGATGATTATAGGGATGCCAATCTACAGTAAAAATAATTTTTTCAATTTCTTTTTTGTGTGATTTAATAAAAGTTTTAATTTCTTCTACTGTTTGTTTAGCACCTTTTACTGTCATAGTTCCAGTAATAAAATCGTTTTGACAATCTACAATAATTAAGTTCATCATTTTTTTAAAGTTTTAAAATTAATCCCAAAAATATTCAATATAATGATTTAAATATTTCCAAAAGAGCTTTTTAGCTTTTTCCTCTCGAACTGAAGCCTTTCCATAAGTATTCCAAAATTCTGAATCCTTTGAATATATTACTAAGTTTTTATATCTAGATATATTACGAACATTTACATAAGTTGTGAGATCCTCATTTGTAACTACATCTGTAAGATACCCAGCATGAAGGATGTTTATAGCTGTTTGACAACGTTTGGCATTTTGTTCATTATTAACTAAGTGTCCATTTTCAAGGAAATACTTAGACATTCGCTTAAGTTTATATTCGATAATATCCAACATATAAGCATAATCCCAATCTTCGTCATTCCAAATAATTGGAAAATATTCAAGAAGGTTCTTAATTTTTTTAAACAGTTTCATTTAAACAAGTTTTAACAATTTCCGAAATAGTTTTATTGTCAGCAGTAGGGAAAGTTCCTTTTAGACTTTTAATTAAAGAACCCATTTCTTTTTTAGTAAATCCATTAGGATATAATTCTTTAATAGCATTTTTAATATCTTCTTCTGGAATTTCTGGAGGCAAGAATTGTTTGAGACATTTTAATTGCTCTTTATAAACATCAGCCAATTCCGTTCTGGAATTTGCTTCATACATAGAAATCTGCTCTTCTCTTTCTTTTATAAGTTTTCTTATAATAGAAAGATCTAATTCAGTCATTTCTACTTTTATTTTATGTTCTGAATCCAATCCTTCATTAATAAATTCTAAAGGAAGTAAATAAAAAGTATTGATTATTTTTCCTTCAGATTTCGGATTCTTAGATGAATTATTTAAAAGAAGTTCTGCTTTAATTGCTCTATAAACCTCTTTAGCTGCACTCTGTTTACTGAGAGTTGCTTGTTTAATTAATTTATCAATGTCCATAATTTACAAAATCAATTAAAAGTATATCTTTATCTGTTCCTTGTTCTATAATTTGTTTGTTATTTCTTTTGGCAAACCATTTTGGATACCAATCGTCTATTAAACGAGGTTTACATACAGAAGAATATTTTTCTTCACAAGTAGGATTGTATTTAAATTCATAACTTAAGTCCTCCCATTTATAAAGATTTCTTCCACACCAAAACTTAAGAGTAGGATAGGTCTCTTCTAAATATTTGCAAGCATCTTTAAATTTTTCTAGACCACGTTCATATTGTTTTTTATTTCTTGCTTCAAATAATACTCTTATATAAATATCATCACGAGTAGCAGCGAAATAATTAAGAATTAAAAGTAAGTAATCTATTGTACAATATTCACATAAACCATGTGCAATAACCAATTTTCCCTTTTTATTTGTTCTAAGTCTTATATCAAAACACTTGACATTATAATAGAGATATTGAGAATAAATATCTACCTCTTGACATCTGGCAGCAAAGGAAAATAACCTTTGCCACCAGGTCTTAGGTTTTAGATATGATAATGAATTATGGCTTCCTAAAATCATATTAAATTTCGTTTGTATTAATTTCTTCTTTTAATTGTCGGATACGTTCATTACATATATGAATTATCTTTTCATAATCAAGAATTCTAGAATCTCCTTGTTTAGTACGTAATACTCGTTTTACAATATCTGCATCCCAAGGATTTAAATTCCAATCTATCCATATACTCCAAGGTTGAATTATATGTTTGGAATAATCACTTGTTCCCACATTAAATTCTCTAGTTGAATCAGGAATTATACCTAACTTTTTAAGATTATGATATAACTCCCAATCTATAGATACTTGAGGATTATTCTCTTCCATTATTCAATAGTTAAGTACAAAGGTTTATAACTCATAAAATAAGTTTCATCTAATAATGATACACATGCCGTTTTTGTTTCATTATATGTAACAATCTCATGATTACATGAATGTAAATGCCCTTGAAAATGATAACGAGGATTTTTCTTTTCAACAACTTCTTTTAATGATATATTACCTCGATGTAAATTACGAGCCTCTTCGTCTATAAACTGCAAACATTGATCACTATGTTCATAGGCAGAATCATGAGTTAAAAGAAAATCTACATTATTAGGCATTTTTTCATATTGTTCTTTATTATATTCGTCTGAATACATAAAAGCCCAATTACCAAATATATGACATAAAGGAGATCCCCAGATAGTCCAGATTTTTCCATCATTATCTAAATATTCGGCCCCTTCATTATATAAGATAGTAATATTTGTACCTCTTAAACATTCCTTAGCTGTTTGTTCATTTTTTAAAAAGAAATCATGATTGCCAGCCACCATATAAATTTGATCAACTGGTTGAGCTTTACACCATTTTATAAATTTCTTTTCAAACCAACTAAAGGACTGTGGTACATTTCTTTGCATTTTTAATGGAACAATATCTCCTCCTATAAATAATATATCGCAAGGTTCAATATTTACTGAAGACCATTGTCCATGAACATCGCTTATTGCACAAACTTTAATCATATTACCAATTACTTACATCTGTTATATCAATATACTCTCCTGTACTCCATACTTTGACTTTGCATCCCCATCCAATTCCTCCGCATGGATAAAAAGTATATTCAATGGTTCCTTTATCTTTATAAATTTGATCAGCTCTAGCTTTTTGAGCGGGAGTTAATTCAAATCTTTCTCTAGTACCAGGAAGTTCTATCTCATATTTAGAAGTATCTACTACCTTCCATTTACCGCACCATTTAATAAAATTTTTAAGTATATTCATTTAACAAATTAAAAATTTGAGTAGCAACTCTTTTCATTTCGGGTTGTACTTTTCCAGTCTTTTCAAAATATCTTAAATCAAGAAAATGCTTCCAATCAGAAGCGAATCCAGTCATTATTATTTCAGTTTTGGTACAATTAGGTAATATAGCTCTAGCTTCTTGTGGTGACAACTCTTTATCTCTTAGCCATAAATATAAATTTTCTATATCATTTAAGCAACGATCAAATTCATTCATAGCATAAGAATCATATTTACAAGTGGCATACCATTCTGGCATAATAAAAGTCAATTCTCCTCCGAATTTATCTTTATCATACCCACAATAACGCTGACTTTCTTGAGCAAAACTGAATGTTCTATGTCTTACAAGTTCATGTGATACACTTCTGTCAGTAATTATTTTAAAAGTATATCTCTTTTCATGGTATTTAGTTGGTTTACAAATATACTTTAAATCATTAAGCCTGTTGTTTTCTACTAAAACACGAAAATTAGTAGTTATATAAGTATTTACAGCACCTCGTATATAATAATCCCCTACAGTAGTCATTCTGGAATACGGATTATTACTATAAAAATCTCTAATGTCAGGGTACTCTTGATTCTGAAAACTGTAAACGCTAAGATAAACAGTACCATGCTCAAGCATTGCCGTATGATTAGACTCTATCATTCTATCTACAAAACCTTTTGCGCTATCTTCTGTTATCTTATCTTCAGATTTATAACAGGTTCTACCACAAAGTTCTATTTGTTTATAAATACCGTCCAAGCCTTCTTGCTGAGGTATATACTCTGCTTTACTTTCTATAAGTCTCATAAATCTTTTATTTTGGGACGATACAATGAATCTAAAGCTTTATATGTATCGTCTACAATATTGTTAATTTGACGATCCAATTCCTTGTGACCAATATTTACAAAATCTAAAAACAATACTTCTTCTTTATCCTTAAAATATCGTTTAATGTTCTTTTTATTATGCAATCTTGCGTATAACCAAGGCCACCAGTCATCTATCTTATCTAACCACGTGTTTGTTCGCTTTCCAAACGGACTTGTTGTAGAACTATACAAATCGTATGTTTGCGGCTCGCAGTCGGAAAATTTGTATAATACTTCCCAGTCATACTTTCTACGACCGCCAACGAATACTATATTGTTATAAGAATGCGTTAAATCGTTACAGTATTCCTTAAATGCATTGTCAATATTTTCTTGATTTTTCTGTTCGCTGTTGTATTCTAGTATTATTCTTACAAATATTTTTTCAAGTGAAGCACAAGAAAAGTTTTCTAATTCATCTAATGCTCTTCTTATCTCATAATCAAATATCATAGAACCATGAGCAGGTTTAAATATGCCGTGTTCATTTAAACGAACTCTAAAATCAAAATATCGCACACCTAAAGCTAACTGTTGTTCAATATTCTTAGATTGGCACTTTGCTACAAAATGCAGAGGCCTCATCCACCATTCAGTAGGCTTCGCAAATGATAAACTATTATGACTTCCTAGTATCATCGTTTTTCTCCTCTGTTATTGGTTCTACGTCTTCTGTATCCATAGAGTTTACATCGTATCCCTGTACCTCCTCTTGTTGTACATTCTCTGACGTTTCTTCCTTTTCTCCTCTTGCTTCTGTTGCTTCGTTGGTCTGTATGACGTTTCGGAGTTCATCAAGAGCTCGTCTAATCTCACTTTCATCGGTATCTACTTTTGCGGTTTCTTTAATTCGTTTAATTAAATCCTCTTCGTGCGGATTTCCGTATTTGTTGTATAAATCGAACAACATCCAGGTAGCTGCATCCCGAGCTTTTCCGGGTTTCATGCTATCGATGAGTTCTTCTAATTCCTGAATCGTATAATTCTTTAGCGGAGCTTCTCTGATTAATTCTCCATCTTTGTTATACAAATTCGAATGTTTGTTTATCTTTCCCATTAGAATATCCAGTATTTATTCTTTATTGCACGCCCTTGTATACTTATCATCTTACGTAGTGCTTTTAAAAAAGATTCATCCTTCAGTATACTTCTTAGTGTTGACGTGGGCTACGTATTTTGAGCATTCTATTTCTATATCTTTGTCATCTTCGTCTTTCGATTTCATTTTGTAAATATAATTCTTTTTATATTCTTTATATTTTTTAAATGCAGCATTTCTCTATTCTCTGTTCGAATAATAGTGAATATATTTCAACATTTGTATAGCATTTACAGATCCGGCTACACCCAAATTACAAATATTGTTAATAAAACTCATAACACCATCGTCTCCAAATTTATCTCGCAATATTGTATATTCAGATAAACTTTTTTGTAAATACGTATTATCCCAATCAAACTATGGTTCGACTCCTGCTATAAAGCATATATTCATCGGTACGCCGTGGATAAAGAAATATTTACAAGAATCTGTAACTGTAGTACTGCTGTGTTTTAACGAAAGAAAATCAGCATAATATAAAATAGTACTCAGCTCAGCCTAATTAATGTTTGCTTTCTTCTTTGAAATCATATGGAGGCATTTGTTTAAGTCTATATGCCTTTATAGTAGTCTTGCCTTCTAAAATAGCTTTAGCGATTCTATGATACCCATCTGCTACACAACCTTTAGTATCTAATATGATAGGATACTTTAAATCTGTACTTTCAACCCGTTTCATGTTGTATATAAAATCATCTAAATCTTTTATGTCAAATGGTAGATGATCTAATCGTATACCTGCTAACGGTATTTCAAATGCTTCTAGATTATCTTTTTTAACTTGTGCAGCTAAAGAAGATGCTCTCCAAGTATAGGTACCATCGAAATATTGACTATCTTCGAAAGGCATTGTTTCTATTTCTACTATAGGAATGTTAGATTTTTGTTTTTTCATATAATTTATTTTACTATATATATGACGTATAAATATACAAATTGGTTGCAATTTAAGAAAAAATTAAATTTTGTGCAACCAAAATGTGCGTTTATTTCGTTACAGGGTCGAAATTATTAAAATTACAAATATGCAAGAAAAAGTATTAAAAGTAATTAAGCCGTTCTTTGTGATGGATTGCGGAGATACATTTGAGCTCTCACAAAACGGTAAAGAGTATACAAGTACTTATGTAGAAGAGGGTGATGCAACTAACGATAGTGGAGTTCACATCGGCTCTAAATATACTTCTAATTATACAATCAGTACAGGATATGCACAAGAATTGATCAATGAAGGTTATCTAGCTCCACTTGAGACTACAAAACCAGAAGGTCCTTTTGTAAACGTGTTCGACGAGATTGACGACATGCTCGCAGAATATAACGAGGAGTTGAACAATATCGACGACGTTTGTGCAAATCAGCCAGCATGTTTGAAAGTAGAACATGAGACTGTACTTAGAAATATTTGTACTGTACTCGAACACTTGAAATCTCTTAAGAAATAATTATGGAAGAGGATAAGATTATAGATCAGTCGCAGCTTGCTAATGATGTAAGTGACAAGATTAATATTGACATGAAACGTCAATTCTTAGTCAAGCCGCTGGACCCGATCAAAGTAAAGAAAGAATTCAGTAAGCCGGTTGCTACAGACAACAAGCCTAAGACTGACGAAAACGGAGTCGAGGCTGTAGATTACGATAAAGTAGAAACCGAGGTTAAGGAAGTAGAATCTGATTTTAGAAAGGGTGTTGTACTTAAAGTTCCATTTGAATACAGTCGCAACATCGGCAACAATAAAGACTGGGAAGAGATGGAGATTAAAGTCGGAGACATTATTGTTTATTATAACAAATATGCACAATGGTTCGACTTGCTCAAAGATACACAATTAGTTTCTGGTCACGATATATTGGGCATAGAGCGATAATGGATTTAAATAAAACTTGTAGAAAAATAGCAAAGGAGTTGGGAGAAGACTTTGAATTGGTTAAAGATATAGTACAATTCTAGTTCTACTTTATAACTCAAATCATGAAAGACGATACAGACACTCATGATATAATGCTAAACGAGTTGTTTAAATTTAAACTCAAGAATAGATATAAAGAAAACAAACAACATAAATATAGTTCTAAATGAAGATTTTATACGTAACAACAAACAACGACGCGCTAATTGTAGACACAGAAACAAATAACGCAAGATCGATTACCAGCATGCCTGATCGAATCAGCAGAATGTATGTCGCAGATGAAAACCTTGAGATTAGATATCAGGGTGACAAATCAAAACAAACAGTGTTAAAAGCACAAAATGGCGACATTATACTCACATTCTACGGTAATGACAGGACTCCAATTGTAATAAAGAATGCAGATTGGAAAAAGAAAGTAGCATTAGAGTTGGCAGAAAGAGAGGCAGAAACTGCAAAATATGCAAAACTTGCATCTTTACAACCAAGTTCATGTATCGAATCTTGTGCGGATTGTTGTTGTAACGCTAGTTGTTAAAAATATAAGAAAATGAAGAAAATTACTAAGAAGACAAAGGAAAAGATCTTTTACGTAGATCTTACCGATAACGATATGACGCTTGATGAGGTTACGCTCCATTTTGCAGCAGCTAAGTTTACAAATTTACTTAGAGAGTGCGAACAAGAAGCGTTGGCTAAGTTCATCGCAAATACAACCATAAGTGGCGTGTTTGCAGGATTTAATAACCTCTACCGCAGCAATACAGGAAGTATCTATAAATTTAACGTAGACCACTTCGAGATCAAAAAGCCAAGTTTGTGGAAGCGGATTAAAGCGTGGTTTAAGAAATAACAGTTGGTTACTGGAAATAACTTAAAGACTCTCTAGACTTCTCGTCGGATCAGTCTAGAGAACATCGCGGAGTGGTGAAGTGGTATCATGTGAGGCTCATAATCTCAAGTTCGCAGGTTCGAGTCCTGCCTCCGCAACTTGATAATGCAAAATTCAATCATAGTGTAAATTTTTATTTTTAATAAGGCGGCTCCGACCTGTTTGAAATATAACTAGTACGCAACTATAGAAATATATGTCGGCAATCGGGCACCAATACAGTTAGTGTGTACTGTAAACACATATTGCCCCGTAGTGTAAATACCTTAAACACGAGAGATTCTAGCCCTCTAATTCGGCCTAGGTGGGGTCGCGGGGTGACCAATAGTTAAATTGCACAGGTTAGAGGTGTGCATAAAGTAGATAGATTTTATGGAATTAAAAACGTGTACTAAATGTAAATTAGAAAAGCCTTTAACTGAATTTAACTTTAAAAATAAAACTGCAGGTAGACGATAGGCAATGTGTAAAGAATGTTAGCGTGCGAGATAGCGAGAATTGTATCGCAATAAGTATAAACATTACAATCGTGATAAATATAACGCTAACCATAAAGCATATAGAATAAAAATGCAAAATATAATAAATTCTGCTAAAAGCGGCGGATGTTTGATTTGCGGAGAAAAAGAAATATGTTGTTTAGATTTCCATCATTTACACGATAAAGAGTTTGTAATTGCATCTGGTCGCGACGTTTCTGAAAAGCGACTTTTGAACGAATTATCTAAATGCATAGTGTTATGTGCAAATTGTCATAGAAAACTACATGCGGGAAAAATATAGCTCCCAGTTCGATTCGATGGCGGGGCGACCAATACTTAATATACAAAAACATGGAGATTAAATTTAAGAAACTAACAGAAAACGCTGTAATTCCAGTACGCGCACATAAAAGTGACGCAGGGTTGGATTTGACTTGTACAAAGATTACAACTACTCTTAATGAAGCTCGTCAGCTTATGCTTGTATATCATACAGGTTTGGCAGTAGAGATTCCAGAAGGATATGTAGGATTGTTGTTCCCACGTTCAAGTGTATATAAGAAGTCGATGATTCAAACAAATTGCGTAGGTGTAATTGATTCTGGGTATCGAGGTGAAATTCAGGCTGTATATAAAGTTACAACTGACACGATACCTTCAGTCTTCCAAGAAGGCGAAAGATTCGTACAACTCGTAATTGTTCCTTACTTCGATTGTGATCCAGTAGAAGCAGAAGAGCTTTCTGAAAGTGATCGTGGCGAGGGAGGATTTGGATCTACAAACAATGAAACTATCAGCGCAACTGAAGGTCAGGAGAGTCATCCGGAACAGAAAGACGAGTCTACAAACTCTATTGATCAAGATCAGTCAGCGGCAGGGGAAGGGGAAGTTCCCCCAGAGACAGTTGAGTGACGCGTAACGATACTGTGAGGTTAGGCGTACATAAGATGGCAAATAACCATAATGAGGGAGTTACCTAAAAAGGTAGCTCCCTAACCTTTTATATATAATATATAAGCATATGCATGAACATTTTATTCACCCTCACGTACATGACGTAGTATTTGCAGACAATGCGACTCTGACTAGCCTTTCTTTAAAAATATCTAAACACATAGCAGACAAAGATATTCATATCACGAAAGAAGAACGTGAAGCGTGGAACAGTAAAGTAACATAGTCGGAGTTAGAAGAAGTAAAGAAACTTATTCCTGTAATAGACCCTTCAGTAGATCCTTCAGAAATCGTAATACCTACGAAAACTTCATAGCTTATAAACGATTCTGATTTTTAGTCTGAATAGAACGTAAAAGATATACTTAGCTCGTATGGAATTACTTGTGGGCAGGATTATAGTAATTTTGTAAATAAATCAGCATTGGCTACGATCAACGGTCAACGTTTATACAATGGAGGTGACATTAAGATTACAAATTTTAAAGACACAGAACCTCTATTTACTATAAACAATCAGCCTGTATATCACAACAGTCAGGTTGTAGTATCAGACGAACATGGCGTTGATACGAGAATTGAAGTAGACCCTACTGCAAGTGCTAAGATTAAGTTTATACAGGATAGAATTGAATTGTGGCGCGAGGGGGAAGAACATCCTCGCTTATATATTCACATGCCTACAGAAAGGCCGTATTTTGGTACAGATGCTGCAATTTTTATGTGGATAGACGAACTGTAGCAATACGTTAAATTACAGCTTAATTTAGTAATACCTGAAAACGATTAATATGGCAAATATAGAAAAATTTATCCCCATCTTGTTTAGGTGGGAGGCAGGAATAAATATGAAATCGGGGGAGACTTTAGAGCAAGCATTTCAGCGTGCAAAGAAGACTGGATTTGCAAACGACCCCCAGGATAAAGGTGGTGCTACAATGATTGGCGTTACTATTGGAACTTTTAGAACCTATTGTAGATATAAAGGTCGCGGTACAGCGAGTGTACAGGATTTGAAGAATATTACTTACAAAGAGTGGCGCGATGTTGTACATACTTTATATTGGTCCAAATGGAAGGCTGATTTGATTGAAGATCAAGCTGTAGCAAACATGCTTGTAGATTGGGTTTGGGCTTCTGGACAAGGTATCGGTATTAAACGAGTACAAAAGATCCTTGGTGTAACTGCAGACGGCATTGTAGGTCCTAAAACATTAGCTGCTGTTAATGCTGCAAATCCTGCAGAATTAGTAAAGAAAGTATACGACGCAAGAGTAGCTCACTTTAACGCTATTGTGCGAAATAATCCTTCGCAAAAGAAATGGCTGAAAGGTTGGCTAAACCGTGTTAATTACGTATATAAATTAGCACTATAATATTACCTATCAAAGCGTCGATAAATATGTTTGATATTAAAGGTAATAAAATATAGTTGGATACAGAATCTTTAGCTATTCCTCCGTTTAAAGAGCATTACAATAATGCTGAAGACAAATAGCAAGCAATTAAGGAAATTGAGTATGTTGTGTGGTGTAACAAATGGAACACCCCATACAATGCTTATCCAGAAAAAGAGCGTGCTTAGAGGGTAGCTAAAGATATATTCAACGACGAGAGTTATGCTCCTACCGAACAGGTTGTGCAGCTGGCTAAAAGATTTAATGAGTTTTAGGAAACGCCTGCAACTCGTCTTTTAACAGCATCACAAACTGCTGCTGAAGGTTTGATCACAGCTCTTAAAGATTATTCTAGTGTGTCCATGGATATCGATATCGCCATTAAAGTCACTAGAATATTAAAAGACGTAGGCGGTATTGTAAAGTCTTTGGATATAGCTATGAAGCAAGCCAAAGCAGAATAGGTAGAAGCAGGTAGAGTCAAGGGCGGCGGCCAAATAGGACTCTACGAAATGTAATACCAATTCTTAAAGTTTTAAAAATGTCAGATAGTAAAGTTTTTATGTTTCCTGAAAATGGATACAACAATAACAATGGCTTCGGTCTTAATGGCTGGGGCGGTGGCCTTCTCGGCTTTATTCTCGGTATTCTCTTCGGTAACGGAGGGTTTGGCGGATTTGGCGGTTGGGGCAATGGCGGTTTTGGATACGGCCTTGCCAATCAGCTTAACAACGATAATAACGCCGACTTAGTATTAAACGCAATTAATGGTACAGACGCAGACGTACGTTTGCTCGCTACTACACTGAACGCCGATATCAACGATGTAACTAATGCTATACATCAGGTACAAGGCGCAATCCAGCAGGTAGGTGCACAAAACGGAATGGGCTTCTTGCAGGTAACTAATGCAATCCAGTCTGGTAATGCACAGATATCTCGTCAGCTCTGTGAGTGTTGCTGCGAAAATCGTCTGTTGACGACACAGCAGGGTTATGAGAGTCGTATCCAAACGATCGAACAAACCAATCAGCTTGGTTCTCAGGCAGATCGCAACACACAAAACATTGTTGGTGCAATCAACTCGCAAACCACGTTGATGACAAAAGAGTTCTGTGACCTGAAAGAGCGTGAATTACAAAACAAGATTGATAGTTTGACTGCAGACAATGCACTGCTTCGTAGCAATGCAGCTACGACTGCTCAGACCGCTCAGATTGGCGGCATGATTGCAGCATTGCAGAATGAGATTGCAGCAATTAAAGCTAGTCAGCCTTCTACCATTACGTTGCCAAACAATGCGTGGACTGCTGTTCCAACATTGGTTGCTAACGCTGGAGCAGATTTTATTTCTAGCTACTGGGCAAACAAACTAGCTAACGTTACAACAACTACTACTCCCGCGACGGGTGCGTGATTAATTAAAGTTTAACCTTATGTTTTCAGCGTTACGTCAAGGGGCTTTGGTCTATATATTAGACAAAAGCGAAAAACCGAGTATAAAAACCGGTCAAGTAGAAGGTGTTACACAACCTAGATTTAATCCGTAGGCTGGCTTCGGCTAGACTGTAGTAGATATCTCAGTTAAGATTGGAATGGACAAGAAAGATTTTGTCGGTGTTCCTAGTAACGCTACCATTCATAGCAGTGGCAGTATTACGATCAGCGAAAGCAGAGAGTCTATGATTTAGGAAATAAACTCTATGTTGCGTACAAGTAAATCTGTATTAGAGAGCGTAGAATATAATAAGAGCGTAATTGAAACTTGTGAGGAAATGTTAAAAGAGATTGATCCTGACTTTAAAAAGTAGTAGGAACAAGATGATACTATTAACAACCTCAAAGAAGAGATGAGCGTTTTAAAAGGCGATGTAAACAAGATCTTAAGTCTCTTGACGTAGGCTAAAACAAATTAATTTAAATATTATGGTTTTAGTTGAATTTAGAGAGGCTGCTATTAATAAAGCGTGGGACGCTTTAGAAGAAGCAAAAGATTATGGAAAACGAGTAAAGATCGCTTTGTGTTCGTTAGAAGATGCTCTCTGTGAAGTATATGAAGCTAGTGAAGAGGAAGAATATGACGACACTGCTAAATACGATACAGAGGTTAGTGGTAACGATATTGATATAAACTATCGTAGAAGGTCTGGAATGAGAAATCATATGATGCGTTCTGGTTACAGGGGCATGCGTATGAGAGATCATTCTAATCGTTATTCTTATTGATTACAAGTGCCGGTGTGAAATACCGCTGGCACTTTTTAAAAGTTAATATTATGGATAAGACAGATTTAACGCAGTATGATATTAAGCCGGAAGGCATGATTAATTATCTACGTTATAATGGACCACACTTTAACAAAAAACTTTTAGATTTTGCTTGTAGCAAAATGAAGAAAGAAAGTGGGTCTAGATCCATTGCAATTGTTCCGTATACTAAAGAACAAGTAGACAGAATGCTTCAGACAAACAACATAGTTTTAAAGAACAATTAGTTGTGTGATTATATATTTGTAGCAAATATGTGTAAAGCAGACTTCTATGGTTCTAGTATCATTGACGAAAAACATTTAGCATTATATATAAAAGATGTTATAGATGATGTTGATGGTTATGACGGAATAGTGTTTAACAGATGGTATGCCGATATGTGTAAACAAGGTATCGCAATTCCTTGGGAAGATATGATATGATACAACAGTTTATAACAGTCGGAAAAGATAAGTGGGATGTAGTTGTATGTTACGGTACGTCAGAAGAAGATAAAGAGTATTTATACGATTTATTATTAGAGCACGGATGCCCTAGTGTCATAGCTAAACATGGCGTAGACATAGTCACAAGTAGACTAAATACCGGAATGACTTATACAGACGATATACATAAAACTAGTATTGTATACATATCCGACGCTATATCTTCAGATTAGTTTGTAAACACTGCAATACATGAGGCAAAACATGTGTAGTCTCATATATGCACTTATTATAACGTAAATGAATCTAGTGAACGTGCTGCGTATTTAATGGGTTATCTTGTATAGAAAATGTATAAGATGCTTAGAATGTTTAACGAAAAATATTATGGTAGATTTCAGTAAAAAGATTTATAATACTGATAAATTTAGACAAGCTGCCATTTTCTTTTAGGAGCACGGAGTCTATACACTAGCACCTCCAGGGACGACAGATTATGTAAAATATTGGGATTAGGAAAAAGAACGATGTTTAAACGGTTATGTAGCTCCGGATGGAGATGCTATTACAGGATACCATTATTTTTATTTAAATTATAGTCCCATCATGAAGCTAGACGAAGTTGAATATACAGATCGTTATGGCAATAAAAGAACCAAAAGGGAGCGTATTTTAGGCTTCCCTAGGTTCTGGGACTATGATTATTATTACTTCAATGCCATCGAAGAAGCTGAAGACTCCGGCAAACACATGGCAGTATTAAAGTCAAGACAGAGAGGATATAGTTTTAAGGGAGCCTCAATGCTCGTACGAAACTATGAATTGATTAAGGGGTCTAAAAATTTCGCAGTTGCTTCTGAACAAAAGTTTTTGGTTGGAGACGGATTATTAACAAAAGCTTGGCAAATAATGGACTTTGTCGATAAACATACGGCATGGTCTAAATAGAGGCTTACAAGTACTCGTATGGAGCGAGTATCTGGTTTTAAAATAAAGGACGAATTCGGTAAAGAGACAGAACAGGGTTACCTCTCTAGTATTACAGGTATTACTCTAAAGAACGACCCAGAACGTATCCGTGGTACTCGTGGAAAACTTGTACTATGGGAAGAAGGCGGTAAGTTTCCAAATCTGCTTACAGCGTGGCGTGTAGAATAGCCTGCTGTAGAAACAGACGACGGTGTAGCTTTCGGTCTAATGATAGCATTTGGCTGTGTATGTGCAGGCACTAAAGTGTGGACAAGTACTGGTGATTGCGTAAACATTGAAGATTTAAACCCTAAAGAAGGAATTTTAGGATGGGATACATATCAGGCAGTACAATAGAAAATATCTCATGTAAATCCTCCTGCTAAAAAACCCTGTATTAGAATTACAACAAATACTGGTAGAACACTAGAGTGTAGTACAGACCATCCAGTATTGTGGTCAACGCCAGGTAAAACAAAAAGAGTTCCCGGAAGACGTGGTGAAAACGAACACATGAAAAGCTGGTTGTTCCACGAAGCGGGTAAGTGCAAAGTAGGAGAGTAGGTAGGTATAATTGACAGCGTCCCTTTCTTTGGTACAAAGAAAATGTGGGAGCCAAGACTTGTCGGATGGTTAATTGGAGACGGTAGTTATGGGTATGGCAAAACTCCAAGACTGTCGAACTGTGATGACGAAATAAATAATTACGTATTACAGAATTTCGATACTTCGGACGACCGTCAACCTAGAAAAACAAAAGACGGTAAGACATATAGAGAAACCAGAATAAAAGGGATTTGTAAGAACTTACGAGAACTTGGAATATATGGGTAGACTAAAGACAAGAAACGCCTACCGTTAGACATACATAAATATGACGCTGAGTCGTTGTCCGAATTAATTGGTGGTATATTTGATACTGACGGTTATATGGCAATAGACAAGTCCGGAAGACCTAGGATAACATTGACACAAAATAATGAACAGATTTTAAGATAGATCGAAAGCGTTTTATTACACTTTGGAGTACACTGTTCCATAAGTTTCATAAAAACTAAAAACAGAACTCATAAATCTGGTGACAATGTTATAAAAGATGGAGCTGGTCATTGGAGGCTTAGTATAAATGACATTACGAGTATTGGTAATTTTTCACATAATATTTCTTCAATTGTTTCCTACAAACAGTCCGCGTTAGATTTAATGCAGTTGTATACACAAACACATCTTGCAAAATACCACAATTATGTGTCTGGAGTCCACGCAGAAAAAATTGTTTCTATTGAAGATATCGGAGAACGAGAAATATATAATCTTACTGCCGACGGAAATAATAACTATATTGCAAACGGAATTATTACTCATAATACTGGTGGTACGGAAGGCGGTTCATTTGACGGCCTTAAAGATTTGTTCTACAAACCGGATGCATATAACGTACTCAGCTTTCCTAACATATGGGACGAGGGAAGAGGAGATACTAAATGCGGATTCTTTGTACCGTCATACTCAAATATGGAGGGAAACGACGAGCATGGAAATTCTTTAATGGACGAAAACGGAAATTCTAAAAAAGAATTAGCCATAGAAGAACTAATGAGGTAGCGAAACAAAATTAAAGACGGTGGAGCTACTTAGCAATCAATTGATAGATTTATTTCAGAACGTCCGTTGTGTCCGCAAGAAGCAGTACTCGAACTTGGTAAAAACATATTTCCTAGAAAGTTATTGATGGATCAGTTGACTCGACTTCGCACAAATAAGAAGTTGCAGAATATGAAACACATCGTAGATCTTTCTTGGGACGGAGAAGGTGGTGTAAAAGCCACTGAAAAGAAAAGCGGAGATATTACCACATATCATTTAAAAAAAGATGACAAACCGGAAGGAAGTGTAGTTATATGGGAGTATCCTATAGAAGATCCCCCATACGGATTATATATATTAGGAGTAGACCCATACGACCACGATGAATCGTTTACTAATTCGTTAGGTTCTACGTTTGTGTTCAAACGTGTCAGAGCGGGAGAAGCGTGGAACGACGTGATTGTAGCAGAATACTCAGGACGACCTGCTACAGCAGAAGAGTATTATGAAAATGTAAGAAAGCTTGCTACAATGTACAATGGAAGGGTAATGTTTGAGAATGAACGTAAAGGTATATACCCTTATTTTACAAATAAGCACTGCGATTATTTATTGGCAGATTAGCCAGATAAAGTGATTACGGAAGTCTTTAAAGACAGTAAAGTGCAACGCCGAAAAGGTTGCCACATGACAAAAGCGATTAGGGCTTATGGTGAGGGTCTAATATTAGAATGGTTGTTAGACGAATACGAACCGGGGCACCCTAATATAGAACGAATATACAGTGAACCTTTATTGGAAGAGCTTATAGAAAATGACGGTATTAAAAACGTTGACCGAGTAATAGCATTATGTATGGTAATGCTATATAGGGAAGAGCTTTATTAGGTAAAGGTGTCGACTGCAAAAGAACAAAACAAATAGGTTGAACTCTTCTCAATGCCGCTGTTTAGTAACAGGTGGTTTGATACAGACGTCAATGAGACTGGCGAAGAGGATATGCCGTTATTTTCATTTTGAGTATGACATACGAAAATTTATATAATTCGAGATTTCCATAGCAGAAACTGCCGCTATCAAAGAAGACGGAACAGTGGCAACACGATTGTGTGAATTACATAATCGGAGAAGGTAATATCGTATCTGGGGGAAGTGGACCTCATAGATATGGAGAATTACAAACCTATTATAATTTGTACAATAGTATATTCGACGAAAAGGATTTTAAAAGAATTACTAATCCTTTTAAAGTCGAAGATGGTTTTCCTGCAACTCCGCACGATTTTAATATTATTAGACCAAAGATCGACCTGTTGATAGGAGAGGAAAGTAAACGCCCATTGAATTTCAGAGTAGTGCGTACTTCTCAACAGGCTACTTCTGAAATGCAAGAAAAAGAGAAACAACTCTTGCTTCAATATATCGAAGCTACTATTATGGGCAATATGGGTCCAGAAGAACAAGCTCAATATCAACAACAGCTTTAGAGTGGTGAAATAATGCCGCCAGAAGCTATTGCTAGATATATGGACAAGGACTACAAAGATGTAGTAGAGAACACGGCCTACCACACTTTAACGTACTTACGTGAAAAGTTAAACATGGATAACGAGTTTATCAAAGGCTGGAAGGACGCGCTTATTGCCGGACAAGAAATATACTATGTCGGAGTACTTAATGCAGAACCCTACATGGAGCGTGTAAATCCGATGTACTTCTCATACGATAAAAGTCCAGATCTAGAATTCATTGAAGATGGAGCGTGGTGTTGTAGAAAAATGAGAATGCCGATTACGGAAGTGTATGACAGGTACTTTGATAAATTAGAACAAAAAGATTTATCTAAGCTTGAAGAAATGATCACAGGGCGTCCTGGACACGATATGGGAGAGCACAGTCCTGTAGATAATTTTAAAGGTATACAGCTTCATTTCTATGATAATCCTTTATACGATACTGACGGTTCTCATAGTATAAATGTATGGCACGCATGTTGGAAATCCTTTAAAAAGATTTTCTATGTTACTACAACAGACGAAACCGGTAATTTACAAATAGATATTGTAGACGAAACGTATGTACCAGCCGGTACAGAAGTGTCTATCGAACCGGATTGGATTGTAGAGGTTTGGGAAGGATATAGAGCCGGAGACGATTTGTACTTTGGTATTCAGCCGATTGAATATCAGCATGTGAGTATAGATAATCCAAACAGTCAAAAGTTACCGTATTGTGGGGCTATTTACAGTAATACAAACAGTAGATCAAGATCTCTTGTAAGTATACTTAAACCTCTGTAGTATATGTACATCGTACTTTGGTATCGTCTAGAGTTGGCAATTGCCAGAGATAAAGGTAAGATTGTTAACATGGATATTACACAGATTCCGAAGTCTATGAATATCACTCCAGACCGATGGATGCATTATTTGTCTAGTGTGGGTGTAAACTTTATAAATCCATACGAAGAAGGATGGAACGTTCCTGGTCGTGAAGGAGGTAAACCGGCAAGCTTTAATCAGATCACATCTCTTGATCTTACAATGGGACAAGTTATTGCTGAATATATTCAGTTGATGGATAAGATCGAACAACTTGCAGGAACTATTTCTGGTATTACCGAACAGCGTCAGGGTGCAATAAGTACGTCAGAACTTGTCGGTAATGTTGAAAGGTCAGTAGTACAGTCTTCACATATTACAGAGCCGTTATTCTGGGTACACAATCAGGTTAAACGTCATGTGATGAACATGCTCCTTAATACAGCTAAGGGTGCGTGGGAAGAAACTGGCAAACAAAAACTACAATACATCTTCGACAACGGAGAGCGCGCATTCCTTGATATTGCTCCGAAGTTCTATTATGAAGACATGGATGTTTTCGTAAGTGACACATCTAAAGATCTTGAGAATATACAAAAACTCCAACAGCTTATACAACCGGCAATGCAGAATGGTGCATCTCTATTAGAAGCCGCAGAAATTCTTACAAACGATAACTTCAACATCCTTAAACAAAAACTTAAGGATATGCAGACTCGTCAAGAACAACTTCAACAGCAAGCTCAAGAGGCTGAGGCTGAACAACAACGTCAGTTGCAAGAAATGCAGAATCAGGCTAAAGAACAAGAACTTATGTTGCAAGAAGCTCAAATGGATCTTCAAAGATATCAGATTGACCAAGACAACGCTACTAAGATCGCTGTAGCTGAAATTAGTGCTTATCGTGGTACTGAAGAAAAAGATGCTAATCAGAATATGATTCCAGATCCAATTGAAATTGGAAAACAAGCATTAGAAGAGTAGAAGATGCGAGAAGATGTTTATACTAAACAACATGAGATTCGTCAGAAACGTGAAATCGAAGAGCAAAAGATTAAGCTTGAAAGAGACAAGATGAAGCATGAATCTGAGCTTTAGAAACAAAAAGATGACGCAGCATACGAGAGAGAACAGCTTAAAGCTAAAACCGCATTAAAGAACAAAACAACTGGTGAGCGATGAGAGGAAATTATCAAAAGCCTTCAGACTTATTGAAGCAGCAGAAAGAGAGTGGATTATCGTATTGGGATCTTATAGGAAGACCTCTGTACGGTAATCCTATCCAAGAAACTCCTGGATTTACTATTGCAGAAAACTATCCTGGATATGAAGGAGGAAAAGATGACTATAAGCTAACTCCAAGCTAGAAGAAGACCATAGCTCAGATGTACAAAAGACTACGAGCTGCAGGTTTTGATGATAATTCTATTGCTGGTATAATTGGAAACTCAATACAAGAAAGCGGAATAAATCCAAATTTATCTTCTACGAATAAAATGTATCACGGACTATTTCAAAATAGTTCTAAATTACGAGACAAAATTGCAGCTCTGTATGGAGACCATTCTATGAACAACTAGTTGTAGTATGTGATCGACTGGACCAATAAGGACAAGAGGATAATGGGGAAAGCTTATGCGCCTTATATGGCGACAGGTGCCGGAAAATATAAAAAGACCGGATATAAGACGGCAGAAGAAGCTGCAGAAGCTTTTATGAAATTGTATGAACGTCCTGTAATATTAGATAAGAAAGGTAATGTTATAGGGTATCAAGAACATGGGAAACGAAAGGCCTATGGTAAACAGATGGGAACATATCTAAGAACAACATATCCATAGAAAGGTAACCCTACTACATTCATGTAGACAGAGCCTGAAGAAGTAGCGTTACCAATGCCCGTCACTCCGACACCTCAATATACATATGATACTCCTGCGCAACAAGTCGTACCTCAAGTTTAGCCTCAGGTAAATATGCCTGTTGAAAATAACCAATATGAGTAGTTTATGGTCGAAAAACAGGCGCAACAAGATGCATTTAATTTAGCCATGAATAATGTTTATAGTAAGTTGCCAAATCCGGTTGATAGGCTTGGCCAATTCATGCAGTTTAACCGCGGAAAATCACTTAACCCTGTAATATATTATTGATATGGACAGTCCTATTAGAAAAATGCAAAAATAGAAAGACTATTAGCGCCATAGACTATTTCGTAAGATGAAACGCCAAAGAAAGGCTAGAGTTGAACAAGAACAAAAGATAGCTGAAAAAGAGCTTAAGCGTAAATTACGCAGACCTAAGTTCGACAAAGGAGACGACAACCCATATAGTTATGTAGGAAATTTGTCAGAACTGTGGAATTAGTATAATCCTGAAACTGGAGGATTTGGTTCTGGAGACTGGCCTGTAGCAATGGACGAAGTTGTAGTAACTGCTCCAAAAAAACAATTTAGTTGGAATAAGTATTATGATCCTATATGGAATAATGCTAATTCTAAATATTCTACATACGACAAAGCTTCTGTTGAAAATTTAGTAAAATTAATAGATCCTACAGGAATCAGTAGTTGGGCAGATGCAATAAACGCCGGTAAAAATTTTATATCTGATACAAATTTTGCGAACGGTGTCGATTTTATGTTAAGCGCTCTTGGAGCGATGCCGATGATCGGTAAGGTTTCAAAACCAATTAGAGCAATGAGTCCTATATTTAGAGCTCCTGGAAATTTTCATAAACTTTTATTCAAAGGTCTCGGTAGTAAAATAAATAATTATTTAGACGGATGGAGAAAAATAATGCCATATGGAGTTCCTACGGCTCAGGGTATAAATAACGGATTAGCTGCTACAGGAAGATTTTATAACACGGACATTCCTTTGGAAACTTCTTTAAGATATTCTGCAGGATCTCCGGGTCTTAGATCAGCGCTCGGATTTTTGAAACCTTTCGAAAATAGCTATAACGGGTCTTATGATTATTTTGGAAAAAAGAAATAGGGAACATATTCCGGATCAAACATGGGAGATTTGGATATATTAGGATTATATTTAAATGGTAATATCCAAAATTTAAATCAGTCTAAAACTCCCAGAGAAATTATTGTAAATAATCATAAGTTTCCAGATAAGCAGTATGATGTAAAGATTTTTCCAACAGATACTTTACATTTAGACGGCCTTACAAAAGAAATGATAGATAAGGCTATTGTCGACAATAAGGTTTTACAAGGAAGTACGGATATGATTCCAAAAGGAGAACCTTGGGGAAAATATAAAACATTAGTAGATGCTGGCCGATTTACAATAAAACCCAAAAAGTTGGGAGACAAATATTACATAGACGCTGTAGACGAATGGGGATTAGAAGGTAATGGCGGAATATTAGGAAAATTAGCAGACAATAAAGCTATAAGAAATGGTGGCGGACCTGTTACGTTAAAACAAGACAATATTAGATTGTTATTTGACGACAACAGAGATGATGAATGGTTCAGAGGTATGATGCAAGGACCAAATGAAAAATACTGGAATTACGGATATAGTTCTGGTAAAGATATACATATAAAACCATCTAAGCGTGGTACATTTACCGCAGCTGCTAAGAAACATGGAATGGGCGTACAAGCATATGCACGAAAAGTTTTAAAGGCTCCGAAAGGAAAATATAGCGCAGCAATGAGGCGCAAAGCCAATTTTGCTAGAAACGCTAGCAAATGGGCACATTGATATAACATAACTTATTAATTAATAATTATGGCAAGAAAAAAGAAGAATAGTCCATTAGACGATGTATTTGATACATTAGGTTACCAAAACCCAGAAGGATCTGATGGTGTAACAGATTTGGATAACCCAGACCTAACACTATCTCCAGAGTCTAATGTAGACGACCTTGATAACATAGACGATCCAACTGAAAAAGTTGAGGATCATAACGTGGAAGATCCGAATAACAATGACGATACTATAATTCCACAAGAAGTATTAGATAATATTAATAAACAAAACAATTCATCCGAAGACAACGAACCTGAGGACGGCGAAGAAGGCGAAGACGGACATGAGGATAATACAAATACCGTAGAGCCTTGGGAGAGTAACCAAGTTGGTGCTTTCTTTGACGCCTTTGCTGATGAACTTGGGTGGGACGTAGACGATAATGATAAGCCACAATCTATTAGTGATCTTGTCGAATATATTGGCGATATGGTAGAGCAGAATTCTACTCCGCAGTACGCCGATCAACGGATTGCGCAGCTTGACGAATATGTTAAGAATGGCGGACGTTTTGAAGATTTCTACAATAACCAGTCGCAAACATTGTCTTATGAAAATATGGACATGGAGGATGAATCTAATCAAAGAGCAGTAGTTCGTGATTACATGAAACTTCAGGGATACGAAGACGATGTAATCTCTCGTAAAATTGAACGTTATGAAGATGCTGACATGCTTGCTGATGAGGCCGACGAAGCCCTTTCTCGTTTGACTACTATTCGCGAACATCAACTTCAAGAACAGTAGGCTTATCAAGAGCGAATTCATCAACAGCAAGAAGCTCAAGCTGTTAAATTTATGAACGATCTTAATGCCGGTATTAGTAACCTGAGTGATATTCGAGGCATTGCGGTTCCAAAAGAGGATCGTAAAGCATTATACGATTATATTACAAAGACTGATGCCGACGGACTTACTCAGTATCAGAAAGATTTTAACGGAAATATGGTTAATAATCTCATAGAGTCCGCATACTTTACAATGAAGGGTGACGCTCTATTAGGTACTGCTAAAAAGAACGGTCAAACAACTGCTGCTGAGAGACTTAGAACTATGATGAGACATTAGGCTAAAAATCATTCAAGCTACAATGTCCAAGATGAAAAACAACCTCAGGCATGGGAGATCGCGTCAAGATACCTATGATGAGTAAACTTATTAAAATTATATGAATAATTCACTTTTAAATAATCTTCAACTTTATCGTGGACGTCGATTCTCTGATTTGGTTGACGAGAATATGATTTCTAACGCTCTGTTGAGCAGACCTCACGAGGTAGCAGGTCTTCTGTCTCTCGTGTTTGGTACAAAGGACGATGGCGTATCAACCGCTATTGATATGATCACCGGCGGTCTTGGTCGTACTATGATCATCGACAACCGCGAATTCGAGTGGTCCGTAATGATTGATAGCGATCACGCTGTTAATATCCGCTGGGCTAAGTGGAATGGTCAGGAAATTACTCCTTCAAACATTGCCACAGCTACCCCCGGTATTGGTAAGACACCTATTTATATTGCTCTTGAGGAGCGTTGGTTTGGTTTTTAAGCATTGCACCGCTTATGGGCCACTTCATGCAGTAATGCATGTCGCTTATTCCAGAGAATTGCTGGAACATCCTAAAGAATTTTATACCGTAGAGTAAAAATTAAAATTATAGAGATATGAATAATATCAAAAATGGACAATCAGCAGCCGAGCAAATCATAAGTAAACCAATTAAAGGTTGGGAAGATAGATATAGTATAACAAACGACGGCAAGGTGTATTCGTACATATCCGGAAGATATCTACATAAAGGTTTTGATAAAGATGGATACGCATTAGTTACTTTATCTAGAGATAACTATAGAAGAACTTATAGAGTTCATCGACTAGTAGCAGAAACTTTTGTAGACAATTCCGAAAACAAGGCTGAAATAAATCATAAAGATTTTAATAGAAAAAATAATTGGTTTGAAAATCTAGAATGGGTTACGCAAAAAGAAAATGACGACTGGAGTAAACTTCACGGACATCACGGAAGGTATGACATCCAAAAGGCATATACTTTTACAAACGTTTTCAATGGTAATTCTTTCACCATATTAGGATTTAAAAACGTTTTAAAATAGTTTGGCGGATCCAAGCGCAATTTTATAGATCGTGTACAGAAATACGCAAATACTGGAGCGTATGTAAAAGTTGGGCGATTTAAAGGATTGCGAATAGATGTAGAAGATTTGAAGGTTCATCGACTAGCCCCTAACCAGGGTGTAGGGTCAAGTGACCCGAAGTACTGGAACTCCTCAGACGAGGAGGAAGATATAGTCAAATCTTTATCGAAAGATAAAGCTGTTAATAACGGCACGAAATTAACGACTTCGTGTGAATAAAAATGCCAGGTGCAATTCTTTCTTTTGACAACATTAACTTCCAGGTTCGTGTAAACGGCGTTCCTTATCAGGACGGTTCTGCTTGGGTATATGAGTGCTATGTTGCAGAAGGTTTTGCTGGATCTTATATTCCCGGCGAGTATCTGCTTCCCGGTCGTCAGGTAAGCCGCGTAGGTTCTGCTTACGAGGAGTACAGCGATGAGGCAGATATCATCAACTATCAGACTCCGTTTAAGATGCGTAACCATCTGCAGACTCTTCGTTTGACTTACGATATTACCGGTGATGCTTATAGCACTGTACTGGCAATTGCATTGAAGGATCCTCAGAGTGGTAAGACATCTTATCTGTGGTCTGACTATCAGTATTGGATCGCTCTGCGCGAGTGGAAGAAGCGTGAGGAGACTGCACTGTTGTTCTCTCACAGTAACCGTAATGCAGACGGTACATACAACCTCAAAGGCACGAACGGTCGTCCAGTACCTACGACTGCAGGTTTGTTCGAGCAGATTGCTCCGGCTAACGTACGTTACTACACTACGTTGACTACCGAGTTGCTCGAAGACTATCTGTTCGACCTCTGTTACAATATCCTCGGTACAAATGAGCGTAAGTTCATCGCACTTACCGGTGAGATGGGTATTCGCGAATTCGACCGCGTATTGAAGGAGAAGGCTGCTGGCTTCCAGCTGATCGACACCAAGTTCATCACTGGTAGTGGTCAGGAGTTGACTCTCGGCGGACAGTTTACTACCTATAAGATGGTTAACGGTATTGAGCTGACAGTTAAGCGTTGCGCTATGTTCGACAACATGGAGATGTTCCGTCAGTTGCACCCAATTACGGGTAAACCACTGATGTCTTACACCTTCTTGTTCATAGACCTCGGCACTCGTGACGGTCAGGCAAACATCGTTAAGGTTTGTCGTAAAGGTCGTGAGTTCGTTCAGTGGACAACCGGTGGTTCTGTAATTCCTAGTGGTTATGGTAACAGCATTAACACGCTGCGTTCTAACAGCCGCGACGGTTATCAGGTTCACTTCCTTGGCGAAATGGGTATCATGTTGCGTAACCCGCTGTCTTGCGGCGTTCTGTACTGTGATGCTGAAGATGCTGAATCAATTTCAGTAAATAACGCCTAATAGTAAATATACCAAGTTAGTGGGGGCATAACGCCCCCATGACACTTGACATTCACTCTAATTAAATAATTATGGTAGTTGAATTAAGAATTAAGAAACAACATCCCTGGGCAGGGCTAATCAAATATAAGAATTGTTACGACTACATAGCCCCATATTTTACACGCTCTGGTTCGATGTATACAGGACTTACTCCTGAAGATGAGAGGCGATTTGAAAAACTTCTCGGTTATCCTGAGGGTCATTTAGCAAAGACTAGTGACTTCTGGAAAACATATTGTGTTAAAATCGGTTCTAGGGCAATGATCCTAGATGATCAGTTTCCAACTCAAGAAATGATGATCAAATTTCTTAGTGGTCATAAGCGTGTAGCTACATCTCTCGATAAGATGAATGCTGGTAAAGATTACTTGCTGATTAACCGTGAGGCAGAAGCTATTGAGCAGAACAAAGTTAATAAGCTTCGTAGAGATGCCATTAAAGCATTCGATAAACTATCGTTAGAAGATATGCGTAAAGCTTTGCGACTGTTTGGTGTTAAAGCAGACAATATGTCTAACGAACTTGTAGAATCTACATTGTTTAATCTTGTAGATAAACAGCCTAAGAAGTTCTTTGATAAGTGGGTAGACAATAAAACAAAGGATACCGAATTCTTACTTGAAGAATGTATTGCAAAAGGAATCATCCGTAAAGACAAGACTCGTTATATTTATGGTACCGACCAGTTTGCAGATTCTTTAGATGAAGCGATAGCTTACATCGATAATAAGAAAAATCAAGACCTTAAGTTATCTTTGATCAATCAAGTTGAAAGTAAATAATTAATTTTATATACGACATATGATGAAGCATAAGAAAGTTTATGAAAAATTCATGATTGAGTATGACAAGGCTGATACAACTTCGTCATATCCGTCGCTTACAAATTATGAAATTGCCGTATTGTTGGATAAAGCGTATTTAGCATTGCTCGGTCAAAAATTAACCGGCAATAATTTACGTCAAATGCCGTTTGAGGGCGACAACAAGGCGATCGAAGATATTAGACCTCTGTTGGTTGAATAGCGTGTCAACTATAAAGGAAGAGATGAATATATTAGCAATAAGCATATGTTTGAATTTCCTAACGACATGTTATACTATATATAGTCAATGGTTACTGTAAGGACTCATGTATCTGCTATAGATGAACAAAGTCATATTAGAGTTCCAGTGCTTTTAATTAGCCATAATGACGCTATTAAGTTTATGGCTACAGATTACAATCTGCCGTGGGTAAAGCATCCAGTATGCTATATGGACGATGAAAGCATAAATGTATTGGTCGATTCTTATAAATTCTTAAAGGAGAACAATGAGTTGACCGATTTGGTCGTGACTTATATTAAAAATCCGATAAAGTTTGTAGACAACTTAGATGAGCACAATAACTTTTCAGATACTGTACAGTTTGAATTGAATGATTCTATGGTTGAAGAATTAATTAATCTTGCAATCGTAATGGCTGCAGAAACTGTAGAATCTCCTAGACAGCAAAGCAAAAACAACTTAAGAACTCTTGAATCATGACAGTAGAACAAACCAGATAGTTGGGGATCGAATTTGAGCGAAGAGTTCAAATAATGAATCCAGATGCTTACATTACAGATAAGCTTGACACAGATACGATATACGCAATATTAAGCGAATATCAAAACAAATATATCAGAGAGTTATATCTGACCGATGGCCAGACCGAAACAGGGTCTAGACCATCTAAAAAGATTAATGAAACTTTACACACACTAGTACGACATAAAACAATATGTCCGTGTAGGGAGAACATAGACAGTGATAGGGACACTACGCTGTTTCATGTACCTGAAGACTATTATTTGTATATCAGAAGTAATAGTATAATCAATAAGAACTATAAGCAAGAGGGGATGTTGAGTACAGAAACATATACTCCAAACATGTCTATCAAGCATGATGATGCAGAATAGTTGGTCGGCAGGTTTTACGATCAAAAAAGAATAATGCGCAATCCAGCTATATTATTCGAAAGTGTTGACGTAGAACATCCGTACTTTAAGATAATCCACGATTAGTATACAAACATTATAGGATTAGATTTAGTATACATCTGCCAACCTTATGCTTTTAATGTGCTGAATTATGACGATGACGACATGTCTTAGGGAGCTGTACATAGTTATTGTGAACTACCCTTTAGTTGCTTTGACGAGTTAGTAAACGGTGCTGTAGAATTCTATACAACTTCGTATAAATATGCAATATCGTTAGCTAACAAAAAAGCTACTTCTCCTAGAATAATTAGTGAAGCTAAACCTGAACAGAAATGACGAATATTAAAATCTTAGAATCGTTTGAACTTGAAATAAATAAGTTAAACGATGCTGTGGGCAAACCAGCCACAGATGACTCTTTATACTGGTTAAATCAGGCAGTTGCTAAGTTTGTCAAAGAGAGATTTAATGGAGATTTTGTTCATAGGACTTCATTTGAACAGAATGATAAACGTAGAATGGATTTAATTCATCTGTTTAAGTCTGTAGATTATTCAGAAGGAAGTATGCAGTATAAACACGATAACCCTAGTTATGAAGAATATCGCATCATATATCCGTCAGACTTTATGTATTCTCTAAACGAGGATGTAATAATTTCCGATAAAGGTGGAAACAACAGCATGAACACTTTTGTTTTCGAATGTACTCGAGATAGCTTTATGAGTAGAGTTAATAATAGTCTTACAGATTTCCATTATAGGTTTCATAGAGCTCGTCCATTGCGCATTAGATTTGACAATGGATGTGACATACTAACAGATGGCAACTATAAAGTTTTAAAATATACACTCGGTTATCTTAGAAAACCGAATGAAATAACCCTAGAAAATCCGTTTGATGAGTATACGGATTTCGAGGATATTGTAATGCCTGAGATCATTAAAATTGCCGCTCAGATGTATTTAGAGAACATCGGCGATAAGCGATACCAGACCATTACAAATGAAGTAAATACTCAAGAATAATTTTAACGTGGAAAACCCAGCTAGTTAGGTCTAGACTTGTGCTCCCGCAGAGTGGACACATGTGTATAGGGTGAGTAGAAAAAATTAATTTATTATGATTACATATGTAAATACCGTATTGGTATCTAACAATTCTTCTGCAAAAATCGTATCTAGCTTTGATCCGGCTACGGATTATACCCCAGGTGATTTTGTAATTCAGAACCTGGACGATAATGCAGAAAGTACTACTGCTGATGCAAATACTGATAAATTCCGCATTGGCGTAGTTCTGCCTTCAACGACTCGGCTTGTAGCTGCTGATGGTACTGCAAGTACTATCCATGATATTAAGTGGTCTAATGAGATTAAGAAGGCTGATATCAAATCTTATCGTGTAGCTAAGTATGCTGCAGACACTGAAGATACTGTAACTGTAGACTTCAGCCAGTCAGCTCAGTTGACTGAGTTTGCAGAAGGCGGCAAGGTTATCGTTCTTCGTCTTACATTCAAAGATCTGCCTACGCGTTTCCGCAATTGGACAGAGTCTTATGATTATATGACAAAAGCTGGTGACAACGCTACTGCTATTGCTTCAGCTTTCGTTAAGATTATTAACAAGCAGTCTAAGCGTGCTCGCGTAATTGCTACAGCAAGCGGTGCAGTTTTGACGCTTACTGCAATGCCTTACGACGATGACAATTCTGTTGACACGATCAACGTAGCAGGTAAGGTTCGTTTCAATGTAACTGCTTACTGGCAGGATCCTAATGCTGCAGGTTTCGCATCTAGCAACAAGTATCTTGTAGGTACTTCTGCAGGTGAGCCTATCGTAACCAAGGTTGAGGGTAAGGCCTATACAGCATCCGCTAAATTGGTTCGTGACCGTGAAGCTCAGGCTATGGGTTATCAGGGTATCTTGAACCGTGGCGAATGTACTTGGCCAATCATCAAGCCTGCCATGGTTACGAGTCTTGATAGCACCTATGATGCAATTACTCTCGAATTTGAGAATATGTATCGTGCTGCTGACGACATTTTCCGCAAGACAAAGCAGACTGTTGAGATCTACGTTACTGCAGGTAAGGGCGAAACTATTGATGCTGGCATTGCCGCAATCATTGGCGCTCCTGCACAGTACCTCAACGACACTAACAACGGTGCAGGTTATATCGAACCAGCAAACGCGTAAGTGATCTCAGGTAAATAATTAACCACAACTATGGGGTAGGGGGACGCCCCTGCCCTATTTTTGTATAAACATATTGCAATATGGACATTAGAATAGGAAACGATGTTCGGATGATCCTCACATTACGGGGCCCGTAGGATTATGATTCTTCGAACATCAAGCAGCTTCGCTGTTATTTAATCAATACATCTAAGCCAGAGCATTGTGAATGTGACGGCAAATGCCCAATTCCTCGCAGGTTCCCTAATGAACCATTCCCACAATTTTATACACCTACTCCTTATACGTTGCACGGATGTGGCAAACCATGCTATCATGTATATCCGTATAACTCTAAACGTAGGTATGATGCTTACAGTTGTGGATTCCATGATTATCACTACTGGGATGGATATAGAGGATTTGGTTTAGTTCCTGGTAAATTCTCAGCAGACCCAGGATATAATATGCCGCTACTTCCATGCGGACCTTGTGACTGTAAAAAGAAGTGTCCACAAGCTCCAATGGATTTCTTGGCACCTTATAAAATCTTAGAAGAAAAAAATAAGATAGAAGTTTATTTCCCAGCTCAAGATCAATTCCAAGCAGGTTCTTATAAACTTGTTGTTACTGCTGTAATCTGGGAGTCCGGATGGGGTAGAACAAATCTCCACACATATACTATGGATTATGGTATCGTATTCGATCTTGTAGACGAAGGCGGCGAAAGCGGTAACATTACAATCGACGTAGATACAAATCAAATCGAAGGTCATCAAGTTGTTGGATTGTCTATGCCAAATACCACAGTAGCTGTATGGTCGCAGTCTATCTTACCGATCAACATGCCAGACGTAAACAATAATCCGTATAGAATTAATTGTACATTAAGCAGCGGTATTATTAAACAATATGACGGAGATCCGGAAAAATGGCCGTACGATAAACTTTCGTTCGAATCTTCAAATCCAAGTATATTGTCTGTAGACGAACGCGGAACGCTGATCGCTGCCCATGTAGAAGAAGATACTTCAGTAAACGTACAAGTTTGGAATTCCGAACTTCCTGCTACTGTAATGACTTTTACTGTAATTGTAAAACCTGCAATAAAGGGTTATATTGGATTCTCTACCGCGTCCAGTGCAGCTGCAGTAGATTTAGAGACCCTTACTGCAGTAGACAGTGTATACGGAAATAAGAATGTCACAAATAGTATTTATGGTGCATATTTGTGGATAGTGTCTCCTACGCCAGTTACAGACATTGACGGAGGTAATTTCGACGTTCCGTTTGAATCTATGGGTTAGTTGAACAATTTATATTATTACAAATCTGCAAACGCACTTATCGAGTGTTCGTTTGACATAACTATAAAATAATTATGACACCAACAAACAAAGATATTAAAGTACTTGGTAGGGTCGTTTCTGTTGCAGTAGATAGTATTGTAGTAGACGCAGAACAAGTACACGATAGTATTATAGGAAAAGATTAGGCTACAATTAATTCTGAGCTTCGTTCTGGTAATTTTGAACGAGTATTTATTGACGGAAACGAACGTACTACTATAGATAAAACTAGCGGAATTACAGTTGACCAAGTGGATTCCGATGCCAGCGTTACCATCAATCACAACTCTATTATACTTAGTCGTGGGGAAGATATCGTAACCATCGATTTAGATGGAATAAATGTCGCCGGTACAGTAACTGCAGATGAAATCAATTCCGGTAATTTAACCGTTGACGAATTAACTACTAAAAACATTGTTGCTAACAGTTATATTCCTGTAAACAGTGGTAATTTTGATCCGTCTGAGTTTAATGAGCCAGGTAGGTATTACATCCTTGTTCAGAATACATTGAATAGTGGCAGTCCGTGTAAGTACGGAGTCTTTGTAGACGTATTGTGCCAATATGATAAGGACGATGGTTCTTTAATCGGAATTCATTAGACATATACAATGCCGTCCGGTGCTAATACTCCAGGAGATACTACTGCAGATGAACTTGCATTAGAGGTATATTACACTTGGGATGGTAGTACATGGACTAGTTCTGAATATCCGGCAGGCAAAACTAGATTTGTATAATGACAAAAACACTGCAACACATATCAGACGCTATTGAAGCTATGACACAAGGTAGTGTATTAGGTAAAATATTATTAGGTGCCGGTACCGCGATTTTAAGCTTCATAGCCCCTGTTGCAAGTCTATTAGGAATATGTTTTGCTACCACTATTGTGGACATGATCTGTGGCATTAGGGTAGCTAGAAAACTAAATAAGAAAATAGAAAGCGGAAAGAACTGGTCCGGTACTTTGCGCAAGATAATGGACGAGTTTACTATCATATTACTGGCACACGGACTTGAATGGGCAGTAATGGATTAGTCCGGAGTATTCGTTCTTACCGGCGGAGCTACAGTACTGATCACGCTGACAGAACTTTGGTCCATTATAGAAAATTTAAATACAATAGATCCCAAAGGCCCTTGGCGAGTACTTAAAAAGTTCCTTAAAAAGAAGGGCGAGGATTATACAGGAATTAGTTTAGATGATGAAGATATTAGCAATGATACAGTGGCTCAAGAGTCACACTGACATTGCCTTAAAGGCCATTTTAAGCCTCTCTGTTGCGTTATTGTTAATTTGGAGTATGTCTCTCCGTACGCAAAATAAAAAGCTATCAGAGAGCCTGGAAATGGCTCAAAATAACATTGAAGCCTATTAGGGCCTTATTCAAGGCTCCTAGTAGGCTAATAATGTTTTAAGGCTAGACATGTCGAAACTTAAAGATAGTAATGATAAAGTCATTCAACAATTAGATAGTGTTAGAAAAGAATTAGGGATAAAAGCTAAGGATTTAACGTCTGCCGCAACCCAAACTCAAATTATACTCGTTAATAAGGGTAAGGGGGTATAGGGGGATCTGACTACTATACTTAAAGATACAGTATATAAAGATAGTATACAGTATAATGATTTAACTAAAGTAACATATACGATAGGTAAAGATACTGTCAACGTAGGATTAGATATACATAATACCCAATACCTGTATACATATAAGAAAAGAGAATACAAAAACAAAAAGAATTTCTTACAAAGACTGTTTACTTTAGACTTTAAAAAGGTTGACAAGTACAAGTACGAAATTGTAAATACTAACGACCTTATTAAGGTTGACAGCGTAAGAGTAATAGAAAATCAATAATATGAACATGTTTTCACTTCGCACATTGATAGACGATATACTATTGATTGTGCGTAATAATAATATAAGTGAAAGCGAAGACTTCTCAAGAGCTCAAATTGCAGCTTGGGTAATGCAATACAAAGCAGCCCTAACAAAACGGCAGTAGGATAAAGATAAGGAGGATTCAAACGACGATAATCCGGATGACAGTCTTTAGAAAACAATAGGTCCGTTAGAGCTTGAAGATGTACCTTCGCTTGACGGAGAATGTCTTTATAGAAAAAAGACTGTAGAAAAAATTCCGGCATTACTTGGAGATAGTATAGACAATATAATAAGTGTATCAGATCAGGAAGGATGCGTTATTCAATTTATGCATGAGAAGCGCAGACATTATCATTACTTCAGGAGATATACTTTTGGAGAAATGACATGTTGGTTTGAAAACGGTTATATTTATGTAGAAGGATATACTGATTTAGGAGCATTAAAATACATTACGGTTACTGGCAATTTTTCAGATGACGGTAGTGACGGAGATGTAAATGAGGACGATGTGAACATTCCAGGTTGGATGATACCTGAGATTAAAAATTCTATAATGAAGAATGAACTCGCATTCATGCTCAATAGACCGAGTGATGATAGTAATAACTCAACTTTAGCTAGTGTAAAACCACATGGACCACAAGATCAGGAAGAATAAACAATCATATACAATTTCTGACATATATAGATCATACACAAAAGAAACCGGCGTAGACGTGCCTTATTTGCGTTTTAAGCGCATTTTATCGAGATTTAATAAAAGTATACTAGAAGCATTACAAGATCACGCAGAAGGCTTTAAAATGCCTTACGGGCTAGGTTATATTCAAATAGTAAAATATAAACCCAAAAGCTATTCTGAAAAATCATTATCTGTAGATTATAAAGCATCTAAAGATTATAATAAGAAGATATATCATTTGAATGAACATTCTGGGGGATATAAATATAGATTATACTGGTCTAAACTCCCGCAAACATTCCCAGATAGATATAAGTATACTTTAAATTTTGTAAGACAGAATAAGCGCAGGTTGGCTAAGTTGATATTTAATAACCAAGATTACATTAACGTCGATGATATACAAATATACCAAATGTGAGTCTGTCATAGCGAAGATTATGGCGGACGCTAACATGTCTGAGAAGAACATTAGGATTACAGATATCCGAGAATGGATTTTCGAAGCTGTTAGCAAGATTGGGGCTCCAATGTAGTATATTCATAGAGAATCTGGTGCAGACGGCGCACCTGTATTAAAGATAGAAGAATATCAAGTCCCTATTCCAGAGGATCTGGAATCTCTAGAAAACATAGCTTATTCAGAAGGACCAAAAGGACCTTGGGTGCCGTGCAGATTAGAAACTGCTACGTTCAAAGAGCCTAAGAGAGACCCGAAACCTATACACGCTGTTGTAGGTCCTACGTACGATACAAACAATAAGGCTATTACTGACATAGATCCTTATGTAGAAGTGGGCAATGAACCTGATCCGATGCATCAGCCAATGAGATATAAGTTACCAACAAGTCAGTCGTAGTTTTATGGCATAAACGGAATGAAATATCTCTCTAGGGCATTAAACAACGGACAGTTAGACGAGCCTACTTATTTCATAAAACCCGGATGGATTGTTACAAACAAGAAGCACGGATACATTAAGTTGGCATACAAATCTATTGCTACTGACGAAAGAGGATATCCATTGATTCCGGATTTACCATCGTATCAAGAAGCAATTTACTGGTACGTAATGATGAAATTAAACTTCCCTAAGTTTTTAAATGGATCGTTGGGAGGACATAGAAAGTATAATTTTAATACTTATACGTACATACAACAGCAATGGAACTTCTATAGAAATTAGGCTTATGCAGAAGCAATGATGCCTAATGAAAGTGAAATGAGGACCATTAAGAACGAATGGACCAAACTTATTCCGGATTGGGATTCTGACGACAGGTTCTATAGAAGCTCTGGACAAAGACAATTGAATTTTAACGATTATTATTATGGCTACTGAAAATAATACACATATAAATTCTTTCCATAAAGGCATGGACACCGATACATCTTATGCGGCGCTTGAGGAAGGGAAGTATTCTTTAGCCAAGAACATAAGAATCGTATCTACAGGATATAGCAATCCTACTGTAACAAATGCGTAGTTTGAAGTAAGGCCCATTAGAGGCGTTAAAAATATCACAAAATGGGCAGAATAGGGGAAGCCTACAATTACATTCGATAGAATATTAGCTACAAATTCAATTCGCGAATACGGTTTAATTGTTGCAGCAGGAAAGGCAAACGACAACGATGACAAAGAATGGTTTGTGTTTTCATTCGATTCTAATGATGTAGGAAATACGTTAAAGTTGATATTTAGATCTCACAAACCCACAGATAAAAAAAGATTCAGTACAGTAACCAAATACGAAGATACCAACATAGTTAAGTTATATATAGCAACTGGCGAAGATCCGTTGATTGTATTAAACATATTAGACAAAGACTTATATGAAAGAACTCTGGATTAGGTCAGAGCGTATCCTGCAATCACATTTACCCCACCAAAGTTCAAACAGTTGTTGGCAGGCGGATTTTTGAAACCTGGACTTGTACAATATAGTTATAGATTATACAACAAAAACGGAGTATCTACTGACATATCACCTACTACAAAACTAATCCCAGTAGTAAATTACTACGGTGAAGAAGTTAACAAAGCTGGTGTACAGGGATATCTTGAAGAAGATCAGCCTTTTATCGGTGCAGAAATAACGATAGATATTGCCCCGAGTTATGACGATTATTTGGATAGAATTCAAGTATTTCGTATACAATATGTTCATAACGGACAACTTCCAACTATTGAATGTATTCAAGATACTAGAGTAAGTACATTACGGGAAGGCAATAAGTTAACTATACGCGACACTGCCAATTTAGTACTTTCTACACTTACTCTTGAAGAGTATAATAGCATGTCTGGCATTCATATTCTTCCTGGAATTATAGAAAGCAAATATGACTATATGTTTGCTTCTAAGATAAAAGAAGAAAGCGATTGGATGACTGATGAAGAATATGATGCTGTTACAATTGAACCAAAACTTATAACTGATACGCTTGCTGGAGATTATTCTCCTGTATATGATACACAGACCGGATATATTACACACAATACTATTTCTCATACTGCCGACGATTATTCAACGACTTAGGGTTATGATTGTAAATTACCATCATACGCCGAACCAGAAACGTTTATGAATCGTAAATCTTTACGTAGAGGTGAAGTTTATAGATATGGTGTAGTATTTTATAATAAATACGGAGAAGCAAGTAGAGTAAAAAGGTTAAATTTCGATATAGAAGTTCCGTACAACACTTCTGCTAGTGATGTTCCTACACCTACAAAGGAGTTGAACACAACAACGTTGCAATACGAATGTAGTCCAGTTTCTAATTATTATACGGTTTCCTACAAAGCGGTTGGGGATGTTGTGATAAACACTACCAATAAAATATATGCTGCGACTCTTCCACAAGAAGAATCTCTATATAAAGACGGAGAATATTTTAGATATAAAAGTTTTGAAGTAAATAGGGTCAATCCGGAACCATATCCGTCAGGATCTACTGCAGATTATATTATTTAGTTGCCAAATACTGCTCCTAAATATAACAAAATAACTTTTATAGGATACTATGCTTCTGGAGATGGAACTATTGGTAATCTTGGACAATAGATAAAATAGAATAGTATATGTAAAATAAATGGACATCTTTTAGCTGACCAATTTAGTTTTCATAACTTTTCGGCATCCAATCCGAACGTCGTTGTGTATAAACACAGTAATTTAGTAAACGCAGACAATTAGATAAGGTTTACAGTTGGCCGTGGAGACGTATGGCTAAAGATTAAATTAGACTATGAACCAATAGGAGATATAGACGGATACGATGCCTTTTCTACTAACGAATCCGTTCGAGATCAAAATGTACGAATAGAACTTACTACAAAACCTATTGGAATTGAGTTTACTATAAACAATATACCAGAAAAAGCTGTTGCATATGAGATTGTTAGATGTAATAGAACAGAATCTGACATTAAATGTCTAGCGCAAGGAGTTTTATCTAGGCCTATAAGAAGAATTGCAGCAGAAGAGATAAGCACACGAGGTGAAGATTAGGATATAGAACTTAATAAATATCCATATACACCTAGCGGATATTTGACAACTGCTGATTTTTATAGAGAAGATTTTACTAGATTTGCGTGGGACTCTTATAAAGATCCTTTTGTCGCAATGAATTATACAAATGGATCGGTATTTTAGTTTATATCTCCGGAGACTTCTTATCAAAAAGAATCTTTTAAAGCGCTATTGAAAAATAAAAAGATTTCTTTATTGCCCATCTAGTATTTGTATCCAAATTCGGAGTGCCATATACTACCTTTATTTCATTATACTGAGAATCCGATTTTTGAAGTAAAATTTGATACTAAATATTTTACTGCGGGAAGTAGCGGTGCAGGAATGTATTATGTATATAACAGAATTACGTAGAACATTAACGACTACCGAGCCAGACACATAAGGGATTTTTACGATTCCATTAGTATGGGGAATGGAAATTCTTTCGCTATACTACATCGTGACGGAGGGGAACGTCCAAGTGAGGGGCGTGGTGATAAAGCAATACAAGCCTTTCTTTATGCGCAATCTAATAGAGCCGGATTTGATGCGACTCATCGGTATGGTGTTCGTAGATTTAGCAGAACAATACCTTCACATGACTATTTGACCGATGGAGATGATGTAACCATAGATGGAGATAGCGAAAGAGATTATGCTAATATTAAAACCAGATGGTTTGGATATATAAAATTATATAAGGCTACACAGTCTCTATACGAAGGTTATAAATATGACGACGACAATAGAATAGAAGAAAGTATTAATTTTCCAGGAGAAGTTAAAATAAATGCACACGCGTTCTCAAATGATCTCGGGTGGGATGACGTATTTAGTGTAAGCGGAAATTAGCTTAAGTCAAAGTACAACGGTTTTGAAATTGCCGTTGGAAATAATACATACAATAACATAATAATGGGTGGTCAATACGGCACCCCAACCGAAAATGGCGATGTTGCATTTAAAAAAGACGAAGGTGATCTTTTATCTAAGGCAGATGTCGGTTATAACTTTTATGCTTTAGGTGGCCCGTGCTTGTTAATACAAACAGAAAATTTACAAGACCCTGATAATAGAGATAATTGTAGTCCGTTAACTAAAACTGTAATAGGAGATCTAGTAACTGGCGATGTCGATAGAAACCTTACACAAAAATAGTTCGGAACATTCTTGTGCAATCTTACTTAGAATGTAGATCCTTACGGCGGGGATTCTGCAAATGCAATTTAGCTGAGTACGTATTATAGCTATGGAAACTACCATGTATTAGGAGATGAAGATATAAATCATAGTAGCAGTATAGAAGTATATGACGGTGATTGTATGATACAGCCGTTTGAATATATGTCTGCTCATAAATATTATACCGGATATGCAGAGCACAGTGGCTTATCGTTTTCAATGATATACTCTGTTCCAATAGAAACTAGTATTAATTTATCTTATACGTTAGGGCAAGAATTCAGCAAAGGACGGCTTGATGCTCGAAAATCAAATTCGCAGTTGCAAGTGGGCAATGTGTACGGAAGATATGTCCAAGATAAACCTTTATATAGTTACAATAGCGCATACAGTTCGAATGCTTATACTAGAGCATTTACTGCATTTACTGAAGTAGAAGACAGGAACGATTTAAATGATCCTGATTATAGAGTATATCATTCTTTATTAAAGAGCGCTAAGGAGAATATAGACAATTGGACTAAATTCCAGCCAGCAAACTTTATAGATGTTGATAGTAAATACGGACCTGTTACAGATCTTAAATCATTTAACAACTAGTTAATATTCTGGCAAGCAGATGCAGTTGGTGTACTTAGCGTAAACGAAAGAGCTGTAGTATCTACGGATAACAATACACCGTTGATACTTGGAACCGGAGGCGTTCTTGACAGATATGATTATATCGATAAGACTTCCGGAATGGTTGAAGATCAGTTTGTAAAAGCTAATTCTGATACTACATTATATTGGTGGAACGATAAAGTAAAACAAATATTTGCGTATAAAACTGGATCTACTGTAGAAGAACTCGGAAAGACAAAGCGTGTACAAAATGCACTTTATTCTAAAGACGATAGTGAAAATACACCCACAATGTTCTTCAACAATAAGTACAATGAGGTTGTTACAAACTCTTTAGCCGACAAGAATCAAAACAAGAACCAAATAGCGTACAGCGAATTCTTACAGGCATTTACGTCACTGTATACATTCAATTACGAAGATGCCGTAGAATTTACAGATAAAGATTATTTGATATCGTTGCACAATAACAAAGGCGCCTTGCGCGTAAGTAAATATGATGATTCAGGCAGCACTACAAATACAGACGGTAATCTCATGAACGCATATTTACAATACGTAGTAAATAAGAACGTATTAAGTACCAAGGTGTTTGACAATCAAGAGTTAGTAACCGTAAACATTCCTGGAGGCGCTGGTATAGAAAGAAACGAGCAAAGAAATAAAGATACTGATTCTTATTTTACGCAACACCACGAATATAAATGGGAGACTGATCTTAATAATTCAGATACAGAAGAATTAGCAATGACGCTTAGAGAAGGCAACTACAGATACGCAATACCTAGAGCCAATAACAGTAGTGTCGGTAATAGAATAAGAGGCAAATATATGGTATGTAGTATAGAAGATACTAATCCGAACTGTGATGCTTCTATATCTTATATAATAACTAAATTTAGAACATCATGGAGCTGAAATAGAGAAAAAGGGTAATAAACAATTTGCCAAAATTTGATACAGGCGTTGATTGGAATACGTAGCGATAGGCGGATTTAAATAATATTATCAACAACGTGCAAAATTAGTACGGTTTGAAGAATTAGATTCTTCAGGAAAGGGCAAATTATAAACCGTATACAAATCTCAGTGAAAAAAGTGCTTAGTCGTCATTAAGTTCTGCAGCGCCAGCCATGATTACACAAGGCGTTCAATTTACCGGAGATGTAATAAAAGCATTTGGTCCTGTAAAAAGCGAAGGAGAACTTTTATCTGACTCTGGTACTGGTCAAGGAAGTGTAATGGGTGTTGGATACGAAACTTAGAACTCGATAGACACCGGAGCTCAAATGGATCAGTTACGCGCAGAGAATACTTCAAACGTAATGGGCACAGTTTCTTCTGGTGCAGCATTGGGTGGTACTATAGGAAGTGTAATACCTGGAGTAGGTACGGCGGTAGGAGCTGTAGGTGGTGCTATAATAGGTGGTATTGCTGGCATATTTGGAAGTTCTAGAAGAAAACGTAAGCTAAAGTAGAAAATGATATAGGCAAACCTACTTGCACAACGTACTAACATGTTCAATAGAACATCAGCGATGTCCGGTGCAATGGAACAAAACTGGGCGTTAGAGCATTCTAATACGCAAGACGACATATTATATGCTAATAGAGGTAAAGATTTAAAACAACCAAAGTATAATAGATTATGAAAAAAATATGGACGCCTGACGGTTTGTAGCAAGGATTACAACAAAGTTGGGTAGGCAAAGGAGAAAGTATTATAAATTACGATCAAGGTAAAGCTACTTTGGTTGATAAAGGAACAAAGGGCGTAGATAATCAGCCTAGTTCTGTATCTCCAAACGACGATAACGTTATTGCTGGTAACGACGTAGATTGGACTATAGGAGTTAAGTTCTCTGATTAGATTGCCCCGATGACAGCAGCTGTTGAAAAGATTAATAAAGCCGAGAAACATAGAGATAAATATGGACATCTTAGTTCATTGAGCAAGGCTACGGCTAAAGTTACACAAGCGGAAAAAGAAAAATTAATGCAGCAGATGCAACAGATAACAGACAGACAGGCTTAGCAACACGATATGGAAAACAACATGGCAGCAGAATATAATTGTGGAAAAAACATGCCTAGGTTTAAGGAAGGCAAACAAATAAGCTGGAGGATTCCGTGGATATAGAGAATAGCTCCTGGTATTATAGGAAGTGCAGCTGCGCTAGGTAAACTTAATTGGTGGATGCGCAATCCTATTCAGTATCACAGTACATATTCTCCGAATTACAATGAGAATAGAGCATTGTAGATAATGGCCGAGAATCGAGTAAATCCGTATGCGTCAGTACGCGCTGCACAAGATGCAGAACGCAGAGGAAACTTCCAATTGATGCAACAGGGCGGACTTACTGGAGGTCAGAGATATCTTGGTAGAATTGCTACTACATTAGGCAATGCTCAAAATATGGCTAATATATACGCCGACGCAGAACTGAAGAATGCTAACCTTAGAAATACTTATGCTGAAGCGCTTGGTAAATTTGGAACCGAAGACGCTACTCGCAGACAAAATGCATATCAGCACGATTGGCAAGATTATGTAGCTGCTCACGGACGTAAGGTTAAAGGTATTGAACAAAGTATTGCAGATACTGTAGCACAAGTTCAGAATGCATATTAGAATGAGTTTAAATATAGATTCGGTGGATATGCATTGAATCAATATGATCAGCAGTTGGATAATGAACAAAAGAGATTCTACGCAGCATTAAACGCAGCATATCCGACACAATCTACAACCAACAGTCCGTCTACAGTTGTATATAATACACCAAAGGTTAATACAAGTAGTGTATATCCAATTAAAGATCCATACGGCCAGTATCCACTTAAAGAAAAACCGGCCTATAACTCCGATTATTTATATCACTGGCCAACCGTAGGAGCTGAATATGCTTGGCGAAATCGGCCATTGTGGGAGTATGGAGCACGGATGGGATGGAACAGAGGTAAAGATAGAAAAGGAGGTAAAAGATGATATATGGACAGGATGAGCCGGTAGCATTACCTACCGTAGACTTATACGACTCCGGCATGATGTAGATGGCGCTAAATGCCGCAAAAGAATAGTATATTCAAGCTAGAGACGAACAGAAGGAGTTTTTAAAGTTATATGGAGACTTTTACAGTCCTTTTGCAAAAGATAATGATTACTGGTATAGTCATACTACAGAACCAGTATTGAGATTGATGCGGGAAGCTGCCTCACAAGGTTTAGATCTTACTAGATCTCCAGAAGGTAGAGCTTTACTTGCAAATACACTTAGAACAATTCCTTATGGCGAATTGGCAAAGCGTAGGAGAAATGCGAAAGCCGGAGAAGAATATTTAAAAAACCGCGGAGATTTATAGAGGGCTGGCAAATTTAATCCAGAATATGAAAATTTTATTCTTGAACAAATGGGCATTCCTTCTTTTGAAGATTTTGATTCTTCAAATGGAATGTGGACACGAACTTCTCCAGAGGAATATAAAGATTTACACGATGCTACATATCAGTGGGTAGACAACAACAAGCGTCGATATTTAGGAATGTCTCCAGATAAAAAATATCAAATATGGGGAGTTAGTGACGATGATCTTAGGGCTTCTTTGACTCCACATTTGAGCGGATTTGTCGGAAATAATCTAGGAGCATGGCATTACAATAACGCTAAAAAAGAAATACTAGCTGAAAATCCAGGTATATCTGGTGACGAACTAGAAAAGAAAACAATGTAGCGTTTACAAGATAATATTGTTCAAGCAAATCGCGAGTATACATATCAAGAAATACAAGCAGATCCATATACACAACAAGATCGTCAGTTTGCACAACAAATCAAACTTGAAGGAATGAAAGAGGCTGCTGCAGATCGTAGGGCAGCTAGGGCAGAAGCTGGACAAAATAGAAGACAAGCACAACAAATTGCCTGGGAAAGAGAAAAGTATGGTCTAGAACATCAGAAACCAATGTCGTATTCAGACCAGACAAATCTTGGTTCTAGTCAAAAGAAAGTAGATGCTCTTGGTGTTGATTTTTATGGAAATGCTTCAAATCTTGGTAAAATTGAAGAAAACATTCGTAAAATCATTGATTCTAATGCCCGACAGCATAAAAACAAAAAAGGCGATATATATCATGGAAAAATTGCTGAACACTGGGCTAGACTGTTTACAAACGGTAGGCTGGACGTTAAGAAGATGAAAGATGCCGGAGAAATGAATGCAGACGGCACCATGAGCAAAGCATACTATACTGCATATTATAATGCAATACGACCAAATGTAGGTAATGCGAAGAGTGTAAAAGATGTAATTAACAGGGCAAATGAATATTACAACAATTTCACATGGGAAGTTCCGCAAAATACTCAGATGAACGAAACGTCTAAAGGCATCCTTTACGGCAATCAGTTTACAAACTATAACGGAGGCGGAAAAAAGTGGAGGTCGACACAATTTTCAAATTCGTATTTCTATACTCCGTGGAGAAGGGTTTCTGTTGCCGGAGGAGGACACAGTGCCAAAACGTTATACGATACCAGTTTGTGGGGACAGTTTAATAAATTTTTAAGAAACGCACAAATTCGTATGTGGGAAGCTCCGGGAGATAGAAGTGTAACGTATGCACAATTAGATAGACCTGGAGGATCTGTAGAAAGAGATCTTAGCGGATGGGTATCTGTTCCAAAAGAAACGATAGCGCCGTTTGTAAAATACTATTCCGAAAAATACGGAAATTCTGAAGATAACATAATTAGAAAACTCGGACTTCGTACATATTCTGCGCAAACGAAAGACTCTCTTGACAGAGAAGGTAAGCAAACGTGGCAAAATACTACGTTTGTACATATTCCGATAACTCGCACAATTAGAAACGACAGAACTAACGTCTTGTCTACAATAGACGAAGAATACGATAAGAAACTATTTGGAGCCGCTAATGCATATAAGATGGCTACAAGTAGAGAAGAAAGTTCCATTAATACCCCGTAATATGATACAAACAGGAGGACCTAGAAGAACAATAGGACAGGTTGTAAAAAGCATACATGATACTTCATCCCCAGTAAGAAGTGTGTTTTTTGAAGGTAGATCTGGAGACAGAGCACCGGTCTACAATTATTATGATGATTCTGGCACAGAACTTGATGAGTCACAATGGCGTATAATAAACAATACTAATACGGAATCTACTGAGACGGTCGATAATGGACCGTCTTGGTACGATCGTATTACGAATGCAATAACCCCGAATGTAGCGCAAGAAACTATCAAAGAAGAGGCTAAGTGGCAAAGGGCTTATGAGTTAGCAGACACCCCAGAAGAAAAGGAGAGGATAAGGCAATATCGCATACTAAAAGAAGGTGGACAACACGGAGATTTGTATAAGTTCTTCTTTGGCGATAGAAGCTCTAAATATACATAGGACGAAATCGAAGGCTCGTCTTCTTTTATAGATTCGTGGAGATTGTTGAATCAAAAACTTTGGAAAATCAGGGCGAGTGGTGACGCTGAAAAAATGCTAGAAAATCAAAAATATAATGACGATCTAGATGCAGCGAATACTTATATCTTAAATGTAAGATAGCTTAGACAAGACTAGCAACGATTGTATAATATTAAAAACGGATCGCCAGAAAACTGGAAGGGGGAAACTCAGACTCTTATTAATAATATAAATACGCTGAATTCAGAAATTAACAAGTTCGAGGAAGATGTAAAAAATTCTAAACGTTCTTCTCGCGCGTTATCTGAGTTGCTATATAATGTTGATAAGGTATGGGATTCGAACGATCCTCGCGCAGCTAATGCGAGATTGTCAGTATTTGGAGAAAACCTTGGCGGACATACAAGATCGCAGCATTCTGGAATTTTTGACTGGATTGAAGATAACGTTTCAGCTGCAGTCGAGGGGCTTGGAAATATTGCAAACAGTTTATTCTATTATTTGCCCGGTAAAGTAATGCCAGAGTGGATGGGCGGAACAAAAGACGGAGAGTTTACTAGAAATGCAATACGTACGCTTCCGGAGGGAATGCGCGACTTTGATTTCGCATTTACTTCAGCTAAAGATATGAATTTCGAATAGCTGAATGCTTTGCAGGATAAAATTTCGCAATATCGTTCTGCAAACGATCGGCAATATCGCGAAAATTACGCTGAATATTTGTATGATACAAAAAGAGCTACTAAAGGCAATTCTTTATTCGATCCGACCAAAATAAATCCAAAATTCAAAGACATTCAAGAACACTCTGATGCCGGTGCAATAGGATGGGCTATGCCGAGTAATATTCTGTACATGCTTCCGGAATGGGGTTCATCTTATGCCGATTTCGAAGATATGGCCGCCTTAATGGCGACGGATAAGGCTGCAGGATTTATATCAACTAAAGTTCTTCCAAATGTAGCAGGTGGAGCGTATATGAAAGCTGGCCAAGCTATGATTGCCACAGTGCTTCCGGCATTTCAGTTAGCGATGACTAGAAGTTTGAGAGATTAGGAGTCTCGTGCTGAAGTAATGGATGCATATACTGGAAGATTTCTAAAAGCCGCTCAAGAAAAAGATAAAGATTTAACTACTTTATATGCCCAAAGTGAAGCTGAAGCAAAGAGAAGAGGTATTGATGTTACTTAGCTCGACGATTTGGCCAAACTCGAATTGGGCTTATCTTTGGATATCAGCACCGGAGACCCAGAACTTGATCAAATGAGAAAGGAATACAAGCGCGGATTAGTTAAAGTGTACAATGCAAATAACGCGTTGGCATTTAACGATTATCTTCAGAATCTTGCGTTTATGAATTATTCCGGAAAAGTAATCAAAAAATTAGGAAACAAAGTTCTTCCGTCATACGAAGATGAAATTTACGAAAAACTAGTTGCAAATAACGTTATAAAACCTATTACAAAAGCCGAACGTGTTGGAGCAAGAGGTGCGGTCGCAATGGTGGATCGTACTATCGAAAAAGCCCTCAATAAAACAGGCTCAGACTTAGTACGAAAAGTACAAATGGGCAGAGGTTTAAAATACCTTAATAAAAAAGTACAGCAATTAGGATGGGTTGGTGCCACCGAAATGGGAGAAGAAGGTATTTAGCACTTGTTGCAAAAAAGATACGAACGCGGAGAATATGACAAAGAAGCTACAGAAAATAGAGTTTTTGACATGGCCGAAGTTCTTGACGATGCGAATCTTGGTGCAAACGCGTTTTTCGATTATTTTGGAGCAAATTTCTGGGATGCTGAAAACGGAGATCCCGAATTGAGGCGCGCGATGAATATAGGTCTAGCTTCTGGTATGACTATGCACGGAGCAAGACACGGTCTTTCAAATCTTGCGTTGTGGGATAAGGAAACAGAAAATGTTCGTAATTTGTCTAGAGCCCTTAAAAACGATAATGTTATAAGAAGAATTGTCGCAGAAGGTTATGGTCGTATAAACGACGATCGCAACATGGACATCTTCTACGAAGAATTTAAGCGCACTCCGATTACAGCAAAGCGTTTAAAGGATACTCTACAAGAAATGAAAAAATACAAAGGTGATCTTGTAGATGACGAATTTATAGACGACGATATGATGCTTGTAGACGCCATGTATAGCGTCTATAAAGACAAAAACTTAGATCCGGTAATGGATGATCTAGGTATAGAGAAGGGGTCATAGTCGCATAAAAAATTCGTAAAACATGCTACGAGAAGCATTGTAGATTATCTTAAACAAAATCAGAAAACTACAGACAGCAATAACGCGTTATTTAACGATAGACACAGCGTCGAACGCCAATTGTTTGATGCAATAGACGATGTTCGTGGTTGGAGTTTGGAGCAAAATCCTCAAATAAGAAAATTAGCAGATCAAGTTGAGCGTGCATATAAAGAATACGAATGGCATTTCTTAAATGACAAAGGACCTGAAGCCGAAAAGGCGAGATCCGATTTCGAAAAGAGTAAGGCTAATGGCTTACGAAATGCTCCAACTAGCAAAAGAGATTTTGCAAGTTTATATTTGGATTATCTTTTCGATAAAATGTTGTTAGAAGAACAGCAAAAACTTCAATAGAATATTAAAACGAGGAATGACATCCAAACTTTTATTGCTAAAGAATTAGGACTGGATCTTCCGGCAGATAGAATGATGGGAATGCGAACTGCCATAAACACTAGAGCGCAGGAGTTGCAAAAATCATTAAACAATCGTAAACCGTATTTCGACGACATTGAAGATTTTTCTGTGGATGATATTTTTGGTGAAGAACTAAGACAGAAGATAGATACATTCGTCTTAAATACTGCAGCAACAGACGTATTGACTCCGTTGTATATTGCATACGCGAACCCCTCTATGACAGGCATTGCAGAAACTGCAGTATCGTTACCAAAAGTTGCGTATGCGTTACAAAGACCACCGTTGTGGACAGAACTGGACGACGATCGAAAACGCTATTTTATCCAAAAAATAGACGCAAAGCGTGCTGAAGAAGGTAAGCCGAAATTTACTAAAATTTAGTAGTACGTCGGCGCATATTCTGTGGATGTTCAAAATAGAAGAACTCAATTAAGATAGGCATACGACAAATATCAGAAACTTCTTGATTCTTGGAAAAATACTCCAGAATTAGAGCGTAGCGTAAATTCGTTAGAAGAACTTACTGACGCTCTAAAAGATGCGGGAAGGGCAATAATTGAGTATGATTATGAAGATACTCAGAAACGAATGAAAATTGCCCATAGAGAATTTGTAAAAGGAGAGCCTATTACCGAAGACGAAGTAGATAGGGCATCAGAAGGCGACGAGGCTGCTAAAGAGGACATTGTAGATAAAGTAAAAAACGCCGAGGAAGAAATACTCGGTCCGGAGGAAGGAGAAAGTGCAGAAGAACCTAAATCTGCAGCAGAATCTTCTTCTGAAAAATCTTCTGCAGAACAGGAAGCAGAAAACTTTTTAGGTGTTGCCCCAAGTGAACGTCAAAAAAGACTGAGAGAGAAATAGAAAAGGCAGCAGGAAGAGAAAGAGCAATCTGAAGACGAAGAAGAGCCTGCAGTAGAAGAAGCTCCAGCAGATGAAGAAAGTTCTGCTGAAAAAGAATCATCTGACAAAAACGCAGCAAAGCCTTATATTGATCGCATGGATTCTGCAACTACGCACGCAGAGAACGATCAAGCAATGAATGACGCCATCAATGATGGAATTCCTGAAAAAGATGTTATTGGCGCTTATCATCGTAATGAAAGTAGAATAGAAAAAGAGCTTACAAACAGTGTGCCGCATTTTAATAACGATGGCGATTTGATTAATTCTGGAATAGACCCGTTTTTGTCTGGAACATATACAGTAGGTACGATTACAGAAACGCCAGAAGGCAGTACTATAATAGCTACTACTCCACAAGGAACTATAACTAGAGATGTGACTAGAACTCCTGTGTATAATGAATCAGAAAACAAAGATGAGGTTGTGATAAAAATTGAATACACAATGACGGATTCTACCACAGGGGAACGTACGCCATTTCCAGGATTGACAATACCAGACGGGTTTAGTGTTTCTGACGAATCTGCGGACATTACGCAAATTCATACAATAGAGTTTAACCCAAACAACACTGGAGAAATACAAACAAACGTTGGAGTTGCAATAAACCCAGGAGCGAGAACAGAGGAAGATCCTGATATAAATGAGAAAACCATTGACGATAATGCAACCAACAATGATACAGGAGAGCCGTTAAATAATCAACCTCACGCTGACGAACCGGCGGACGATAACATAGACGACGAATTAGGCGATAATTATTCAGAAGATCTTCCTAAAATTTCTGCAGACGAAGCTGATGAAGACTACATTGGAGATGATGAAATCGATGACGACATTAACGAAGTTTATGACGATGAAGAGTCTCAAGAACTGTTCGACGACGATTCCGACATAGTGGAAGTGTATGACGACAGTGACTTAGTGGAATCTACGCTATTCGATTACGAAATGGATGCGATAAATTCTGCTGCAGTAACTTCGTCCAGTGAAGTTTTACGTGATTATGTATCAAAAACCTTCTTTTATCAAGACACAGAAGAATTAGCAGAATTAAAGTTAAACGACAAAGACATAAACCTTCCAAACCGAAAACCCGGAGCTGAACTTTCTAAAAAACTTGAACAAAAGGGTTGGCTAAAAGGCAAAAACATAAAAACGTTTTATATTGTATGTGGAAATCCAGAAGTTACTGGGTATGACAATCCACAAGATTTTACGGTATGTTTGGTAATTCAAGAGACGGGAGACAACGGAGAAGTCATTGCTTCATATACGGTGTTCTTAAGAGCCGTTGGTAAATTCCGTAGAAAAACAGGTTCTGACGAATATAAAACTACAAACTATTGGAAGCTGAAAGACAGACTGAGGTCTATGAACGTAGACAAAGGTATTAGACCCGACGATCAAGGATAGGGGCATTCCTATGAAGACGATTTTACAGAATAGAAGGTTCGTTATTACTTAGAAAGAAATCCAGAAGCATCTAGGGATGTCGAAAGCGAATATGATAGGCGTAAACTAGTTAGAGATGCAAAAGATTGGTTTAGTAAACTAGATCTAAAAGAGCAAAACACTCAAGAAGACATTGTCAGACAATATCGCATAATAAATCCGCGCAAAAAAATATTATCTTCAGAAGAAATAGATCGGTCTATAGAATAGCTGGAAAAGGTTAGATTAAACATTATAGACGCGTATCTTACTAAAGATGGAGACAATTACGTGTTTCCAGAATAGTATAGAACTGATGTTGTTCCTACGCAAATTGCACAAAGTAATGGTAAGTTCAACACTCAGGCTGACGAATATAATATTAGAAAAACCGAAAGATTATCTGGAGAAAACGGGCTGGTAGATTCAGAAGACGATACTTCTTCATTGACCAAAGCTTTATTAAGTGGAAAAATTGTGATAGGCGTCGGTAGAGGTTAGATGTCTGATAATCAATATTACATAACAAACGTATTTAACGAAAATCAACCGTTGTATGTTACTGGAGGTAAGGCTGGTAAGTTATACTTACAAGTACCTGGACCGGTTACGTCGGCACCGTTACAACTTAGAGAAGTTAAGTTTAATTATCAACAAACTAGGGACGGAAAAATAATATACGCTAACAACGATGCGTCTAATATAAAACCGGTATTTATTCAGACAGATCCTACATCTCCGAATACGCGTTATACGATAGATTTACAATCGAATCTTTTACCATCGCCTGCAGAAGTATTGTTCTACATGATTACTCGTCGTATTGATGAAAAATTAATGCCAAACGAGGACATGTCTTGTCTAGACGAAATGTTGAATTTGTTCGTACACAGATATAGAGCCTCTAAGAATGATGAAAACAGAGCATATTATGTGAGCAAACAATTTGACTGGGTAGAAACTTCTCATAACTCTGGACAATTTGTATTAATTGTCGGAAATAAAACATTTACACAAGACTAGTTATTTGGTAGTAATGCGGAAGCTGAAAAAAATCGTAGAGCAGCAATCGCAGAAATAGCTAAAAATTTACATTTCAATACGGACTTTAAAGATCGTCCTGCTACAGAATCGTTTGTTGGTCAATATCCCAATCTTTTTGAGAACTTGTAGTATATATTCTTCGGACAAACATCTAGAACTTACAGTTTTTGTGGGTTGGACATATTCTCATTTGATAGAGATGATTTGTTTTAGGGTGCAGAATTAGAGCCAAAAACAGTATAGATAGACGGAGAAGATATTAGAATTAATGTACTGTCTTGGATGATAAAAACTGGCAAAATAATGCATGACGTAGACCCAAAAAGGCCTATTTATTATCCGTTCGTATTTGCACAAGGCGTTACTGTTGAAAATAAACAACAAACTGCAATAGAAACCGTAACAAAATCTACAAAACCGGTAGTTACTATAGAGGAAGCAGCAAAAAATAACGAATCTAAAGAGGAAGAGATTAGCGATATCGTAGGGAAATTACTGAAAGGTAAAGTTCCGGGAGTGAAGAGCAAGCTGACCAGGGCATTACTTGAGCCTGTAAACGATAAAAGCGCAATACTGTCTCATTATCGCAATTTTTCAGAATTAATTGACGCATTCGCTGTTGTCACAAATGTTGATACTAAGTTGCCTGATGGCGAATTTAAGGAAGAATTGAAAAAATAGATAATAGGTAGTGTAAACGAACATACTAGTTACAAGCTATCTAACGATAACGTAAAAGTTAATATAGTCCCTAGCGCATCAAAATTCCCGTATAAGCGTGGAGAGTTAGTTCCGGTCGTATTTGCAAAAAAAGACGGAACGTTTGATGTCCGATTTGTACAATCGTCAGGATTGATAAAAAATAAACAATCTACTATAACTCAGGTCTTTGAAAAAGAAAAGACTGCTGGTAAATTTAACGACGAATCTGCAAGAAAATGGTTGATGGACAAACTAGGTCTTAGAGAAGAGCAGATATTTGTAGTAAACGGAATACTAAAAGGTCTTTAGGACGAATCTGCTTACGGTATCATGACTACTGCTGCAGATATAGTACACGGAACAATAAACGGTCAAATCTGGTTGTCTAAACAGGGCGGTAGAGGCGTACACTATCATGAAGCATTTCACTACGTAAACTTGTTATTACATAATTCTGCTGTACGAAGTGCTATATATAAAGAATACTTGAGGCAACATCCAAAACTTAATACGAAGGGATTAAAGCTAAAAGATGTCGAAGAAATGTTGGCCGACGACTTTAGAAAGTATGTAGAAATGATGGAGGCCGATAACATTTCAAACAAACTTAAAAGAATATATAATAGATTTTTAGATTTCATACACACGTCTAGAAAAAAGGATGCGTTGCGAATGCTATATGAAGATATTCGTAATGGAAAATACTCTAAAAATGCGAAACTTGATCCTCAATCTTTAAAAGAATTTAGAGAAGCGTGGAAAAATATCGCACCGTCTGCATTTACGTCTCCGTTAACTAGAGATTCAAATATAGACAATTTTAAATCAATTACAGATTATCATACATTCTACAGAGTAGCCGAAGGATTGGCACACGGATTACTAAAATCTTTTGCTGTAAATAGTGCTGAGGACATAGCCAAAGTTCATGATGAGGGATTATTTAATGCTTATATTGAACAGCTTAAGCTTCAACAAGACGTTATGTACAGCGATGTTATCTAGGACGTAATAGACAATCCTGCAGCGTTTAGACAAGTTGTGAATAGTATATTCGCAAAATACGGAATGGTTACTCATTGGAAGAAAGAAAAGTCTATAAGTAGTACGGATAAAAACGAAATAGAAGACGACACAACTGCTAAAGATACTGGAGAACGTCCGGATAATATTTGGGATATAGACTACATGACCCTTTCTAGAAAAGACAACGTAGCATTTAGAGCTAAACTGTTTTTAAGTCAGGTTGAAATGGGTAATTTAGACTTTGACGAAAGAGTTGACGGTTTGCCAGCGTGGATTCCTGAAACAGATTCGATGTTCGATTTTCCAAAATACTTTGACAGAAACGAGGCTTGGGTAAATATATTGAATAATCTTTGGAGCGCTGTGACTTACGACGAAATTAATCCAAACCCATCCGAAGATTCTGATTATGGAATATGGTCTAAAAATTCAATAAGAGGTATCGTATACAATAGGGCGAGAAGTGATAGATTTTTTAGAGCTCTTCACGAAAAATTAAACGAAATAGAAGACGACATTCAACTTCAAACTCAGATATTAGCTGCAGTAAAATCATTTAAATATCAAGTCGAACAATATGTATTAAATAATCCTAGAGAATTTATAACATACGATGAAGATGATTATCTTTACGACGATGACGAAGATAATTTGTAGGATGTCGTAGTACAAACGCCAGACAGAAATTTAATTTGGACGCTGTATAATGATAATATGGTATAGGCCATTAGAGCTCTTCCGAGATAGTGGGGAAAAACGGCCGTTCAAAACGGTCTTGTTTCTTATGAAGACGGAGTACCCAAAATAAGTACTAAGTTTGCAAATGAAATACGGGAGCCGTTTGCAAAAATAAAGCAGCTTGTTCAGAAGGATGCAATGCCTTTACCTAGCGATGAAGCTTCTATAGACAATAAAATAGAGGCTATAAAGTGCGGATTAAACAACGTCTTAAATAAGATGGGAATACCGTTCGACAGTGAAGTGTTTGAGCAATTTTTAACATTTAAGTCTGAGAAAAACCAGGATGTTGCAGATCCTTATACAAGATTATTGATATTATAGGAGATTTTAACTTCTCAAAAAGCAGGATCTCTTTCAAACATAATAAATTAGATAATAAATGCGTCAAATGCTAAATAGAGCGAGTTTATATTAAGTAAATCTAGTAAAAAAAGCAAGCCTGCAGATTAGGTTTATTATGGTTATAAAGAAGATTCTGATATAAGTTTGCTTGCGGAAGCGTATGCTACTGCGCATCCATCTTCTAAGGAATTTATGGTTAGGGTTGGAGATAATAATATTTATCCGATAAATGAAAATAATTTCATTTCAGATAGGACTAGAGATTTGCGTTTAAATACCTAGCAAATTCTTAAAAAGATGAAGAAGTCTCCGTACGCAAGACGTTCTAAACTTTTGTGGACTCTATCAAAGTATGGACTGGACGATGGTGAGTTTAAACTTGGTACATATTCCGGAATGCAGGGTACTGACAAATCTAAAAGTGCCGACTATTTCAAAATATCTCCAATGGAAGATTATTTATCTAAACTTGGATATACGTTTAGAAATCATATGATCTTTCCTACAATGGCGGATAAAAAAACATATCATACTTTACATTGGAAAGATAAAAAGAAGAGTAAAGCGTCAGAAGATATATTTACTATGCCGCACGATCTGTTGACTTACGAAAACACCAAGTTTTCAAAAAAGACAATAGAGCAGTTCTACGGATATTTCTTAGATGAGTTAGAATCTCTAATTCAGTATTACAGTAGAGACAATATCAAAGATCTGTTAGATCATCCAGCAAGCCGATATAAAAATTTTCACGGAAAATTCTCTTCTGGACGTATGGATTTTAGTGGAAATGGCGGTAAATTTAGATATTTTCATCAGGCTATAAACATCAAAACTCAGGACGGCAAGACGATTAACTTAAATGAGTTTTTAGAGTTCGTATATAATTATCAGAAACACGTAGAAAAGAATGGTACTAAATCCGGTCTTGCAAAAATTAGAGATCAAAAAGACGGAGAATATTTAGATTTTGACGGATTTGAATTGGTTCGTAAAGTTTTAACGGCAATATAGAATGGCGAAGAAATAGATATTCCTGACTTAGGAAAGATAAAAGCAAATACTAATCCAGAGTAGATAAAAGAAAATATTAACTCTATATTGGTCAATCGGGTTCGTGATGAAATAAAAAAATTAAGTAAACCTGGACCTTTGAATCTCATAAAAGTTCAAAATGAGCCTATACCAGGAACTACCGAGTCTATTAGTAAAATTGTACCGTATGCTATTCCAAAGATGTATCTTGACGAATACGCAAAACGTTTCGCAGAAAGTGGACTAAAACAAGGCGTCAGTGACGTGTATGCAGGAAGTGCTGAATACGTAAACGATTACACAATGAGTGTTATCGGAAATCACGTTGCTAGCACAATGATATCGATGTTAGAATCAGAAAAAGTATATACTGGCGACGTTGCGTTTTATAAATGGTAGTATAAAACCAAGAACGGCAAAGATGGAAAACGTCAACCAGCATACAAAAGCGTTAAATTCGGCGGCATAACATAGAAAGTAATGATCCTACAAGATAAGACGGCCGATAAAATAAAACGTCTAGGCGGTACTCTTTCTCCAGGAACAAACATCAGAACATAGTACGGAGATAATATTACGTCTCGAGAAGGATTTGAAACCTTGAAATCTTCAAAATACACGGTATTAAATATCTCAGATGCAATTGCAGTATCTTTGTACAAAGACGCCGTACAAACTAGGTTTAAGCAACAGTTGGTAGCAGACTTGATTAGATACGATAAACCACAGTGGGCAAGAGATCTTGTACAACAAAATAATCAAGACACCAAAAAAGAATACAATTCATACGCTCAACTTATAAATAAAATTTATACTGATGCAGAGGTATTTGAAAAAGTTCTAAAATAGATGCCAGAAAGCGATAGAAAGGCTGTAGAAGAAGATGCTAAATTATAGGCAAATCCTTATAGTGAAATAAACGTTTCTGACGCACAGGTGTTAATTCGTCCAGAACTGTATCGTAAAATTAGAATTGGTTTAGGAACGTGGTAGACCGAATCTTCTTTTATAACATTTAAAAATGAAAACGGAGAAGATGAAGAAATTGAATACAGTGACGATATTGCATACAATATATTGGAAAACGATCCATCTTGGGTCGCAGATCCTAAAAAGAATGCTATCGTAAGGAGACTTCAATTATATCCGCTAAAGATGTCTTATTTTGCAAACGATCCAAAAACTGTTGCCGATGGAGGTATGATAAACGTTCCCTTGTACGATAAAATGGCAATATTCCCACTGTTTAGATTTCATGCAACATCTACAGTCGGAGAAAAACTATATACTCGTATGAATAGACCGGGGAATGAATTGGACATGATAGCATTTGAATCTGCCGTAAAAGTAGGTTTAAATCAAAATACTTATTCTCCGTATCAAGATAAGACCGAGTCTCTAGATTAGATTTCTGATGAATTGGATTATGATTCTAATGCAAGCATTGATTATAAAAACGATGAGATTGTAACATAGTCCGGTAGAAAAAAATTACTAAATGTGTCCATTCAAGATCTAAACAATCTTAGAATGCAACAAAATACCGAAGCTCATAAAGATGATGTAAGAGCTATTGGTACTTAGATGTTCAAAATTCTATTTTCTAATATCATAGACAAGGAAACTTATGGTCTTAATACCGGTAACAAAAGAAAGGGCAGGGAAATTAGGCACGAAATAATGTCTGCCATAGATGCGCTTACTACGATAGGAAAACAAAATCTACAGCGCAAATATTTTAACGGAAATGCTGTAAATAGAAGAGCAGTCCGAAACAAGATGTTACAATGTGTTGAATCTAACGACCTTGGAACTTTTGCTAAAGAAATGATATTGGCCGGGTATCCTATAGAGGTTCTTCCGTAGCGAGATGTATTTGAGCATACAATATCTTCTGAAGTAAATAAAGAAGTCGTAGACATAAAGACTAACGGCGGTAGTGCAATTTAGCAATCCGTATTCGGATTTACGGGGTACGGTAACAGTTCTACTATTTCGCAAGACGAACTGCCAGAAGAGCACTATCATAATTACAACGGAGGAAAAGAATTAAAATGGCTTAAAAACGATAATTCTATGGAAGTAATGCTTTCTATGAATTTCTTTAAGCATATAATACCTGGTTACAATAATAAGACATATAAACAGGCTAGACAATGGTTGATAGATAACGACATAATTAACGGTACGAAGAGCGATGGCTCTTAGTCTGAACCAAAACCGTTTGGTGTAGGTTATCGTATACCTACGCAGGGTATGTCTTCTACATTTGCATTCACTGTTGCCGATGTATTACCGGAGGAATCCGCGGACTTAATAATAGTTCCTAGGGAATTTACAGCACAAACTGGTTCTGACTTCGACGTAGATAAAATTTATCTTGCCACACTGTCTTATTTTAACGGAGTTTAGCAAGCATTACCAGAAGATGTGTTAAAGTAGCTCAAGGAAGCTAAGAGCGACGGTCTTAAAAGTAAAATTCTAGTAGATTATGTAAATTCTGAAACTGGAAGCAACAAGATAGGTGCTATCTGCAATCTTCTTATATAGAATTATATAGACGTTATTACTGATGTTAAAAACTTTAGTAATGCGCGAGCTTCAATTGATACAGTTACCAAAGAGCTTAAAAATAATTTAGTCAATGAAATCGCAGAAGTTTCTGAAGAATACGTACAATCTGCACAAGAATTGACTCCGTGGTTCTAGGCGATGAGAAAACTTGAGTTTAGTACAGGTAAAGATGGAATTGGTCCGTTTGCATTAAATATTACAAACTTGGCTCTTACACAGTTTACTGGATTGTGTATGGATTATGGTAAAAACATATACAATTTTGGTAGACTTAATGAAATTAAGGGTCAAGACGGAATACGTATTTCTGACTGGTTGTCTGCAATGGTTAACGCTCACGTAGACGTTGCAAAAGATCCCTATATATTCACTATTAATGTAAATCAACAGACGTATAATCACGTAAACTTTTTGATTCGTGCAGGAAAGGGATTGTCTACATTTACGTTCATCGCACAGCCTATATTAAAAGATTACGCAAATGAACTTAATTCTGCCAGTGGTATTTACGGAAATAATATAGACGGTTCTAATGTTAAACGTTATACTTTCGATTCTACCAAAAAAACCGTATATTCTAAATATACAAAAAAGGCAGTTGAAGAATTTGTACAGGCGTACGGTCAACTATCTGAAGAGGATAAGGCGAAGTATAAAAAGATATATGACGGAGTTGTTGAGAATAATATAGACGAGTCTCAATGGATAAAAGTATTCGATGTCGAACTTGGAAAATAGGCTATAAAAAACAACGAGTCTTCTGACGTATTAGAGAAATTTAAATCTAAATATTTTCAATTGTTGGCTATCAAGGCTTACGGCGATATAGAAAAATACGCAGACGAACTTTCTGAATTAGTGAAAGTTTCTCGTATAGATAACAAAAAGTTTGGAAACAACATAGCGTCGCATTTAAACTTCTTAAATAATTATAATACGTTTAAATATGGAGAACATGCCGTTAATTGGTATATCTACGATAACGAAAAGTCTATTGAAAACTACGAAAAAATACACGAAGTAGAAGGAAAATCATATCCGTTTAGAAAATATTTTGAAGGACTGTACCTGGAAAATAAGTTGTTATTTGCTACTGGATTAACGCGGGACATATTGTTCGGACAATCGTTGAGATCTACCGATATCTTTAAAGATTTATTTATAACAATGATGTCTGCTACCAGAGGCGAACCAGCAAATGTGTTATAGAAACAACATATAAAACGCGACGGAGAACATTCAAAACTCATAGAAACTCCGCTGTTGAGTTATAAGACAACTTATGACGACAAACAGGTTCAAAAAATCGCAGGTGCTATCAATAACATTATGAGATTTAAAGCGTTCTTATCGTATGGAAAGAACTATAAATTCGACAAACAACAGCAGGACGATTACAGAGGAGCTATAAACTTCTTAGCTGATGGTACTGCCGTAGGAATCCGTAATGAGCTATATAGATTACTTTACGGTTTTAAAACTGCAGAAGACGAATATTCAAGATCGTCCATTTTTGATAACTTAAGTTCTTTAATTAATGACATTTTGAGTGATCCGTTCTCAGAAGATTACGAAGGTCTTGTAGACGATTACGGTAAAATACAAAACGAAATGTTATTGTACGTATTACCACAAGCCGCTAGTAGGTAGTTTAATTTTAAGAGATTGTTGCTTAGCGATTCGCACATGAACAGATCTTCTGATAAACAGGCAATTTTAATATCTGCGTTTAATCAGTTATTGGAGCACGATAATCCGCGAATAAGAAGGATAGCTAGAGATCTAGCTAAATACGCATACTTCTCTACTTATGATACTAGTACTAGAGATTCGTTCTTTGACGTAGTTCCTGCAAAATACAGAGCACAATACGACACCGCGTTAAAATAGGCATTGAGATCTAGTAAGCGAGATTTGGCATTAGCAATGCAATATGACTCGTTAAGCGGTGGAATAAGCGATGTATTTATGAATATTATTTCGAGAAATATGTTCTACGATAATAATATAGTTCCCGAGTATGTAGAAGGTAGATTTTCTACTAAAACTATAGATAAGTTAAACTACGGAGAACATAAGGCAGTTCCTTACAGACTATCGAACGGAAAGCTTGCTTACGGTCTGATAGTTACGAATAGGCAGAACGCTCCGTACATGAAGATAATAAAAGGTGACACGACTGTATTATATCACAGAGTCGGTTAGGTTAAAATAACCGCCGGAGGTAAATAGAAAGCTAAACCTACTCATTGGGTATATGTTCCAATACAGACTGCCGGAATGCATGGAGGTAAGACTCATCTATATGAATTTTATTTTGGATATTCTAAATACGGAACTAGTCAAAATAGAGGTACGGTATCGTTATTTGGACAAAACTATCTGCCTGACGTATTTGATTTTTATTCAAAAGATTCGCAATCTAGAAAAGCATTGACGGATTATTTATAGAATGTATCTGAAGAAAATAAAGGTTTGGTTTCTTTTACGTTCGAATCCACAACAATGATTCCTACAGACGAATTCTTTATACCGACGGTAAAAGTAGACATCGATTAGTTTACAATAAATGATGGTACTACTAGATTTATACAAACCAAAAATCCAGCTGAATATATTTCTAATACAGTCGGAGATATTGTAATACTGTTAGACGGATATCAAGTAAATAGACGAGACGATAGGATATATATTGATATATAGAGTGGTTAGGACCCTGCAGAAATGGGAAATCAGATTAGAAAACAGCTTTAGAATTTATCTTCGAGGAATGACCAAAGAGTGTCTTTCTTATGTAGTAAACCCATTTCCGCTACTGAACAAGACCTTTAGGATTATACAAATGCTCAAGTTGAAAATTACAAAGCTTATTTGCTGCAAGAGAATCCTGAGCTAACTGTAGACCAAATTAATGAAGCTGCGGAAGAATATAGAAAAACTAATGATTTTAGGCCGATGTGCGAACAATATCTTACATCAAAAATGTTCGGTAATATTATAAATGCGCTAGTTAATAGTGCAAACAGCAGTATTACCATAAATTAGATTAATGTTGAAGATAACGAAGTTGGTCCAGCTATAGTATCAGCCGCTATATCATTATATGATGATCTTGGAGGTTCTTTGAGTCACAGTAAAATAAAAGTGTTTGTAAAAGATAAACAACTAGATCATCAGTCTACACTTAACGCTCTTAAAGAAAAGTATTCTAATCTTAATTCTGAGACTTTGTCTGCTGAAGAATACTTTGATTATAGTTCTATCGATGATACTGAAGACATCATTGATGATTATCAAGAAGGCGTTGAAGAAGATGACTAGGATGTAAATACTGCTGCAGATGTAATGTCTTTTGTAAATAAATTAGCCAACGTTGAAGATGAGGATGATGACGAAGTTGCCACGCCTTTTAATTTTATGAACAGCTTAGCTAATTCTGAAGACGACGATGATGTCGAAGACATTACTCCGTTGAACAATCCTGCTGGTCAAACTACAAAACAGTCAGACAGTCCGGTTGATAAAGTTCCGTCTATAATAAAAGATGTCGAAGATAATTAGAAGAAGGGTGTTAAACCAAATAATGAAAGTTGTTAATTATGAAATTTTGTCCTAATTATAAAAATAAAGAAGTATTCGACGGATTTAACGAAATGGTCGAATCATTTGGGGGAGCGCCCTTATCAGAAGAAGAGTTTAGGTCCAGTGAGCTGAGAAATCAGCGAACTGGACGAGACTTTTCAGCCATGGAAGCGACCTATATGATATATGATAAAAATAACGGAAATTTAATAGATAGAGCACCAAATGGCGAACCTTCTATATTATTCCAAAAATATCTAGAGAAACATAATGGAAATAGAGCCGCTGCAATTATAGAAAAATCTGAGATTTATTCTGAAGATTTTGTAAAAAAGTATGGAGATTGGCAAAACATATCGACATATGAGCGTGTCGAAGATATTCCAAACCAAATCAAATCAGCTACTGATAATAATGGAGAGTTCTCTACCGAGAATGATGACATAAGATATCACACTAAACTTGATATAAACGGAGAGCCCGATTTAGACGTAACTCCTGCTAAACAAAAACCTTCTGATAACAAATCGTCCGAAATACTATAGGAAGTAGATGCTGAAAATCTTGTAGAAAAAGCAGATGTTAATTCGTTTTTTGGAAGCTTGTATGATGTTTTATAGTCTGGTAACGCAGTTAATAGTCAGTCATTAGTTCAATTGATGCTTTCTAATAAAACAATATCTGCATTTAATAAACCTCTAATAAATGCATTACTTCTTCACGATATACCTGTAATTTTTAAATCTTTAGATACAGGGGAAGTTGCTGCTATTTATATTGATAAGAGCGGTCAAACTGTAATAGCTATAGATCCGATTATGGCAAGTAAGGTGAGTAATTAGTTTTTATCAGAGCAGATTATTCACGAAATCGTTCACGGAGTAACGCTAAGAGAGTGGGATAATCCACAAACAAAAGAAGGTAAGGCGCTAAAGAAAAACACTTTAGATTTATTTAATCTTTTGACTAAAATCTATCCGGAATATAATTATAGCAGATTAAACGTAAATAATGTTTCATATGCATTAAGCGATCCTAGGGAATTCGTGGCTGTATATATGTCAGACGATGCCGTCAGAAATACATTTATGGCTAAGGCTAAAGAATTAGATAGACAAAAAAACAGTAAGCTTATACTTGCGTTAAAGAAGTTTATTAATTCTGTTACTAATTTCTTAGTAAATAAGAATGTGTTTAATCTTGCATAGGACAAATTAAACTTATATCAAAATCAAGTGATATAGTATATATTTGCAATGCCTCAAATTAGAAAAGGTAATATTACTGACAAACAACTTGAAGACGCTATATATAATAGAACTTCAGAGACTGTTAGAAATTACGAACAACTAGCTGAGAGCGCAAAGACGATTTAGTTTTATTTCGATAATGCTGACAGATTTAATTCACTTACAACGATTATACGAAGCGCTTGGGATAATTTTAGAGGTGTTTAGGATATCGAAAATAAATATTTGTCTGAGTTTAGAGCGTACGCTTCTTCTGCTTTAGCAAGACGTGCATAGGGAGCAAAGAGTTCTAAAATGGCGCCGGACGTTAAGCTAAGGGCTCAACGTGTAGCTGAAGCACAATCTAAAATGTTCGCAGCCGATGAAACTCAAATTTCATCATTTGATGCGATTGCTCAATTTTTAGATCAACTTACGCCACAACTTTTAGAAGATTTAAAATATATTAAAACATATAGGACAGAAACTGGTGCATGGAGACCCATGGATGAATCTGAATATGGATATTATGTACATAATACATTTTATGCATATGACGCTATCTTACAACAATTATCTTCCGCACTGAATAATATAAGAGAAGAAGATCTTGGCAAAAATACTACCGATCCGAATTCTATTATAAAGTCATATAAAGATATTAAAAAAGCATGTGAAATATGTAGAAGTCTTGTATCTGAAAGTATAGACTATCTTACAAATATAATGCGTGTCAGTGGAAGGGACATTCTAGAATAGATTGGAAAAGAAACTAACTCTCTTGACATGATGGCGTATCTCGAAGACTACGGTACTCTAGATACGATAGATTACGATACTAATAAATTTATCTAGTGGGTAGGTTCTATTGACGGAGCTAAAGATGAAATACTTAGGGCATTGTCTACTATTGTTACTAATGCAAATCATAGTGCCGACAGACAAGCTTATTCAAAAGTGTCAGAACTATAGAAGCTCATCGGAGAGTTAAAAATGACAGAATCTATAAAAAGTCTGTACGAACTTGACGAAGACGGCAATACTACTCAGTATATGGTTCGAGAATTGAATTTTGGTAAATTCTGGAATAGATATAACGATTTTCTTAAAAAACTAAATAAAAAGTACGGGTTGGGCGAAGAGAATCGAAGGTCTCCTGACGATGAGGAAATTCGCGAAAAGTGGAATAAAGAGCGAAATGACTGGCTGTCTAAAAACTGTCATAGGAAGTACGTTCCTGAGTATTATGCAGCGTATAACAAAATCTCATATTTGACTGAGCAAACTAGAAACAGAATAAACAGTGAAATAAATGCAATTAAGGCTAAATATACGCTACCTAATGGAGAATAGGACAAATTTCCAGATTTTACAGATGAAGATTTTACTAGATTATAGTCGTTGTACTCTGAAAGAGAACGTTGTAAAAGTTTATATACTGAATAGAATACTCTTAAAGTAGAAGGTACTCCAGAATATCAAATAGCTGTCGAGTGGCGTCAACTTGACGAAGATTTAAAAGCTCTTCGTGAAAAATACGGTTCTCATGAAGACTAGCTGGCAGCTAGAAATGTAGAACTCTGGAGGCAGCGTAGAAACGCAATAATAGAAGAGTGCGGAGGTAAAGCCGAAATGGATAAAGGTATTGAAGGCAATTTTGACTTCAATAAACTTAGAGATTGGGATATTAAACACAGTAGATAGCAGTGGAAGCGTGATAGCGATGGAAATGTTAAATTATTTGCGGAAATAGAGCGAGGAATGCGCGGAAATACGCCTCTTTATGAAGTAAACGGAGATGGCGGCGCGTTGTATAATAAGCTGAAAGAGCGCAAATAGGACTTGTTAAGACCTGCTAGATATAAAAGCAACGGAGAAGTAGATCCGAATCTATTATCTATTTCTACTAGAATAGAAATTAAGAAAATAGATAATGAAATTAAACGAGTTTAGAATATTGCAAAACAACAAAATCCAGCACTGGCAGCGATGTCTAAAGTTTACGGAGAACAAATTCAAAAACGAGTTTAGTTTATAGGATCTAGATTATGGGAAAAAGCTAGACAACAGGCTGCACTTGCAGGAGAAGATGTTTATGAGTTATTTGAGACTACTACCGGATTCTATATTGACGAGGATGATATAGAATATAGAATAAATAGTTGGTTTTAGAGACCTGTCGAAAAGCCTGAATATTATGGTAAATATATAGAACTGATTCCAGGAGATTTTTATATCGATTACGAACAAGATAACGTCCTTAAAGATAAAGAATATCAAAAATATGAAGACTATGACGTATCAATGATTCCAAAAAAGGTTTCAGACGACGGTTATTCTTACGACAATTCTGCGGCGTATAAAAAAATACAAAATTCTAAAACATTAAAAGCTGTATACGAAGCCGCACTAGAAGTAAACAGATAGATATCCGAGAATTACGAAACCAAATTCGACATGTGGCTATTACCAAGTATAACCGGAACTCTAAATAAAAAAATGCAAAAGAAGAGCGGAAAAGGTTCTGGTATAGGACAGCAGGTTAAAACTAGCGCTGGTGTTTTAGCCGAACATGTTGGAAACAAGTTTGGAATAGCGTACGAGTAGGGTATGATGGAGGATGTTGATTTTGGACAAACTCTAGAACAACTCGTTTCTCAATTCGACGAAAGCGGATTCTAGCAAGAGGCGGTATTTGGGTCTAGTATGTACGGTGCTAAAGCTGATGGTAGCGATCTTGGTGTTATTCCTAAGTACTATCTTGGAAAACTAAAAGATCCTACACAAGTATCATGGGATTTAGCTGATATGTTATATCAATCTGTAAGACAATCTTATAGATATAAAGAACGAAGCTAGGTTAAAGATAAATGTGATTTGTTACTAGACATATTATCAAAAAGAAAATATCAAAATCCTACCAAGAAATTAAATTTGACAACCGGAAAGCTACAATATACAAACGCGGACGTTAGTGGTGAAAAAACCGGAACGTATAATGCGGCTAAAAAATTTTTAGATCGAAACATGTATAACCGCAGAGCTTAGCGTGGAAGACAAGAATTTAATATATTTAACCACAATATCGTTGTGAATTGGGGTAAATTAGGTAGCTTGTTTAGAGATATAGCTGTGTTAGTAAACTTAGGTTTTAAACCTACTATTGCAATGGCTGGACTTTTAACTGCGGCTCATGTTCACTTGATGAACGCTATAACAGGATCTATTACCGGTGGTGCTAGATATTCTGGAGCCGATTTCGCAGCTGCATTTACTCTTACAACATGGGAAGCTGTAAAATCATTGTCTGAAGGTTCTTTTGTAGCGAACAATAGGTCTGGCAATAAATTACAGGTCTTAATGGAACATTTTAATGTTTCAGACCAAGCTGGTAAGAAGTTTAAGAGGTCAAATTGGAATAGAGCTCAGCGTGTAGCTAAGTCTGTAACTAGTGGATTTTCGTTCTTGTCTGCTTGTGATTTTATAATAAAATCTAACATTATGACCGCCGTATTACTGTCTTACAGATATTACGAAGGTGAATTTCAAACAGAAGAAGACGTAAGATTCGCGAATAGAAATAAATCTAAAGAAGAACTTCGTAATATAATAAAAGACTTTAAACATTCAAAGAGCTTATATACTTTATTAAAAGTAAAAGAGTTTACTAATGAGGATGGTCAAAAGGTATTTGATGTTGTTGTAGATGACGAATACAAGAAAGCGTATGACGATGTTGAAAACGTAGTCCACAGTCGTATATTAAAATACGCTGAAAACGCTGACGGTATTCCGACAGAAGAACAAAAAAGTCAAATTTCTACAAACTTCTTGGGTGCGTGTGTAATCATGCACAGACAGTATCTACCGTTAATGTTACAAGAACGTTATGGACCTACCGTTTGGGATAATGACACAAGGCAATATAACCAAGGACAGTTTAGGTCTGTAGGAACAGCTTTAGTAAACTGCTTAAAATATAGTATAATAAAGCCCGGAGAAGAGATGAATCAAGAAGGAGGAAGACTAGAATCTGCAGTCATGAACGGTCTTTTATTAGGAATGCTTGGTACATTTTTATCTCCAATTTTTGGTCCGTTTGCATGTCTTATAACTGGAGCAATAGGTACTGTTGGAGGAGCTTTGTCTTATAAAGCTTATAATAAAGTATTTAAAAATAATCAAAACGATAGAGATTATCTTCTGTCTAGAACAAGACGTCAACATCTCGTCAGGACAATCGCAGAGATTAGTTATTACAGGATGTACGCATGGCTTGTACAGTATATCATATCTCCTTGGGTAGAAGACGAGAAGGATTGGTATTTGCTTCAAATGTTAATGTTCGCGTTACATAAATACCAATGGGAGCAATTCAATGCGTATAGATTTGACGACGTTTTATAGAACTTCAAATCTGCTAGTGCTGCCACAAATCTCATGGATAGAGTTAAAGAAGGATTGCAAGCTACGCCTGCAGTTATATATAATTCTATTACTCAAAGAGCGAACCTAGGTGATAAATACATGGATTTCAGTGACAATAGCGAATTAGATGAATATTCTAAAACGTATAGAAAAAACTCTGCATACGGCAGAGATATACCATTTACAAATACGCGTTGGACAAAAGGTACAAAAGCATTATTTGAAATGGTTCCTGCTAGTAACTTATATAAAGATTACTATGGAGCTAGACAAAAAGATAATTACTTTAAACATCAAATTATGCATCAAAAGTAATAAAAAAAATAAATCCCCGACTACTCTCACGAGCGGCCGGGGATTTTTGTTAACACCCTTTCCAAAATTCAATCGCTTCTGTAAATACATACGAAGGCCAAGCCGTATCGTCACAAGATAAAACTAATGACTTTAACAGCTTTTTTGAATTTGGAATTTTATAATAAACCCTTAAAACATACTTGCTGGTATAGTCAAACGTAGCCATGGAATAGTTATCTTCCTTTTCGGATTCAAACATTAACCACCATAGCTGCGCTTTACTTTTTGGTTTGTAATGAACGACAAAATAGTCATTCTGAATAGACATATCATAGTCTTTATTCAATAATAACTTTTTATTATTCACTAACTGAGGTACAAAAAATTCAAATTTACTCACTAACGATCTTTTTAAAAAACTCATTTATAGAAATAGGTTCATCATCGTCATAAACTTCATTGAAGTCATCGTCGTCATAAACCTCGTTGATGATTTCATCATCATAAACTTCATTAAAATTGTCTTCTACTAAAACTTCGTTAGTTTGTTCTTTATCGTAATTTGTATTCATAGTTGTATTATTTTAGTTTTAAAATTTCAGAGCCATCACCTTCGTAATAACTTCTACTGTGTTCCCACTTGTTGTTAGATATATGCCAATCTATATCGATTAAAGCATCTATGATTTTACCCGTAGGCACAATCATGTTAAGCACATCAAACTTAAATACTCGTATATCATACGAACCTGTTGTATCGATTCCTATAATGTAGAATTTAAAAGTCCATTCAGATGCATCTTCATTACATTCGTTTTTAAGATACCATTTGGCAGCCATCATATAATATGCTAACTGCCTCATGTAATCATACTGTTCCATACTGTCTTCAAAGTGCCACAACTTTTGTGTAGTCTTTAAATCCATTATAGTACATACTTTATTCTCAAAGTCAAACGTAATGCTATCTAACAAAGATTTGCAATGCACATGAACATCTTCTTCATTGGTGTTCCATTCAAATTCCCAATTTATGTGGAACTCATGACTAACTTGCCTTATGATAGTACCTGGTTTTGGTACATCTAAAAACGGCTCAGTTGTCTCCAGTGCAGGTGCCTCTAATAACTTAGAAGCAAGTTTGTGAGATTGAATATTTTGCTTAATTTTCTCAAGCATTTTAACATCCCAGATTGATATCATCTTCCTCTGGTCGTTTGACTTAAGGAAATCGATATAATCCTTTAACGTAGAGGCTATTTTAAGGCCTTCTGAGAGCATTTTATCTTCGCTCTTGCCAGTTACACTATAGCACTGTTTATAAGCGCTTAGAACGGCTTTATTTGGCTCTATTTCAATAGAATTAACTAGAGCCTGACAGAACTTCTCCTGTTGGGCAGAAGAAGGTCTACTTTTGTCCCAGACAACATAGTCTTTTTGGAACTCTTCAGGCTGTAACAGATACTCGTGAATCATTGTTCCACGCTCTAACGCCACACTACTTTCTTCGGGTGGCGGATCTGTCAGCATCCTATGCAAATAGGCTGGCCCCTTATTCAGAAACCAGCCTATGTTAGAATTGCTTATACGTGTACGATCCTCGTAATACGGTATAGATATATCCATCATTTCTTAGACAAATTCATATCCTCAAATAACTCTTCGAACGAATCAGTTGGGTACATGTTAACTTCATCAATAAAACTATTAATGTTGTCAAAACTTGTTACGTCAAACTTTTCCGAAATAAAATCCAATAAAGGTTTTACTTCAGTTTTATCATTCAACTTATCTTCAAGTATCGTCTGAATCATGGATGCGTTCATTTTATCGAACTCTTTCCAATAACGTATACGAGAACAACGATCCTTAAGGTATTCACTGATATCGTCAGGATCATTACATGTACACAATACAAGCTTCTTACCAGAAGTATTTGCGCCATCTAATATCTTTAACAGATAATCATCATCATAGTCTTCACTTAGTTTGTCAATTTCGTCAAATAACACACAAACTTCAGTTTCAGCTAGCATGTTAAATAACTTAATCAACAATGAAGGTCTGAATCCTTTATCTATCAAGATTATGGGTAAATTAGACTTCAAAGCGATATTCTTTGCAGTAATGGTTTTACCCGAACCCTTAAGACCTGAAAGCATTACGCCTACAGTTCCTGCTTCGACACTATCGTATCGTTTAAGCACTTTATCTATAAACTTAGACACATCGTCAGTCTCATAGATTTTATTCGGCATTTGTAGATCTGGGGCTATTGTTAAATTAATTGCGTCAGACCAACGGTCTATGTCAACCGTATAACATTTATTAGCCTCGAGAGTATAGTCCAAACCATCTGTTACAGGTCTGAACGATACAGTATTTCCTACTTTAATAAATTTATTTTTGTTTTCCATAACCTTTTGCAACTAGTGACTCGATCATTTCATCAACTTGCTTATGATTTCTTACTAAGAAGCACTGCATTTTACTGCGGTGTCTTTTCAGATAATACTTGAACAGCTTGTAACGTAATGGAAAAGAATCTCCCATAAGACCTTTACATTCTACTACGAATCCTCTTCCGATGAAATCTGGTAGATATGTTATAGGTCTTATTTTTTCTCCTAAATATTCGAATTTTGGGAGTAGCGTAAAATGCTTTGGCTCATACTTAACAGGTATCCCTGCGTTCATAAAAGCTTCGTAAGTATAGAGTTCGAGTTTACTTCTAAAATCTATTCCGTACTTACTGACCTTTGTCGCATTTTTAACTCTTCCCTTATTCATTCACAAGGACAATTTGGGAATACGTTAATTATTCTTCCATCACTGTTAAACGTTACACAATCTGCTAACATAGATGCTAACGGGTTGTCTTTGTCTAGTGTCGTAATAAGAAGATTGTTTTTGTTAAGAACTCCCCTCCATACTACATATGTTTTTCCACCAAACTTAAACTTTAACATCGGAGACTCGTCTGTTATTTCTTGAATCTTAGGTTCTTCTCTTTTACGTATGAAGTACCCAAGTACAAAAAATACAAAGCTTGCTACTATTATATTAATCATATCTTTGTAATGTTTTGTTCAACCAATTTTTAACTTCGCTAAATCCGTTAAGCATAATAGCATCTGATACGTCCTTAGCGTTAAACCTTTTGTGTACGAATATGGCATCTAATTTGTAATGTTTTCCGTATTCTCTGGCTCTTAACATACCCGTTCTATCTCTATCATAGAGTATTACGATATGATTCCACTTTTTGTGTAAATCATTTAGTATGTCTTCTGGAATGAAAGTAGTTTCACTTGACGCAGCTATTGCGTAATATCCCATCTCGTATAAACTCATAACGTCTTTCAACGATTTAGTTATTATGAGAAGATTTCCACCCTCCTTTGGTAACTCGGCAAGTCCCTGAACGTGACGATTTGTCAGATTCGTCCGCCATTTAGTATACTTAGAGGCTAAAGGTCTATAAATTTTAAACTTATCATAAACCTTATACGCATACATAGGACAGGTTTCTTTGTAGGTACCTCTGACGACACTATTACAAAGAAAATACTTTATACTAAACACATTAAATTTCTTCAATGTATCAGTACCTATGTGAAACTGTTTCCAATATTGCTTATCGACATTAGTAAATGGTTGTCGTACTATTCCAATATCTGTCTGAGTTGGTCCGTACTTATATGAATACGTATTTTTACGCACAGACTTATTTGGATTAACACGCCTTACAATTCTCAAAAGTTCTTTTTCAAGCTCTTCTCGAGATTGTATATGTCGATATAGTTTTACAAACTTAATAGCATTACCGCTTTCTCCAGTACCATGGTCTTTAAACAACAGTCCTCCTGTTTTGCTCTTAAATATAGCAAAAGACGGCACTTTGTCGTCTGGTCTTAAAGGACTATTGATTAATTTCCCTGGTTTAATTGAACCGAGATAATACGAATATATGTCATAGTCGTCCACTTTTTCCATTAAGTCTTTTAGACTCATGGTAATAGCTGTTTTCGTACTATACATGCTTATAAGCGTTTTGTATTGTGGGTATTCTGAACTTGAATCAGACACAACTTAATGCGAGTACGGCGTTGCCGGATTTGTAGGCCTATAACTAGTATTCCTAATACCCATATGCTCAAAAGAGCAACTTAGAAAGGATATATAGAATCCTTTTCTAAGTTTTTTAATACTGCTTTAAGGCCAGTAATAACCTGAGATCGTTTCATACCACTTAATTGCGAAAAATATTTTCCGTCAATTCTTACCTTGGCAATACTGCCATTATAATCAATTTCTATCTTCATCAACATCCTGGAATAATTTCACCTGTTTCTGGATCCCAATGATTGCATCCGCAATTTCCATGACATCCTCTACAGCCTCCATTTTCCATAAACTCATAGCAGTTACATTGCTCTACATCTTCTACAGATGTTGCAAGTAGCTGCTATTGTTGTATATTGATAATTTCTGTGTTTGGTTTAATGTACTTTTTCATAATGTGCTCTCAGCCGGACTCGAACCGGCACAGCTTTTCAGCCAAGGGATTTTCCTACCACACTATGTTACCATAGCCAACTTTTTCAGACGCTTGGCGACTAATTAAGTTGTTGTGGTCTGGGCTGTCTCAGTACCATATTGAAATTCTTGCAAGTAATACCTTTTTCTTCTTGTATCCTCGTCTACATTAAGTGCTCTTAATGCTTTCTTGGAGAAGTTTATTCAGTATAATTTCAACTTAGGTATCTCCCGTTCAGTCTCTACACGATTATAAGAATTATTCTACAATTATAACTTCCACCTTGACCTTAACCTCGAATTTATTCTTATTTTCGATCGGTATAGTCCTTACACATTATTGGTTAGTGCTTTAACTTAGACAGCCTTAAATTTCTGTCGCAAAGGATTTCCACCGAATTTAGGAGATTCTACTATGGGATTTCTCGCCATAGCACTCAAATTTTCATTAAGTCCCTCATGTCTACCATTTCCATCATGGGAGCATTTCGAGGAGGATTTGAACTGGCACCTCCTCATTGCAAGTAATCTTACCTTGCGCCGCCGTTCATCGCGTGAGTTGCGCAACGACATTCCCTCTTCTATTTCGTATAATCATAGTTAACCCTTTAACACTCTGTATGAATTACACTTCTCACTTCAAGGGACGGGTGTAGTATGGAGGGGATTTGAACCCCTCTCCAGAACACAGCATAACTAGTGCTAAGGATACCATACATACCAAAGGCTTGCTGAATTATCAGCATCCACCACTGACAGTTACCTTAAAAAGGCAGGTCGTCAGCACCTGTTATCTCAGTTACCGGAGCGTTTAACGCTACAGCTTCATTTGCTGCAGCTACGAGCGGATCGTCTTCGCGGTCTGCTATGACGGGTCGCTCAAGAAGATCGTTCTTCCAAAGCTTAATCTGAGACTCTTCTACACTCATAGGTTCAACGAAAACACCAAGAGAACTAACTTTCGTATAGCCCTTCTTATCATAAACAACTTTCAGACGAAGAGAATTTCCAGCAGATGTAGGATATGTTAACTGAGCTTTAACCCAGTTAATCATCTCTACAAATGACGACCCTTCAAAATCTGAATGCTGACCATTTACTGCATCAATAACCTGTAGAATACGACCGAATTGCTGATTATCGCGCTGCTGAAGATCTTCATCAGTCTTAATCCACATATTCTTCTCGTTCTTCCACTCGGTCATAGTTGCTGTCTGACCCTGTTCATTCTCAAAGATAATCTCCAAGAAATCACGACCATTAGGTGTCTTATTTACATTTACTTCTTTGAGTGTGATATTTTCGTTGATTCCAACTGGCATATAAGCACTGTTGAACTCAGTATTATTTACAGTTGCGGTTTTTGTACTATACATAATTATCTTCCCTTAAAAATTAAATTATACAGGTTTATAAACTCTATCCCAATAAGTAGTTATACTTCCATCCTCATTGCCTGTAGCAATAACGATGTCTTTTCCGGCAATGTGTTTTGCTCGAGCTTCCATAATAGTTCCGTCACCACCAGACTTAAAACATATATGTGTTTCATTATCTTTACGGTATACGTAACCTACGGCATCTGCCATTCCGCAGACGATCTTTCCAAGTTTTCCAACAAGGTCAATCTCTTTAGCATTAACTTCTTGTCCGTCTTTCTCAGTAATACTATCTTTAACATGTCCTACTAGTATGAATTCATCACACAGTTCTTTGAACATGTCAATTACTTTTTTAACAGCATCTCTGAGATATTTATAACCAGCACCTCTTGCGAGAGTGGTCACATCTGTACCTTTCCAGTTCTTGCCTAGTTCAGTTTGTCTGTATAAAGTACACGCATAACTCATGCAAATGTCTTCTAGACGAGTTGCATTGTCTATTGTGATTCGTCTATAGAAATTATGCCCTACTTCTGCATTCTTGGCACGTACGGCACTAGCAATTTCTCCTAAATCGTTTATTGTTCTAGCTTGTACAGCTAAAGCGTCTATGAAATTCGTACCTCCTTCGAGATCAATAATTAAATTGTTCTCTAATTGAGCGAGGCACGATGTCTTACCAGATTTAGGTAATCCATATAATATCATATAAGACGGATTAGAAGAAACCGCTGGAATTGGTTTTGTGGGTAGTACTATCGGCATATTAATTATCCGTTAATCGTAATGTAAAAGTTAATAATAATGTTCTTTGTCTTGTCATCAATCTTGCTAAAGCGAGATGGGCTGATAAGGTCATAGATAGGAATCAGGTCATAACCAATCTGAATCTCATCCTCAAAGAACTTGATGAAAGTATCATCATAAAGTTTGTAAGAGTTCTTCTTCGGCTTGTAATTAGCCAAGAACTTAGCGGCCTTTGCAAACTCTGTATCAAAGTCGCCCTTCAGATAGCCGCGATAGTCACGATTAGAAATAAGGATATACTTATTGTCATTCAACTCATTAATCATTGCGTCGAGAGTATCGTCGCTACGATCAATAGTCGTATAGATCTTCTTAGTCTTACCAAGATACGGGTTCATACTAATCATATTGCCAAGAATAAGGTCATCAAGAGCCTTACTAGCATTTGTGGTATTGGTACGAAAAATAGAGTTATCCTTATTCAGTTTAATAGTATATCGTTTCATAATTATTCAGCCTATTTAAATGTTAAACCCTGCCATCACGACAGTTAACTTTCGATCAAATTATTGTACTTGAGGTCATTCTCGAATTCTAGTATACACGGTTTACCAGCATCTCTGTTTTTTAGCAAATGCATGTATACTTTGTTTTCAGTAGGTAAACGATTTGGACCATATTCAAGTATATTCAATATCTCTGGTCGATGCAAGACGAATACGTAATCGCTTGCTTGGAACATTGCGTCGGATGACGATAAATCACTCCTCATCGGATATTGCGCCGACGGATTGTTAATCCTTTCTGGTCTCTCTATTTCTCGATTCATCTGCGCTATTTGTATCACCGACGTTAATGGTAATTTTTTGACTCTAATGAAAACTTTTTCAAGCTCACTAGTTGTTTCTATTACAGAACCAACTTGTTTAGTCAATAGCGTATGATCATAAGTAATTATGAAATGCTTATTAGTGCCTTTCACATACTTATTATAGAAAGCCCTGATGGTTTGTTCTACCTGCATAGGAGTACCCGGATCATCTACAAAGTAAATGGGGTATTCCTTTAGCTGATTAGATACTGCAATGACTTTTCTGAAGGTATTGTCATCCAGGTCCGTTTCCGCACTATACAAGGTGGAAGTCGTTTTACGTAACTTACTCGAAAGCGTTCTTCCAACTTGCCTAAATCCAACCATCTCTAATGAGAAATTTAAAACTACTACATCTTCTTCAGGATTAAGGTCTATGATATCAGTAGTTAGCGTGTTACAGAGAGAACTTTTCCCTGATCCGCTTATTCCAGCAAAAGTATATATGGTATTCGGCTCAATGCCTCCCATACATTGCTTATTTAACTTATTCCATCTCGTCTTTAAAGAAACCATACTATGATCTCTTCTACCCGAAATGTAATTAATAGCTTCTTGAGCTACTACAGACATCGGTCTTATGTTAGATAATATCTGTTCCATAAGCACTTACTGTTTTATCAGTATCTTTCAGCTCTTCTTCAATCTCTTCCCATTGATGGTCTACTAACCATCTCCACATTGTTTTCATATATCCGATTTTACCTGTGGACATCTTTTTCTTAACTTCATAGTCAAGACAGTTTATTAGATGTTCTGCCATAGCTGAACTATTTCCACATATAGTATCGAACATACGTCTACATTTGTTTACGTTAGCTCTCAAATAGCCTTTTGAGCCATCTGGTCGTAATACGTAAACGGGATATTGCTCGTAAAATTGATCAAAGTATCCTCTCTTAGAATTAAGAAAGTTTGTAAGCTTTTGACCAGCTCCATAAACAATAGCATCATCTCTCTCTATCGAGGTGATGAGATCTTGATTAAGTAAGTATGATATTTCATCGTCGCTAATAAGGCTGACTAATTTGCGGACGTCTTGATTATTTGGTTTTTGATTCTTATCCAATATCATACTTAGGAATACTAACTGATTCATAGACAAATTATCTTCTACATTGAGAAGATCTGTGTTTAATTCTATAATCATCTCTTAAATACGTTGATATACAAGTTGGTTACTAGAATAACTCCAACTGAACACATCTAAGATCTTCAATAATCTTATTTGCTTCTGATATATAATACTGGTAATTAATATTACGCTGTTCAATTGGAAGGTTGTCAAACTTATTAAGTATAGTTACACCAGACTTTGTTAGCATATTTGTATATTGTCGCTTTCCATCGTCATCGGTCTTTACTTTATATAAGTATTTGCCGTTGGTACTTGCATAGTACCTTGAGATTCTCTGTACAGGCGTATCGCCATGTTCTACTACGAATTTTTTATCAACTCGTTGCGTCATTAGAAAATCTCGTATATCTGTCTGACGTTTAATGTAGTCAGACACTTTTTCTTTTGTTAGAAAATAATTTATTACAGCCTTGGGAATGACTACTGGTGCCATTCCTTTCCCAAGTCGGTTTTCTGTAATAAACGAGCCTTTTCGCTCTATCAGTTTGGGGTCATGAGATTGTGAATAACCTTCAACGACACCGAAATAGTCGTTTACAGCGTACTGATAAAACGCCTCATAGCGATCTTGCTCAAAAGACAAACGTGTAATGCTTTCAACTTCTTTGATAGCTTCTCCAATTCTATCTTCGATAGTCTTGTCAGCTATATACATAACACCATCTGTATTGACCTGCACAATCTCACAGCCCAATTCCAGTAGACGATCTACCAGCATTAATAATACTAGTTGTCCGTTTATGCGTATTTTAAATACGGTGAGTGGATCATACATCCAACTCGTCTCTTGTTGCATTTTACCCGTCACAGAATTAAGAGTTAATTTTAGGGCATCGCTCTTAGATTTCTGTCCGCTATGTTTGGCTTCAATTCTTTCCCAGTACAGGGTAGAGTAAACCTGCCAAAATTCTTCTCCCAAATGACGAGGTATCCATTTATATTGTACGATGAAACTTGGATACATTGAAGCCACGTCTGCGTGACCTATGAATTGACCTGCCTTGGGAATGTAGATCCGAGGTTTATTGATGGAATGTATTCCACCTACACCTATCGAATAGCATGTATTTGAGAGCACGAACTGCTTCTCATAGCCTTTTCGTTCTTTTGAATACACTACTTGCCCTTTCATGTCTTCAAGAACTTCTTGTAATTTCGGATTTTTGTATTTTATAGTTGGTAGTATTACGTCTTTTAATGGAATGTAATCCATCGGTGAACGCATTTCTTCCAACTGCTTTTTGCTTAAACCTGTCGCTTCGCAGTATTTCTTTTGAAGCAAGGTTTCTCCAAACTTAACGCTATCCATAGAATAAGCGTTAAATCCGTATTCGCTTTCGATAAATGTTCTCAAATCTATGTCTTTACGTAAACGATGTAATAATTCCATAGTAGATTCTACATCATTTATGTTATACCTAATCATATCATCAATATCAGACGGTAATAAATCATTGCTGAAGTTACCATCGTACTCTAACACGTTAGGGTAATGCATTGTTATTTGCATTTCTTTTAAACCTACTCTAAGTTTACTACTAAACTGTAAAGTAAGTAAGTCCATAGACTCAAAAAACGCTGAATACTTCCAGCGTTTGAACTTTTCGACATTTCCATCTTCTGCAGTCACAATAGCATTAGATAAATTAAACAAAGACTTGCATATTTTGTAATACGGAAGGTTGTCTAACTTATAGAAATAATCTATAATGTAGTTTATGATTACATCATCGTAATGCTTATTATTGTATCCACAAAATAATTTATCAGAGTTATTATAAAAGAAAAAATCAACTAATTCTCTTAGCTGATTCTTCCTTTCTGAGATTTCAAACAATCTCGTTATGTTCGTTTCCGAACATTTACAACAACAATGAAAACAATTTGGAAATATCTCAATATCGTAAACGATAACATTCTTGTTATGAATTACCATGATACTAAGATACTTTTGGTTAATAGTACGCACCGTGGGATCGAACCACTCTTTAATTTATAATAAAGAACCATCCTAGCCCCGGCAACGCCCGGTCTGGTAGTGCGTTAATATGTTATGCGCATCTTGCAGATGCTATGAATTTTCCATACTTATTGTAGAGTTTTACCTCAAGACATTCAGTGTCACGTTGTTTAACTGAACTTGCCGTTTTGCGAAGACGTTCGTGTAATCGAATCGTTGGTGCTTCATCATAATACGGCGTAAACGGATATCCTACGACCATAGGATCCATTTCTTTTTCATAGACTCTATTTGTAGCATTATTTTCGTATACTCCAAACAGTCTATAATAATATTCTTTTCGTATAGTATTACAATATACTTTACTCAAGAAGTTTCTCACATATTCTCTGTGTAAGAATCGTGATGTGCGAATGCTTCCCTCTATTTCGGAAGGAAACAGATCTAATTTTATCTCTTTTTCTTCTGGAAATTTGTTTCGTTTTTCGTATCGTAACATCTTATGTTCCTCATAAGCGTGCATTTTTGCTGCAAGACCCCATTTCTTAGGTCTACGACTTTCAATCTCATTGAATTCCTTCTTATTGAGAAGATATCTGCCGATAGGCTTCTTTTGCATACAGACTACATTAGGCTTTACAATATCTTTCTTTACAGTATACTGATACTTACCTCCAGTCTTGTATTTCTGTTCAGCGAGGTTAAGTTTGAATAAAGCATAATGTATTTCATTTATGTTCAATATACGAACAGCTCTTGGAACCTGAAAACGCTTATACAGTTCGGGAAGACTTGCTGTATATAAGCTATTAACGAAGGATTTACCCCTCTTAGTTTCAAGAAATTTAAGCAAAATTTTATATTTGTTGTGTCTGTCGGCACATTTCTGTAAAATAATATTGATCGATTTCATATTGATTATGTTTACGGTTAATAATTCGGGTTAATTATCTCTAGGATTCGATTTAAGGCCATTTCCTTGCGTTCTGAGCCGCTTTTAGGGTGGGCTCCTATTACTTTATTACAACGCAAAATAAATGCGCTTAAAACGAATAATTGTAGATGCTGTAGGCATCGATCCTACATTTGCGCCAACACCGCACATCTTAATGTGTATTTATGCAGCCATAAGCTCTGCAATATCTGTGTCAATATCTGACTTGAACTCAATGCTAGTCTCGTCATTATACTTAGCGATCTTAGCATCGAGATTATTGATACTTAACTGGAGGTTGCTAATCAAACTAGAAATCTTAGCTGACGTAAACGTCTCGCGTTTACCAGTACCCTTAATACCCTTGCGGGCTTTCTCTTTAGGGTCGATAGTTTTCTTAATAATATCCTTCCAGTGTGCGAGCTTTTCCTTCTCTTCGCAAGCTGCGAAAATCGTATAATAATGCTTCTTCTTTTCTTCCTCATAATCAAACGTGGTAATACCGTTATTGATTGCATTAAGCATCAATTTAAGTTTGATACGAGTATTTGCCATCTGAGTAATCTTGTTGTACAGCTCTTTAAGATCAAATCCTGAGCCAACACGAGCCTTAATGGCCTTGTTAGACATTACGTTTTCGGTCTTAATGATGTGCCAATACTTAGTGATAGTCTCATCAAGCTTCTTACGAGCAATAATAATATTTTTTGAATCCATCTTAGTTTTCTTCATAATTTTATATTGATTTAATTAAACATGTTGATTACTACTATGAATTCGAGAATCTCGTAATACCTACTGGTCCCCTATACCTTACTCAAGGATATAAGAGAACTTAAGTCGTTTGATTCTTACGGTAAGATAGCTATAAGCTTCTGTCCCACTTCATATGAAGTTACAAATCAAACAACTTAAGTTAACACTTTGTAACAAACGACACTTTCAATCTACGATCGATATCATCCTCCTTCTAAACTTCTTTACAAGACTTGTCATACATGTCATAAACAAATATAACTAGATAGTCATAGACTTCGTTAATCTTGCTCTAAAATTTATCCAAAGAATAACCATCAACTTTCAATCTCAAGTGTAATAACACGTTTCCTACACTATCGTATATGGGAATATATCCCTTATTTTCAAGTTGGACATTCACGGTCCGAGATTCATCTCGACCGCGAGCTGTAGCCGGCGTGGCTACGGTATTTAAGTTTCCACTTTCAACACCGAAACGTGCAGTATCGAACAAACGGTCAATGACCCAATCATAATCCTCACGCATAACTGCTTTAGAGATCAGCTCCTCGCTTAATCCTCTGAGAATTATGTTTTTGTTCGGATCTTTACTTGCCATGCCGACAAGGGCTTTCATAACGCTGAAAGCGAAGTCCTTGAAACTTATCGTTTTCTCTAAGTTGAACAATTTGTTCCACCAGCGGACACTGCGTTTACCTAAAACCAGTGTACCATCTTCGTTAATATCGAGGATTTTATAGGCTTCACGATTTTCAACATCCATAAAGACTGCTTCTGCAATCTTTGGCTCTTGTGTGAGCATGAGATCGATAAGCTTCCGACTGTTATCGGACAATAGCTTTTTCATCGTCTATTAATCGTTTTCGATGACTTCTGCTACGACAGTTGTACGCTCGCTCTTATATTTACGAGCTTTGTCGATGTTGGTGTTCTTTGTTGAACGAATCATCTGAATCTGCTTCTCAATAGAGGTCTTCAGATTCTCGAGACGAGAAATCTCCATGTCGTTCAACGCGTTGCACTTCTCAACGAGAGCGTCCGGATCTGCAAAGATCTTGGACTTGTCACCCTTGAGAGCCTCAGCAAGAACCTCGTCCGTTACGTCAGATGCAATGCGCATATCTGGCGAAATGGGGATGCGTGCTTCGGTAGAGAATTCCTTGTCACCAACCTGAATCTTACGACCACGGTTGATATAGACCAAGGATGCTCCTGTTGCGTCCTCACCTACTTCTACTGCTACGATATCTGTACCGGTAACTTTGAAGCGGCGCGGGCTGCGGTTGAGAACTAAGTCGAGGTCGTGGTTATTCTGCGATGCGATAACCTCTTCCTCGTGCTTCGGGTTTGTGTTCTCCATGCTGCCACGGAAGAACTGACCACCGAACTGTTTACCAACATTGTTCAGTGCTTTGCGGTTGTTTGCTACAACGGTAGCGTTAACTTTTAATTGAACTTGTTCCATTTTAATACGTCCTTTTTGACATCGTGGTTGATTCCACCAACGACGTATGGTTAATAACTAGTGCACCTTTAAAGGATGGTGCGTTATACCTATATTGTTGCTTTCGATTTTTACTGATACTGTGCCAATAGTCCTATTGGCCGCTTTTACGCTGTTGTTAATCCTTACACTTTATATTCCTTTATGCGAAGCTCAATCATGCAGGAGTGGAACCGAACGGTACGGTTAGCTTAGCCTATCACAACAAGAATCTTATTCTTAAAGCTTTGAATGACAGTTTATGCCGTTCATCGGCAAAATCTACTCACAGTTTTTCGCTTTACTGTTAAGCGAATATCTGAAATGATGTTGTTCCAAATTAATAATGACGCAACTAGGACTCATGGTCGAATTTTGCGTCAACCCACGAAAATTGCGTAATTCCTTCAGTATATTTTCCAATTACAAGAAGTTATTACTTGGTTGTTACTTAACCACAGATTTTCCTCTGATGTCGCACTTACGTGCCAATTTTCCTGTTTTATTATGACGTGCGTGTGTCTACGTGAGGAGTACGTTTCATTATCGAACGGTCTAGAGCTCCATAACTCCATTAACCCTACGGCTTGTTTCTTTTCTTGGCAAGTGCTTGCCTCATCTTCGTATAGCGTATAATATCGAGCCTTCAACTCGTGCGTTATTCACCTTGTCACCCACTTATCTTGCTTACCACAAATCTCCGAGACAGGGAGTTGTAGTATACCTGCATACGGTATGACCACTGCGTCTAATAGGCTACGATAAGCTGCCCATCAGTTTTGGCGCACAGGATTCTATAGACTCAGCCGATCATGTATAGTTGCGGCTATACACCCAAACCTATCTATTCTATCCCTATATTAACAGACGCTCATGCTTCCGACTCAAGGCGCTCATGTACATTACAAACGGAGCCTTTGTTCTTCCTCTATCGGGGGACACATAATTTTGTTAAACATGTTAATTAACTCTATTGTTTAAGTCTTCAGTTTATTTTCACAAAAGCATTTAATTTCGTATAAGTAATCGTTCACACACAGTATATAGTTCCAACCTTAGGGACTGTATGATATAGTTATTACTGCAGAATCTTTTATTATTATCCACTTAGACTGGATAGCGACTTCTCTCTGTACTGGAGTGTACAGCCTTCGGATCGACCACCCATTGACCTTTTTTTTGTTCTGGTTGTCAAGTAACCATCTAAATTTCGTTTTGCGGTAAGTACTCAGTAGACTGTCTAACGGTCTACTTTGACTGACTAGATCAGACTTTAGAACGCGGTCTCGTCTCGCGCAGCTTCTTGGGCTATGTGTTGCATCCACATCCGGTCGTTCTACTTTTATATACCGCATGAAGGACCAAGGCCTGGCGGTCGTACTTATTACAATCATCAGCAAGTTTCATCACAACACCCCATCCCCGGCACCCATTCAACTGAGAAGTGCCGAATCGAACGGCAAGGACTAGTAACTTACAATATGCGACATATTTACCATACATCTGTGTGGTAGAATCCACACATCATCGATTGCTAAATACAATTTTCACCCCTTCTGAAACGTTTTGGAAACGTTGAACACTAGGCTAAGACTTTGTTGTGTCATATTGTACATTGGAAATACAATATGTTCTGTTCGTGTCTCGTAATACTGCCGTACCACAACATCACTCCCAAACATCACTCCCAATTGAGTAATACAATACGTACAGTTTGTCCGATACGGATAGTTTACGCTAAACTTCCTACTGGCATGTTTGCGCGCGTCTACGACCTTCACCAGACGGTTCTCAAGGCCTCTAGGGTTTATTCTACGCTCTCCCCGATACAAAAGAGTTTTTCACGCTCTAATGTCTTCCACAGTACCTTCAAGTTTATACTACCAGTGTAGCTCCCTCTTTATTCTCCTGTCAAGTATTGCGCATACGGGCTAATGAGACCCGCCCTTATGGCTCCTTAAGCCCGTCGGATGAGTCATAAACTACTTTCCCATCGACGGTAAGCAGAATGACTCGCTCTTGCGGTAAATCCGCTTGAGCATCCAGATTTTCGTTTATAGGCTCTGCTTGTGGCGGTGATGGAGAACTCACCGGCACATACAAAGTATCTGTCGTATGATTAGGTACTGGAACCCTAACATACTTTGTTTTGTTTACAAACACTGTATCATGTATCGTCACAAGCACAGTGTCCTTAAGATTTGCCTCTTTCAGTTGTACTGGCAGAGGTTTAAGTCCATCAAGACCCCAGTTAGAGGTTGTTGCGGCGTGTAATGCATTCTGATTATGAATGCTCACGGTGTCGGATGTAAGCTTCGTAAGATTAAATCCTACTAATGCTAAACATGCACAACAGAAAACTGTTACTATTTTCTTCATAGTTTTGATAACTTTAATGAACCGCTAATCACCGTAGAACCAGTTTTCGAAAGCTTTACGTTTCTTAGAAACCCAAGCCACAAAAAGGTTTCTTAAGTTTTTGAACCTTCCCTTAACACTTCTGAAAGGGTGTTCCCTTCTGAACTGGTTTAGTCTTTTTTTGATTCGCTCTCCTTGGCTGCAGCCTTAGCTTTTGCTTCGGCCTTCTTGAGTTCTGCCAACTCCTCTTCCGTATATTTTACGAGTTCGGTGATGTTAGACTCTTTATAAGCGATGGATTGCGAATTGGGATCGCGGAACAGGTTAATAATACAGCCTAAGCGCTGCTGTATGTTCTCTTTGAAGTTCTTATACTCAGCAGGCTTAGTATCCAACGGATAATAGCTGCGAATAATAGACTTCGTGATCTTTGCGGTTTCATCTGAATCATCTTCCAGATAGTTGTCAGCAAGATCAAAAGACGGATTTACGAAGCAGTTGATGGCGTTGTTGTAGTTGTTGATTGCCACTTTGCAGTGTTCAATCTCCTTAGCGTTCTGCTTAGGATCTAACGCCTCGATTGCCTTCTCGTTGCTTTCGATCATAGCCTTAGCAACCCACTTAGTAATAGAACGAACTAAGTAAGCCACCTCAGTATCGGAATCTTCAGGTTTGCCAGTCTCTCGATTCTTGAGAGCGTCGCGCAAGATGAGGAATGCGTGTACAGGATTACCTTCATTAAAGGCAACAGTGCACATACCGCGTCCGATTCCTGTGTAGAAGACGGTCGGCTTGAAGAAACCGAACATATCATCCATCCAATCTCCCGCAGTGTAAGTATCGTAACGGGCTTTAGCTTCTTCAGCATTTTCAGCTTTGGATGCTTGATTGTATCGAAAATCTTTCATAAAGCCAACGGCTTCGTGAATGTTTTCCGATAAGGACTTGCCTCTGCTTTTTGCGAACATATATTCGAGGGCTTTGGTTACTTCTTCATCTGAATCAACCTTCTTCGGGTCGAGTTCCGGCGTTTCACCTTCGCGAATAGCCTTTTCCTTCTTCAGCTCATCCTTTGTCTCCTTAGAGATCTTCAGGTCATTCGGACGAAGTTCTACTTCATCTTCTTTACCTTCTGGTGCAGGAAGCACTGCGAGCTTTGGCAACCTAATGCCCATCTCAGCGGCTGCAGCTTCAAGCATAGGATAGCCGTTACGGTTAAGGATTGCTGCAAACTCGTTGGTTCCATCGAGAGAATGCTCTGCCAGGGATGCAACGATACCGATTGCTACAATCTTATTCATCTTTACGCGAACTGGTTGCGGGAACTGCAATTCAGGATCGGTCTCTTCTACGAATACTCGACGTGTAAGATCCAACAGTCTCACTTGTCCATCTAATGACAGACCTGAGCGTTTACGATCCATGAGTACTCTCGGATTGGTTGCAACGTCTTGTACTGTTGTAACCTTTTCCTCTTCTTTCTTCGTCTCAGGTTTCTTCTGTTCTGGTTGTTTTACCTGAGGTGCGGCTGCTGGTGCTTTCGGTGCACCCTTCTTTTTTGCAACCGGCTTTTTGTTTTGCTTTGCCATTTTTGATAAATGTTAAAGGTTAATTAATAATGTTAGAAACTCTCTTCGGCACTAGTTAGTCAACTCGTGTCAAAAAGAATTGTTGGTCCTCCTCTATTCTTAACAGATAAGAAAGATGGTAGCACAAGGATTTCCCCATTGCGCTTACTTGGAGCGAAGGTTCTATTGTCACATGCAAGGATCTCTTTGCCCTTACTCACAGGTTTTGCAGCACTTAATGTGCCGACACTGGTGTCATCCAGCATTGCAAAGAGATCAATGCTAGTTGCTGGAGACTCCTGTGTGGGGCTAATTACCTGCATAGAACCATTCTTTTTCTCGTCATCGTTGCCGGTAAGCTTGTTGACGATAGCTCCTCCTGCCATTCCTCCCAACAATGCAGTTGCGAGGATGATTGCTAAATTGTCGCTTTTGTTGTACTTGCCGATAAGCAAACAGCAGCCTAATAAAGCAATCACAGTCGGAATTAAAAGTAAACTGGTCATAGCTTAAATTTTTTAAATAACTTTCTTGCCCGGTGGAGCTGTGATTTAACAGTACCCAGGGGCATATTCAGCGAATCGCTGATTTGTTCTACCGTAAGATTGTTTATATAGAATAGTTTACAAACATCTCTATACGAAGGAGGTAGTTTGTCAATCTGTTCTACAATGTATTGAAAGGTCATATTTGCAACTATTATACTTTCTGGGTCTAATGATATAGACGGTTCTAAGCGTCTGTTTTCGTCATCAGTAGATACATTGTCAGATTTTACTGTTCTTAAATAATCTATGGCAGTATTTTTCGTAAGAATTCTCAACCATCCGCCGAATGACGAATAGTCTTTGAACGTCGAGAGCTTGTCGTATACCTTTAAAAACACAATGTTTGCCAAATCTTTCGATTCGTCCATGTCTTTTATATATGTACATAAAAGTTTTTCTACAAAATCTTTATACATATAAAATATACGATTAAAGGCTTGGATAGATCCAGCCTGGGCATCTTTGATAATCCCAATTTCTTTTTCTGTTATTTTTGGGGTTTTCATATCAAGCGTATCAAATGTTAAATACCGGTTATTAAGGTGTCACTCCTGTAACAGACGGTGCTGCATAGTTGTCTCAAACAGATTCGAACTGCTAATTTCAGGACCAAAACCTGACGTGTTACCATTACACCATGAGACAATTTGGGGGATCATAAGATCCCCTTAAAAAGGAAGTTGGGATAGCATAACAGCATTATGATCTTTCTGAATGTTTTTTACCATATTTAACCATAATGCGTTTTTTGATTCTCTTGAGATGTCCAATTTGTTTAACATACCGGTGGCGATCCTGGTTAGAACTCCTATAGTTCTATAATCCAGAGTACCAAGATTGATAACAATTCTTGATAGGATCCACTTATTCAAGGTCTTAAGATCTTGATTGTATATTACCATCTTTTCCAAATCAGAAATATCATAACACACAGTTGGTTTTGGAAATGGTGCAAACACTCTTGTGTTGTTTAACAAGATGTATTTGTGACCACTTTCATAGAGGTTTTTCAAAAAGTCATATTGCTTATGTATCTTTTCTTTCTTTAGTTCTTCCGGAAGATAAAATTCGTTAATCAACATACGGCGCTTCTTTTTCAAAACCATTTATTAATTTACAAACTCGTTCCGTCGGTAATTTGAATTCGTAACTTATTGCACGAACTGCCTTTGTTGAAGGCACTCCTTGTTGGATCAAACGATAGTATCGTCCTCTCAGTGCGAAATAATCTTCGTCTGATAGATACAAATCTTTTTGACCGATTGCGAATTCCAGTTTATTGGAAAATATACCATATAAAAAAGCGAGAGGGTAGAATCTCCAGGATTCATGAAACAACTCTATGTTGTCTCCTGCTTCTCTTGGAGCTTCTTGGATCTTACCACGTCTTAGGAATTCACCTAAGTCCATGATTTTCTTATCCAACTGTAAAGTCGGATATACACCTTTGACCTTCACTATGTAAAGGTCCTGGTCACGTTGGGCAATGTACAGCCCGGAACTTTCTGGAAACATCACTTGAAACTTTTAATTAAAAAATCCGCTAATTTACTACTTATCTTATATTCAGATATCAGTTTCGCAGTTATAATAGCATCAGAATTTCCCGTCTTTTTTGAGATTTCATATGAGTTTTCGATATATTTATACATCTTTTTAAACCATTCTACCCATGAAGATACTGCTAACCAGTAATCATACAAAGGATCGTCTGATTTTAGTTTGTCTTTATAATTAATTGTTTGCCAAAAACTCATAAGTAATGCTTCTTTTGGTATATTATTAACCTGTTCTCTTGAAACATTTTTTAACTCAGAATATCTCAAATGGTCATATATTTGACCACGAGTCATCGGTTGTTTTATACCTAAGACGATTTTTACCATTCTGCTTCTTTGCTGTTGTGGGTGTCGTTTGATTATAGTATTGTATACTAAATCTATCCAGCGTTCTTTTGCTTTACACCACCGTAGTGCTAAATCTAAACAAAGGGGCATTCTGTCCCTTAACATTTGTCTATATCCACACTTCATAGCTGTATAATTTTTAGTGGCTCTATTGGGATTCGAACCCAGAAATCCCGCGATAATTTTTGAACAAATCTTAAAGTTTACCTGTTAATATTCTAATTTTTTTCGCATGTGACTAGAGCCGAGTTGCAGGCACTTTGGTAGCCTGCTCACCCACCTTACGCAGCCTCCTTGAGGCCCGTATGGTTAACAATATTTAAATTGCCAGTTATTTATATCAAAGCGCTTAATGTCTTACCTTCTACGAATGTCAAAACCAAATCAGGCCCGTATAAAACAGGGGAGAAACGCTCCCCTGAACACCGCTGTGTTTTGATCTTCAGAATTAAACATGAACTAAAACCAATGAACACTCTATGGTGTAGTGGACCTGGCGGGATTCGACAAAATCTTCTAATTCAATGCAACCACATCCCTTCGCCTCCACGTTATATATGCATGGAAGAACAAAAGAAATATATGCAAAACAGACGTCTGGTGACGTTTATTTGTGATAATTGTGGCAAAGAGGCTCAAAAACCTCTTTCCGAATATAATCGGAATATTAAATTAGGTAGAAAGAATTTTTGTTGTAGATCTTGTTCTGCTACATATAGATGTAACTTATATAAAAATACTCCTACAGAAGCACAATTACAAGTACGACAAAATATTAAGAATTATTGTCAAAATCATAAGGATGAATGGACACCTTTTAGATATTCTCTTAGAAACGCTAAAAAACGTTTTAAAGAATTTAATCTTACTCTTGAAGATCTCAAACAAATTTGGGAACAACAAAATGGTACTTGTCCTTATACTGGACTCAAGCTGGAATTGCCAACTTATACCAAGAGTAAGAATATATGGTATCGTGCATCATTAGACAGAATAGATTCTTCAAAAGGATATGTTGTAGGAAACGTACAGTTTGTTTCTACTCCAATAAATCTTATGAAGTTTACAATGTCCGATTTAGAGACTAAACAATATCTTAAATTAATTTCTTTCTACACTTCACATTTCTGTGAAGATGAGACTATCTCTTCATCTCAAAGTGAGATGTTGGGCGCTCAAGCTGGTAATTAAGGAGACTATACTCCTCCAGTAGTCGTTGCACCTTCATAGAGTGTACTCTATGCTTGGCTCAGGGTTAGCATGAACAATGTTAGCTTTGAGCTTTTTTGTTTTTAGCCTTCCTTGAATTCACCCAATATGGGCCCTATTGACCCGCGTCCATCCGCTTATTCTAGGACACGCTGAGATTTCTTGTTGTAAAAAGGTGCACATAACTATTACTACTTCTGAACAATTTGCTCGCATTTCATAATCCGCCACCAACCCTCTGTTACATCTTTTTACATCGTGAATGTAATGATGATCAGTCAAAACATTCGATTTAAGGCTATTTCCTTTCGTTTTAAGCGACTTTTAACCCTTTTATGGTCAGCTGTCCCACTCAAGCGTCAAAAACGCTCAGATCGAAAGATTTATTAAGCCTTCTTTTATACGGTGATACTACTAGTACGAAGACATTCGAGTGTCGTATAAGCATTTCTTGATACACCATACAGTGTTTATACTTTACGTATAATAGCACCGACATATAGTACGCATATAGTAATATTGATCGAAAGACACATAGTTTTAACTCCGTGTGTTCAGAGCTTTATCCCTATCGTGGCACTAAGGCACTTGATATGATGTTCAATCATCTGTGTTACGTTGTAATTGCCAACTCCGGATTCAAGCTATACGAATAAGCATAATCCCCCTGGGCCCGTTCGAACAATATAACTGCGTTATTGGCACTAAGGCACGAAACGCACGGAATTGTGACAAACTGGAAAATTAATTCCACTCCCACTCTGCGGACCATGCATATCCGCCGACGAACGACTTGCGCAGTTCTTCCATGTTCTTGCGCTCTTCCTCGTTTGATTCACGAGTTGCCTTGTCAGCCTCTCGTCTGATCTCACGACAACGGTCGTTGTATTCCGTGGGGGTTATTTTGCCTGCGAGAACTTCATTCAACAGGCTTGTTGTTTTGGTCAGCGTCTCTTTCGTGATCTTTTCCTCACGACGACGTGTACGCAACTGGATGAGGGTCTTTGCATTGCGATACTTCGCTTTGCAAATCATGTTCTGAGCTTCACGCTGCTGTTGCTCATCCTCTTCCTTTTTGATGTTTTCGAGGGCAGCTACTACGTTGGCCTCTTTCATCAAGTTGTTAGAACGAATCTGTTCCATGATGTTCTCACTTGTTGCTTCCTCTATCTGAGGAGCACCCTTCTTTGTTTCATCTTTTTTTGCCATTTTGATAATGTTTTTATTTGGTTAATTACTATGAGATTCCCAATAAATACTGTGGCTTATTGTGTATTTAATCTACTGGTCCTCTTCCTGACTAAAATTGTATTTACGTCGTTTGTACGCAGTACGACGTTCTCTTGGTTGTTCTGACTTCTCCTTTCTTGTCGGAGTATGTCTAAATGTTCGTGACATTACAATATCAGATTAGCTGCTGTCTTGATTGCCCTAACGTGGGGAGGCTTTATACCGTATTTGTTCAAGATGTTCGCACTGCATCCGTCTATCCCATCTTTTAGGATGGTCAAGGCGTTTAACAATTCTGCATTATTACCACTTATTGCGTTAACGATAAGTGATTTTCTAAACCATGCTGGATCTGGCATTTCTCTTAAAAAAAGAGAAGCAATGTAGATTATTGCCTGATCTTTTGCAGATTCCTTGTTTACTTTGACGTCTGAAATACCATGCTTGAACAGAATTTTTGCAATGTCGTCGCTGTCGACCAATCGTACATCTAACGTGTTTCCAGCATCTACATCGGCATCAATAAGATGTGCTATAGATACTAAAGTTTCTTTATTGACTTCTGAGCCGTTATAGAGTATAACGATGGCTCGAGTTTGTTTGTTAATCAACCCCATCGTATAAACTATCTTTTATGTTAGACGACTCTTGAGACGGTTCCGGAATATACTTATATACTTTTTCGTAGTGTAGTCGGAACTCATCTGCAATTGATTTCTTGGTTGCGCATCCGTCGCGCTTGATCAGCACTTCAACAATAGTGTTGAGACTTCTTTCCGGGATATGAAGAAATACAGAGTCTTCATACTGCTTTTCAAGCAGTGCATCTTTGTAGATCAGCACTTCAGCGACGGAATTGAACGTCGGATTCTCAGATACAGCAGTGATGCTGTCTTTTTCGCTAGTGTCCTTTGGACCACTACGATGGGCACATGCTGAGAATGTGACCATTGCTCCTAGCAGGAGCAAAAACATCAGGATCTTTTTTCTCATTTTGATAATGATTTTTTAGTTAATAAATAAATACACACTGTCCTCTGCGTTTTACGGGCTTGGAACCGTCTATGGCCGCATTACAGTTCTAAGCAGAGAGACTGATTTGATATCAGCTCTCCGCTTTAAGGGATTAATCATTGAATAGTTTATTCCATGCATCGTTAAACCATAAATAGCTTGTTATAGCGCACATTATGTCTAAGATGAACCAAGTATACTCTTGTAAAGAATAATCTAACCCTGCAGAATATATGAATACTGACAAAAGTATAAAATAATATAATGCTTTTATTATCTTAATAGCTTTTGTATTCCGGATATGTTTCCAGTAATCTTTCATACTCTTTTATGCTTAGAAACCAGTTTTCATTTTCCGTTGAACAGTCTTCACGAAAACTGCCGATTTCATAATCAGATGTAGAAAGAACACAGATGTCTTTTACTTGTGCTTCACCTATATCTTTTAGCCACAGATTAAGCTCAGTACATCTTTGTTTTAATTTCCTAACGTCTGAATGAAATCTTCGAATCAGAAGTTCTTTTATGGGCATGCTTTGTCTGCACGCCCTTCTTGTTGCTTTCTTTTTCATCGTACTCTAAACCTTGGTTTATACCGTATTATCGAGTTAATAACTCCGTTTCGGAGCTTTATCCCCAATGTAGGTTCAATTCCGTTCTCTTTGCATAAAGAGATGTATTCCCATGTGCTTTTGTTGACTGGGATAATCTCATTTACATGATTCTTGTCGTCCTTATAGACAGCAAAAATCTTAACGGTACCTTTGTCGGTAGTTTTGGAAATGAACTTAACGATACACTGGTTGTAACATACAACCGTGTCTACCTGAGCGGTAGATTTTTGTGCATTCATTGTCAATGAGAACAATGCGCACATGAGAAGAAGAATTAACTTTTTCATAATTTTTGTAATTGATTTACTTATTGGTTTTTTAACTTTTTCGGATAACAGTTGTACCCAAATCGCAATTTATTATACCCACGCTGCTGCTTCTTTTGCATCAGCACGGTAATTTTCACTGTCTACTGCGTCCTTAATGGCACGTTGAATTTCTTCATCGTTTTGTATCAGTTCTAATAATTCTTCTTTTGTCATAATAACAAACATTAATAAGGTGGATATAATGAACTAACAATTTATCAGCTATTTTACGCGTTTTATATAACAATCTAACTGAAGATTGTTTATACAAAATTCGTTTAGACTTCCTTTGTTTTTGCTGTATGTGTCAATACACTCAAGATGATATCCTTGACATAACTCACACATGTTACATGGAGCGAATGTATTAGTCCTACTACCTTTACGTACTCGTCTATTACCTCTACGTACTTGATAAACAAGATTCCCAAACGTAAATAATTGTCCAGGTTTAAAGAATTTTCTTTCTTTGTCCATCATTTTATGAGTTTTAAATGTGTACGTGGTCTGGTGTGTTCGCAACATACGCTGCATAATAAAGCCTTTATTCCTACGAATTTCACTGTTTTGTGGCATTCACCACAACTTAGTTTCCCAGGAGGTGTTTTACACACCTGATATACGTGTTTGCGGAACGTAAACAGTTGTCCTGGCTTTAATATTTTTCCGTGTTCCATCGTTATCTAATTATAATCAGTTTTCCATTCCAATCTGGATATAAACGCTTTAAAGCCTCTACTCTTGTAGAAGCCTTCCAATAGGGTAGATTCTTGAACAGAACCATTGAGCATCCGTCGTGCTTGAAGATTACTTTTCTTAGATCTTTATTAGCACAACCAACGTGGTGAGCCTGATTGTAAGTTTTCTTATCCATCATTTTATCATCTTTAGATATGCGCGTAGAGGTATTAACTCTGCACAATTAAAATCTGGCACCATACAACCAAAACTAAAATCCACTTTATGATTGTTTACAGTTTCGCAAAGCGGACAGCTTAAGGTCCCATTTGGAGATTTACGAACCTGATATACGTGACCATTGTGTGTAAACAACTGTCCGTACTTAAACTTTCTGTTTTTGTTCATTATTTTATAAGTTTTAGATGTGCATCTATAGGTGTTAAATCCGCACAGTTAAAATTTGGTATAATACAATCAAAACAATGTATATTTTTGTTTACATGATGACAATATGCACAAGTACCTGCGGTATAACCATTGCCTAAGAATATTTTTGGAGTTTTACGAACTTGATACACATGATTATCATATGTAAATAACTGTCCGTACTTAAGCTTTCTTTTTCTCATTTGTGAATGCCTTTTTTAGTTTGTTAAACTCTCTCCTCGCTGCAATGCGTGACATCATCGTTATCACACACTTGCCGCCTTCTGTCTTAGAGATTGCCCAATCAAAAGCATGATGCTTCATTAGGGTTATTTTTACATCAGCAAATTCAATGACTGCAACTATTGTTCGTTGGCAGTTCTCAGGACTATATTTACGCGACTGTCGCGTATAATTCGCCCTTTTTTCTTCTTCTTGTCTTTCTTTTTCTTTCATTTTTGATAAATGTTTTTGCGTAAGACTTATTTAATCTCTCACTTACACATTAAGAGAAGTCATACTATTCTCACGAACCGTATGACTGAAAAATAATAAAATTTGTCTTAAACATTTAAGGATGATAGAGACATTTACCCTTTCGGGCGTGCGACCGCTGCGATTCGAACGCAGGACCCCTACATTAAAAGTGTAGTGCTCTACCGACTGAGCTACGGAAGCATGGGCCAGCCCAACCGACCCAGGTTCTCTGTCGTAGTTGTAGACTGGCTATATATGTCCTCACTATTTATCGTGCCTAGGACACGACTTGCGGACTTGGAACCGCCTTACAGTGGTATAGGTCGTCACCATAAGGTTAGTTTACATATATACTCCTGGGGTGGGTAAATTCCCCAGGAGTTAAAGATTAGAAAACAATATTATTTTGAGCTTGCAAACATTCGCATCCATTCTTCTTTAAAATACTTTAAAGCATGATTTGCACCAATTTTACTTTTAAAAGTAAGAGTGTCAGGCATAAATAATGAGCCGCTGTAATCAACATCGTAATTGCTAACGCCGCTACCATCAAGATAGAAGTACAAGAAATGAACGCGAGAGTCGCACGAATTATCTATCGTGTTAATAGCTTTTGTTATCAACATACATTTCAGGACAGCTAATTCTTGTAGTGTTGCTCTTTGAGAGATCACATCTTGATTATTCGTAATTCCGATCCATAAGATGTACAAAAAATCAACATGGTCATCTTTAGTGCCAGTCTTCAAGATATCTAACACTTCTTTAAATGTTTTCGGAAACTCTCTTTTAGACTTTTCTAGTTCCTGAACAGCTTTTGTAACACGTCTAGTTGTTGTTTTTTCTATTATGTCTTTTAGCTTTTCAAGATCTTTTTCGATTGTAGACAATCTCTTTTCGAGGTCATTCGCCTCCTTGTTTTGTCTCTCATGCTCGTCTTTGATTAACTTGAGAAACTGTTCAAAATCTGTTATTGTTTCCATTACTTTTGGTTGTTAAGATAATTAATACTGTCAGACTTGGACCAGAATAAGAAGGTATCCTCCCAATCCCCTTTGCGAAGATTATTGAGGATTTGAAATTCCTCCGTTTCCATTAACACATCGTCCACATAATTTGGGTTGTCAATCCAAATTTGGTGAATTAACGAGAGATGAGCATTATTCTCTCTTGTCAGCGAGAGAATCTGCTGTTGTAGTTCTACCTTCTCCTGGTGTTGTGAGAAGGCTACTCCGAATAGTCCGATAATCGCGACTAAAAGGACATAAATAAGGGAATGTTTCATAGTTGTATATTTTTAGAATTGATTTTCAATGGAAAACGTGGGGAGATTCCTCTCCCCCGTAGTCAAGTAAGACTGTTTTTCCAAACCTTTAGCTCTTTCAATGGAAAACGGGTGAGGAACCTGGACTTTGGTTCTTTGCTTTGGCACACTAATCAAGACACTAAGGAAATTGCCTAGACTCACCCTAATTGCTATTTGCGTCGATTCTCCCCGTATTCTTCATAGAGTAAGAGACCCAACGTCCCGACTGCTATGTCGAGCATCAAGGCTACTCGTAAGGGAGTAACGGCGCATGTTATTACGACCAGTATTACGGTCATAGTAACAATAAAATTGAATGTGTTCATTATATGTATGTTAGTTGATTACTTGACTACAAGAAAACGTGCCTATTCTCACGAACTAGCACGTAAAATAAAAACCTAAAACAATGTATAGTTATAGTTGTAATGGCGTCATAATAAATGGGGGTGTGGTGCACTTGCGGACTTTCACAACGCTTAGCGCTTAGGTTGCTACTCAGCTTATGGACACATCCACACCCCCCTAAAAATACGTCAAATCGCCCTGACACACCTATTATAAATTAGGAGACGATCGATACGGGAGCCGATATGTGTCAGTTTAATTGACTCCAGATTCCGCAAAAACTTTTTGCTTTGTACGAAATCTTTTGATTCTATGCCTGATATACTACTGGCACGGAAGTAAGCCAACATTCCGATTTTCTCGGTTGGGGCATAACTTCTCCTTCATAGTTTTATCAGACATTTGTGCAAGGACTAGTCCATCACCTTGCTGTAGCCTTCACTTATTAGGCCTTCTTGATTCCATCACCATTAAGCCTGTACTTCGTTTTCTCAGTTCGGATTTGCAGGTGGGAATAAAAACGTCTGTCTTTCCAGACTTGTCTAACACTATCATAACGTTCATATTGAACCTCAAGGAGTAGTGCATTCTCCAAGAAGTAAGTCACCCACGTCTGGGATTAGTTCGCTCGTCAGCATACTCGATTCCGTCACCATTCACATTACTGTGCTCGCTACTTCGGACATGCGAGTGTAGGTTTAAATCGGATAAGGGGAAACGTTTTCACATCTCCCCTTTAAGGGAATTAAAGATTAAGCAATTAGATGTACTCAACAAGAATACCTTCCGTGTCCAAAGGTAAGATTACGTGATTGTTAGTGACAGTTTCTTCACGCGCAAAAGTGTGATCGTCGTCCTTTTTCCACTTGTATCCTTCCCAAGACATCGTTTCGGCATGTTCTTTTGTGTCGTACCATCTAGTCCGTTCGTGAGTGAACACACACAGAACGTTAAAATCATTGTCGATCGACAAAGATGTGATGGTCAATGGAGTTTTGCAAGTTGTGTGTTCTTTGATGTACTTCAGAACTGGTTCTGGATCGACCAGTTTTACATTTGTCGGAACACCTTCGGTGAGTATTTTCAAGAGATCTTTCTTTTCAATTAACTCACACACTCTTGCCACGAACATCTCCTCGTTGTCTGCCTTAACTCCAGCGACAACGTACTTTGTAATCTTTGTTGCCATTGTATATATTGATTAGTGAAATATTCAACTAACGCTATATATTAATTATAAACCTTTTCCGCCCTAGGTGAACGGTTGAGCAAAATACCAAAAAGAGAAAGAGCCTTTCGGCTCTCTCTCTACACTGCTGCAACTGTTGCGGTTGCGCTTTGCGGCTTCTCAACGGTGTACGTTCCGTCATTCAGACGGCGCGCCATTCGGTCAATTCTTGCCTGCTTTGCGCTCTCATCATCAACGACTAAACTACTCAGGTAACAACGCGACTCAACGTGTACGGGGTTCCCACTCACATCAAAAACGCACTCTTTACCTTCAAAACCATTGGCAGCCAAATAGTCCGCTACGCGCAAACTAAACTTTGTGAAATCAAATTTTTCACCCACAAGTTGCTGTTTGGTGTAGTCCAAACGCTGTTTGTAGGTTTGTACGTCTGCTGGAAAATCGCCGCCCTTAATATCGACAATGACGTGCTCTGCGTTGTTTTTCACAATAGACGCGAAAAACGCGGATTTTCCCGTTGAAACGCTTTCCTTCTCACTGCAAAATCTAAACCAAACTACAACATTCCAACGATTTTCATCGGTTGGGATGCCGTTTGTGTAATTACGCGGTGTTGTTACATCGGTAACAACTCCGATACCGCTTTGCTTTGATACGTTTACCATTTTTTTGAACTTTTAAAGGGTTTATAATTTTGTGGTGGGGAGTGTTCCCACCGACCTGCTATAATGGGGTCTGATTTTTTGCTCCTTCGCGTTTTTATACACTCTTCTTACTTTTTTATACAAAATAAAAAATTTTATTTCTCGTTTTTACATATACATTACAGTTTTATAAAAATAAAAAATTTTTCTTTCTGTATATATATTTATATATATCTTTCTTATATACTAGTATATATCTTCATAGCAACCATAAATAACCTATTTTTCGTTATATATAGAAAAAAAATAAAAATTTTTATTTTATTAAAATATTTTAATATGGATAAAATTTATTAGAAAATGTTAGAAGGTTCTACTTATATCTATAGGACTGAACCTTGGGTAAAAGAAAAACCTAATTACGAATTGGGAGATTACCTCTTATCTGACCTAAAGACTGTTGTTAAACAGTCTGAGTTGGCTGAAAGTAAAAAAGCAGATGTAGTAGGTATTTGTATTGGTAAGAATCCTCTTAATAACAAGAGTGTATTCTGGAATATAAATTGCTTCTCATAGAATAGTGATGATGGTACGTTTGTTAAAGATGGACATCGCTTCTTGACAGATAGCAGCGATTCTACACACTGGTATAAATATGATACCGCAACTCTTTTGTTAAAAGATGGTACTAGATATCCGTGGAGGAAGTTTATAAAGACTCATACTATACCTGCTCAATCTGATATAAAGGGTATTTGTGTAGGTAAACGAAGTTAGGGAATTGATAACGCTAGATTAATCCTGTTCCCAGGTGTTACGGACGAAAACGAGTATGTACCACAATCAGAAGAAGCTGACAAGATATTTAGCGCTCTTACTAATAGTGCTCCCTTTACTGAGATGTGCCACGACAATGCATGGTTATCCAACATAGGAACTCCTACGGACAAAGCATACAGACTTGTAGATATTTCAGGGGATGATGAGGATTCAAGCAATAAAATTGAAGACGGTATTCTCAATATCTATTATAAAGAAGAGAATAACGGAAAGAATCCTTGGAAACCTGATATGGATGTAAATACAGACGTTATTACCGGTATGCCGGGTTATATCACCAGCACGCGTAATTACAACGATTGGGATTCAGACGAGCACTGCTGCGTTAATGATTTTGCTGGTAAACAGAATACTATTGAGTGGTATAAACAGATGACTGCTGCAGGCTATAATGTTGCTACAGACATGCCCGCTTTGAAGGTTTTGATGGACATTAACGGGGTAGAATCATTAGATGACAACTTTGACGGATGGTTCTTAGGTTCTACTGGCTATATGAACATGATTGCGTCGTTCTGGGGTAATTATAGTGATGAAAAGAGTGCTGAAGCACAAGAGCTTCGAAATAAGTTTAACGCTTCTTTAAAGAATCTTAACCTTGAAAGATTTGCAGATGTAGATGATCCGTTAGACAATCTGAATTATTCAGATTTCTGGGGTAGTACGTTCGCCTATTAGGATTCGGACTACTCTAGTGTTCATTACTTGCTCTTCAGTCTTGGCGATGGCAGCATCAACTATAGCGATGTCTATAGCGACTACTCGTTGTTTGCGATAATTGAACGATAATTAATCTAAATATAAATATATAATGAAGACGAAAGATGTTGTTGAGCTGTTAGCTCCAGTATATAAAATGAATAAACAATGTGCTATTCATTATGCAGCAATGAAAAATCAAACTAAGAAAGGTATATTTGCATTTACTTACACAAATATACAAAATCTTATGCGATATTTGCATCTTGCTGTGCACGTAGATAAAAAATATTACAATAATGCGTGGTGTGAATATAAACTCTTATCTGTTAATTTAGATATTTCTCACGAAACGAAGTGTATATCTGACGGATTTTTCGCAGATTTACTATCCCCGTTAAGTGAAATAGGGTCTAAATTGCAATCATATACTGATGAAGACGACATTGATTCGGTTGCGGAATCCTCAGCTGCTACGGCAGAGCCTATCCAGTGAGGTAAGAAGTTCTACAATTAGAATTCGAACAACTCTAATGTTCATAACTTGAACTTCAATCTTGACAATGGCAACATCAACAATAACAATGTCAATAACAACAACTCGTTGTTTGCACAACTGAACTATGTACATAACTAGAGAAGAGTTAGTAAAGGCTTACTTTGATTGTAGAAAGAGTAAGCGATATACATACCAAGCATTTAAATTTGAATTGGATTATCCAACACTACTTGAAGAATTATATACGGAGTTAATAAATGATACATATAAACCGTCTAATGAAATCGTCTTCATTATATTCGATCCCAAAGTGCGAGAAATATTCGCAGCAATATTTAAAGACCGTATAGTGCACCATTTGTTCATAAATCGCGTGAAACAACACTATGAGGAATACTTTTCAGATTTTTCATATAATTGTAGACCAAAGCGTGGTAATATTCATGCATGCGAAAGGCTACAAGAAATTATGCGAGAGGACGAATGGTGCTTAGGGATCGACGTTAAATCTTTTTTCGTATCAATAGATAGAAAACAAACATTATCAGACTTAATTAAATTTATAAAGCTTTATGTAAAACAAGAGTTAATAGATTCTACTATATAGTTGGCTAAAACTATTCTTGCCAACAGTGTTACGGACAGATGTAAAATAGTTGCTCCGAAGCACATATGGTGGAAATTACCTAAAGAAAAGAGTTTATTTGGAAAATCTACAGGATATCCGATCGGAGACATAACGTCATAGTTTAATGGAAACTTTATATTGACTTAGATTGACGATATAATCACTAATAAAGGGTTTAGATTTATAAGATATGCTGACGATTTACGAATATTGGGGAATAAAGAATAGTTAATAAAACTAAAAAGATATCTGTTTGACGTAATTCGAACATACGTTCACTTAGAATTTCACAAAGATAAAGTATTTTTACAACCTTCTATAAGAGGGATTCCTTTTGTAGGATATTTTGTGAAAAAGAATTATCTTCTTCCGGGCAAACGACTCAAATATAGGTCTAAAAACGCTAAATATCCTGAAAACTATTTTGGATTTTTATAGCATTGTAGAGCTTATAGATTTATGAATAGTCTAAAAACAATAAAACCTGACTTAGCATGAGCTAGGCCAGGTTTTTTTGTAAGTTTTGCGTTTTAAAAATGTCAGTGTTTTGATAACAATAAAGCTTTCGCTATTCTTGATTGATTCATAATGCACAGTTAATACTATGCTATATCTTTAGTCGGTTATTGTTTATAACTTGAAATACATTATTGTTGTTCTAATTCCTTGTTAAGGGGTGGTTCTGTAAATAACCATTCTAATAGTCTATCATGTTATTTTTCTAATGCTTCTGCAAGGTCTATTAGTCTCTGTTTTCCTACGTATGAGTCATCTAAGCATTCAAATATTATGCTCAACGGACATCCTTCGTCAAGTAGCTTCTTTGCCTTTTTGTATACGTCTTCAGACGGCCTTTTATCTTCATCTTCAGGGCAAAATGTCTCCAAAAATAGGAGATATTTAATCTCTTCTCTCGTCATCGCTTTATCTATATAATTTACATTTGTGACTTGTTCAAGTATTCCATTTCCTACATAAAGATTTGCAGGTTTATAATACCAAGAATCAAAATTGTCACATTTATCGATCATAACAAGCCTTTAATTAAGTAGTTTACTCCTACACCAGCTGCCATACCAAGCACATCTACTGCTAAATCTACCCAACACCAGTGTCCGTAAGACTGTTTATCACAATATTCTTTAGTTAAACTAGCGCCTGCGCCAGCACTAACTCCATACCATCCGCCTATTGCACTTAATAAGAAGTTTACTCCAAAGTGCTTTAGGCTATTTTTGTCTAAATGCTTCATAATTTAATGTAATAATGAGTATTTTTTATATATTTCTTCCCATATATTCGCGTCTTGTAGTGCTTTTTGGGCTTTCTCTGTTAGCTGTTTCATATCTGGGTGAGGTGCTCCAGTCTTACCAAACAAACGTAAATCGAAGAAATGTGCCCAATCTGAAGCAAATCCAGTCATACAAATCTCAGTTTTAAGTGCATTTGGGAGCACTTGACGCGCTTGTTGGGCATTACAGCCTTTTTTAATGAGCTGTATATAATCATGTTCTGCAGTATCAAGAGAATTCAGGAACAAAGCGTATTGAATTGCTTTTTTCTCATCGCCTAACGATGTTGGATTGATCGATAAACCCATTACATCATCCTCAGTAGCACCTACTCTATAATTAATTCCGTCGTACCAATAAGCTTTCCCTTCTGGAATATTTACCCAGTCTGGAATAATAAACGTAAGCTCGTTTCCAAATTTATCTTTGCTATAGTTACAGTATCTAGTAGACTCTTGAGCAAATGAGAATACTCTATGCCTTACAAGTTCATGAGATACACCTCTATCAGTTGTAAAACGTATTGTGTATCGCTTTTCGTGATATTCAGTTGGTTCACAAACATATTGTAAATCCTCTAACCAATCA
>Ga0310697_10000140_pt1 | contig 101742 bp, 73 predicted proteins | sample 172DNAGHGlowgp2_FD_203883 | JGI IMG/M metagenome (GOLD analysis project Ga0310697, IMG submission 203883) | Sheep rumen microbial communities from Palmerston North, Manawatu-Wanganui, New Zealand - 1728 DNA GHGlow gp2 (v2) (version 2) | ecosystem: Host-associated > Mammals > Digestive system >...
TGTACCTTTGTTCATGTTATTGAAGTTTTGTTGCAGAAACAAAGATAACAAAAAGGGTCGAGTTCCAAGCGAGGAACTCGACCTTAATTTGTATATTATTCAAAAATATTTAGCGGACACCAATATTTTTTTATACAATAATCAAGTCTAATTGCCGTTACTATTATAATAGTATGTATGTCATAGGTTTTTATCAATCCTTAACTTAATAGAAATTTTATTATGAAGAAGTATTTATTGGCTTTCATGGCTTTTGTCTGCGTATCTGCGAACGCTCAAACCGATTGGACCGGTACTTGGGCCACCGCTGTCGAATTCACGGGTCCTTCTGACATGCCTAAAACCACTTTGGCTGGTAAAACTGTACGCCAAATCATTCAAGTCAGTATTCCTGGAGATGAATTACAGTTGATGCTTTCCAATGAATTTGGGGACAAACCTGTGGAAATCAAGTCTGTTTATATCGCTGATGCACTTGATTCTTGCGATATCGTAAAAAAAGGAGCTACTTATTTGAAATTCAATGGCGCTAAGAGCGTGACCATTGCGCCGGGCGAAACAGCCATGAGTGACATATTTAAATATAAGTTGAAGATTTGGCAACGACTATCAATCAACATCTGCTATGGTGACGAGGTGCCAGAACATGCCACCTCACATAGAGGTTCGAGAACCACCAGCTATATCGCACAAGGTGAGGTGAAACCTGGACAGAAGTTCCCAACGATGGAGAAAGTGGACCATTGGTACAACATCTCCCAACTATTGGTTCGTACCGACAAAAAGGCTATTGCAGTGCTAGGAAACTCAATCACAGATGGACGTGGCTCAACAACAAACCTCCAAAACCGCTGGCCAGACTTTCTTGCTGCACATGTGGATTGTGGTGTCCTTAATTTGGGCATTGGTGGAAATGCCGTTGTTCAAGGTGGTTTATCGCAACCTGCATTGGTACGCTTTGACCGTGACATCTTAGGTCAAAAGGGTGTTGACAAGTTGATTATCTTTGAAGGTGTCAACGATATCGGTGGTTCAAGGCATGCAGAGAAAACCACCACTGACCTTATCAATGCTTACAAGACACTTGTTGACAAGGCTCATGCTGCTGGAATTGAGAAAGTATATGGTGCAACCATTACTCCGTTCAAGGGCAACGGCTATTTCACTCCTTTCCACGAAACCTCAAGACAGGTCGTGAATGAGTGGATTCGCACGAGTGGGGTCTTCGACGGAGTGATTGACTTCGATTTGTTGGTGCGTGATCCCGATGACCACCAGAAACTCCAGCAGAAATATTCCGACGACTGGCTGCACTTGAATCCTGAAGGCTATAAGGCGATGGGTGAATTTGCAGCAAAGGTCATTTTTGACCCTACTTTTGTCCACTGACCCACTTTTCATAGGGGGAGAGCAATGAAAGTTGGAGTAATCTTGTTCTGTAGATTGGAACTAAGATAACAATTCAATTTAGCCACGAAAGACTTGAAATGCCTTTCGTGGCTTTTGGTTCATTCATTTGAACCGAATCAGAGGAACTTCCCTGCTTTTCCCTCCATTTCCTTATAAATCATCAATTTTTCTGAGTGAATATTTTGAAATATTAAGAATTTTGTTTAATTTTGCGCCGAATTTAAAGCAAAAGAAGATGAACTCTATTCTTAACAGCATAATTCTGATTTCGCTACGACTTACTCAAGCCGATAGTGTGAGAATTGCTGTGATATAACGATAGACAGTGTATGTATCAGATACCAGCCTTTCTCACTTAGTGAGGGAGGCTTTATTTTTGCATTTATTCCTGATTCTTAAGGATAAACACAATATATGTCGGATAAAAACACTAATTTTGCATTTTAATAGACACAAGATAAACCAATATAGTTATGAGCGACAGATTATACATTTTCGACACGACTCTCAGAGATGGCGAACAAGTTCCAGGATGCCAGTTGAACACAGTGGAAAAAATCCAGGTGGCGCGCCAACTTGAGTTGCTTGGTGTGGATGTGATTGAGGCTGGTTTCCCTATCTCCAGTCCAGGTGATTTCAACTCCGTGATAGAGATTTCAAAAGCAGTGACTTGGCCCACTATCTGCGCTTTGACACGTGCTGTCCAGAAAGACATCGACGTGGCAGTGGAAGCGTTGAAATACGCCAAGCGCAAGCGTATTCATACGGGTATCGGTACCTCCGACTCACATATCAAGTACAAGTTCAATAGCAATAGAGAAGAGATTATCGAACGCGCTGTGGCTGCTGTGAAGTATGCCCGCAGGTTTGTGGATGATGTGGAGTTCTACGCCGAGGATGCCGGCCGCACCGAGAACGAGTATCTCGCTCGGGTGGTCGAGGCCGTGATTAAGGCTGGAGCCACCGTTGTCAATATCCCCGACACTACGGGTTACTGCCTTCCTGCCGAATACGGTGCCAAGATTAAGTACTTGTGCGACCATGTGGCAGGTGTAGAGCATGCTATCCTCTCCACCCATTGCCATAACGACCTCGGTATGGCTACAGCCAACACGATGTCAGGTGTGCTGAATGGTGCCCGTCAGGCAGAGGTGACCATCAACGGCATCGGCGAGCGTGCTGGCAACACATCTCTTGAGGAGGTGGCGATGATTCTGAAATGCCATAAAGGCCTCGGTATCACCACCAATATCAACACCACGAAAATCTATCCGACGAGTCGTATGGTGTCGAGTCTGATGAACATGCCTGTGCAGCCCAACAAGGCCATTGTAGGACGTAACGCATTTGCCCACTCATCAGGCATCCACCAGGACGGTGTGTTGAAGAATGTGCAGACCTACGAGATTATTGACCCCAAGGACGTGGGTATCGACGACAATGCCATCGTGCTGACAGCGCGTAGCGGAAGGGCTGCGTTGAAGCACCGCTTGTCAGTCAATGGTGTGGATATTGACGATGAGAAACTCGATAATGTATATCAGGAGTTCCTGAAATTGGCCGACAAGAAAAAGGAGATTACCGACGACGATATTCTCATTCTCGCTGGTGCCGACCGTGCTGCCCTTCACAATATTAAACTTGAGTACTTGCAGGTGACAACAGGAAAGGGTGTGCGTTCAGTGGCCAGCATAGGTTTGAGTATCTCTGGCGAGAAGTTCGAGGCCGCCGCTACTGGCAATGGTCCTGTGGATGCCGCTATCAAGGCACTCAAGGTCATCATCCGCAGGGAGATGACGCTCAAGGAGTTTACTATCCAGGCCATCAGCAAGGGTAGTGACGACTTGGGTAAGGTGCACATGCAGGTAGAACATGACGGGCATCTCTATTATGGTTTCGGTGCCAACACAGACATCGTCACCGCGTCAGTGGAAGCCTATATCGACTGTATCAATAAATTCAAGAAATAACTAAAACTAAAGCAGCATAATGAACACATTATTCGACAAGATTTGGGACGCACATGTGGTGCAGAACGTCGAAGACGGTCCCACTCAATTGTATATTGACCGCCTCTACTGTCACGAAGTGACCAGTCCCCAGGCATTTGAGGGAATGCGAAGCCGCGGCCTCCAATGCTTGCGTCCTGACCATATCTTCTGTATGCCAGACCACAACACTCCAACCCACGACCAGGATGCGCCCATAGAGGACCCCGTATCGAAGAAACAAGTTGATACGCTGGCCAAGAATGCCGCAGACTTCGGTCTCACCCATTTCGGGATGATGGACAAACGGAACGGCATCATCCATGTGGTTGGTCCAGAGCGTGGACTGAGTCTGCCAGGCATGACGATTGTCTGTGGTGACTCACATACCTCCACACACGGAGCGATGGGTGCTGTGGCTTTCGGTATCGGTACCAGCGAGGTGGAGATGGTCATGGCTTCCCAGTGCATCTTGCAGCAGAAACCCAAGTCGATGCGCATCAGCATCAACGGTAAGTTGGGCAAGGGTGTGACGGCCAAGGACGTGGCGCTCTATCTGATGTCGAAACTGACCACTTCCGGTGCTACAGGTTACTTTGTGGAGTATGCTGGCGATGTGGTGAAGAACCTTTCGATGGAAGGTCGTCTGACGCTCTGCAACCTGTCAATAGAGATGGGTGCACGTGGTGGTTTCATTGCTCCCGACGAAACAACTTTCGAATATATCAAGGGCCGTGAGTATGCGCCCAAAGGTGAAGATTGGGATAAGGCGATTGCCTATTGGAAGACTTTGAAGAGCGGTGAAGACGCTGTGTTCGACAGAGAACTGGAGTTCGATGGCGCGGCCATAGAACCGATGGTCACTTACGGCACCAACCCAGGTATGGGCATGGGTATAGGTGAGTCTATTCCCACTATCGACACCGTGCCTGAGGCCAGCCGAGTTTCGTTTATGAAATCGCTTGGTTACATGGGCTTCGAACCAGGAGAACAACTGCTTGGCAAGAAAGTGGATTACGTGTTCCTTGGCGCTTGCACCAATGGACGTATAGAAGACTTCCGTGCTTTTGCATCGATTGTGAAAGGCCGTAAGAAAGCAGAAGGTTTGGTGGCATGGCTTGTGCCAGGCTCATGGATGGTGGATGAGCAGATTCGTCAGGAAGGGATTGACAAGGTGTTGGAAGCCGCAGGATTTGCCATCCGTCAGCCAGGATGCTCCGCATGTCTTGCCATGAACGATGACAAGATACCCGCAGGGAAACTTTCCGTGTCCACTTCTAACCGTAATTTTGAGGGACGTCAGGGTCCTGGTGCGCGGACAGTGCTTGCCAGTCCGTTAGTGGCTGCTGCAGCTGCAGTGACAGGCGTGATTACCGACCCGAGGGAGTTGATGTGATTACTTCTTGAATATCAATTATAAATCGCAATAATCCAGAAACAATGAAACAGAAATTCGATATAATTACCAGTACATGTGTTCCTCTTCCTCTTGAGAATGTGGATACCGACCAAATCATTCCGGCCCGTTTTCTCAAGGCTACCACACGTGACGAGAAATTCTTTGGTGACAACCTTTTCCGTGACTGGCGTTACGACAAGGATGGCCAACCACGTCCCGACTTCGTGCTCAACGACCCTACTTACAAGGGTGAGATTCTTGTCGCAGGCAAGAACTTCGGTAGTGGTTCATCACGTGAACATGCTGCATGGGCTATTGCAGGTTATGGATTCAGAGTGGTGATTTCCAGTTTCTTCGCTGATATCCACAAGAATAACGAACTGAACAATTTCGTTCTCCCTGTTGTAGTGAGCGAGGAGTTTCTCGCAGAGTTGTTCGCCAGCATCAAGGCAGACCCCAATATGCAAGTGAGGGTGGATGTCCCCAACCAGACAGTGACTAACCTTGCCACTGGACGTGAGGAACGTTTCGAAATCAATGGATATAAGAAATATTGCTTGATGAACGCGCTCGACGACATCGATTTCTTGCTTGAGAATAAGGATAAGATCGAGGCCTGGGAAGAGAGTCATTGACCATTGACCATTGACCATTGATCATTGACCATTGACCATTGACCATTGAACATTGACCATTGGCTTCGCCTAAAATGCTCACGCTCGGCATAGCTCGAACAAGTTCGACTCTGCCCTCGCTTAATCGCATTTTTGACCATTGGCTTCGCCTAAAATGACATTTTTAGGTTTTTAGACCTTAGAGATTGAACGTAAAATGATAAAGGAGAACGAGAAACGGATAGAAATTCTTGACACGACACTTCGTGACGGTGAGCAAACCAGCGGTGTGAGTTTTGTTCCTCATGAAAAACTCATGATAGCCCGTATGTTGCTCCAAGATGTCAATGTGGATAGAGTAGAGGTGGCATCTGCACGCGTGTCGGAAGGCGAGAAGGAGGCGGTGAAGGGTATTTGCCGTTGGGCTTCCCGTGCCGGTAAACTCGATAGGGTAGAGGTGCTTGGTTTTGTGGATGGGCATCTGTCGCTTGACTGGATCAACGAATGTGGTTGCAAGGTCATCAACTTGCTTTGCAAGGGTTCGGAGCGTCATTGCAAGTACCAGCTGAAGAAAACCCTTGATGAGCATATCGCCGATATCCGTTCATCGATAGACTATGCCAAAGAACTCGGCATTGACGTGAATATCTATTTGGAGGACTGGAGCAACGGCATGAAGGACTCGCCTCAGTATGTGTTCGCGTTTGTCGATGCTTTGAAGGACTATGGTGTTCACAGGTTCATGTTGCCCGACACCTTGGGTGTGCTCAATCCTATAGAAGTCACTAATTACATCCGTGAGATGCGTCTGCGCTATCCTGATGTGAAGTTCGACTTCCATGCTCACAATGACTACGACCTTGTCATCGCCAATGTGATGATGGCCGTGATAGAGGGTTGTACAGGAGTGCATACCTCCATCAATGGATTGGGCGAACGTGCGGGCAATGCTCCATTGTCGAGTGTACAGGCTCTGCTAAAGGACCAATTGCATATCGATACAAGTATCAACGAGGTGAAACTTTACGAAGCCAGCCGTTTGGTGGAGAGCTATTCTGGTATAGCCATCCCGCCCAACAAACCCATCACAGGTGAAAGTGTGTTTACACAGGTGGCTGGTGTTCATGCTGACGGTGACAACAAAAACAATCTCTACTGCAACGCTTTGTTGCCAGAGCGGTTTGGCCGTAAGCGCGAATACGCTTTGGGTAAGAACAGCGGAAAGGCCAATATCTTGAGGAATCTCGAGGATTTGGGACTTGAACTCACGCCAGAGCAGACCCGACTGGTCACCAACCGAATCATCGAATTGGGCGATAAGAAACAACTGGTCACCCAGGAAGACCTTCCTTATATCGTTTCTGATGTGCTGAAGCATTCCACACCCGATGACAAGGTGAAACTCATCAGTTATATGGTTTCCACAGCCTATGGCCTGAAACCGTTGGCGAGCGTGAAACTTGAGGTCAATGGCAAGGTGTATGAGGAGTCGTCGATAGGTGATGGTATGTACGACGCGTTTGTGCATGCCGTACGCCACATCTACCGCGACAAATTGCAACGTTCCTTCCCGTGGCTGACCAATTATGTCGTGGTAATACCTCCTGGAGGCCGTACAGACGCTCTGGTTCAAACCACCATTTCGTGGACATACAATGATAAGAGTTACAAAACACATGCCCTTGACGCAGACCAGACCGAAGCCGCTATCAAGGCCACCATCAAGATGCTCAACCTCATTGAGAATGCCAAACCGCAGGAAACTACGGAACAACAAGGCCAATCAGAATAATCCGGTCATTCAGAGCATTCCGACTACTCGTAGATTTCAGAATCCTCAGACCATTCAGACTACTCAGAAAAACAAACAATAATAAAGTAAAAGACAATGAAACTGAAACTTGCGGTCCTACCAGGTGATGGTATAGGACCAGAGATTATGGAACAGGGACTGGCAGTAGCCAAGGCCATCAGTGAAAAGTTCGGTCATGAACTGAGCTATGATTATGCCATTTGCGGTGCTGATGCCATAGACAAAGTAGGTGACCCATTTCCCGAGGACACGTTCAAGTTGTGTATGGAGAGCGATGCTGTGCTTTTTGCCTCGGTAGGTGATCCTAAGTTCGACAACAACCCCAAAGCTAAAGTGCGTCCCGAGCAGGGCTTGCTCGCTATGCGCAAGAAGCTTGGCCTTTTTGCAAACATCCGTCCTGTAACCACTTTCGATTGCCTTGTTCACAAGTCACCATTGAAGGATGAACTTGTACGTGGTGCTGACTTTATCTGCATCCGTGAACTTACAGGCGGCATGTACTTCGGTGAGAAGTATGAGGCCGATGACAAGGCTTATGATACCAATTACTATACACGTCCTGAGATTGAGCGTATCTTGAAAGTAGGTTTTGAGTACGCCATGAAGCGCAATAAGCATCTCACAGTAGTGGATAAAGCCAACGTGCTTGCATCAAGCCGTCTATGGCGCAAAATCGCTCAGGAGATGGCTCCCCAGTACCCAGAGGTGACCACAGACTACATGTATGTGGATAACGCTGCTATGCGTATGATTCAGGAGCCTCGTTTCTTCGACGTGATGGTGACAGAAAACACTTTCGGTGACATCCTTACCGATGAGGGTTCCTGCATTACCGGTTCTATGGGACTGCTTCCTTCTGCCTCCACGGGTGAGCATACACCTGTATTTGAGCCTATCCATGGCTCTTGGCCTCAGGCCAAAGGTTTGAACATCGCCAATCCATTGGCTCAGATTCTCTCTGTAGCCATGTTGTTCGAGTACTTCGACCTTAAGGAAGAGGGTGGCCTTATTCGTGAGGCTGTGAACGCTTCTCTCGACCAGAATGTTCGCACTCCTGAGATTCAGGTTGAAGGTGGTGCCAAATACGGAACGAAAGAAGTTGGTGCTTGGATTGTGGATTACATCAAGAATAAATAATCACTGCCCTGAGGGTATAACACAAAGAGAGGCGCATCGTAAAATGCGCCTCTCTTTGTGTTATGATGTCATGCTTAGCATTTGAGTGTTTGTCCTGCACGGATTTTGGCTGACTGCTTGATGCCATTCTTCTTGCAGAGTTCCTTAACGCTCATACCGTTTTTCTTAGCGATGCTGTAAAGGGTGTCGCCTTTCTTCACAGTGTAGGATTTGCTCTTGCTCTTGCTTTTGTTCTGAGCCACCTTGCGTGAAGCGGTGTTTCGGCGTGAGTTTGTCGTTGATTTCTTCTCAGCTGCTTCAAGCGCGCTTTCAAGGTTGTTCTGGTCGTTGGCTACAGAAGCGAGTGCCGAGGCGGATGTACGTGCTTCTTTTTGGATTTTCTCACCACGATAGATGTAGTAGTCGCTCACGATATCCTGGTTGGGGAAGTCGAACAAGAGGGCGGGGTCGATGGCCTTTCCTGCGAGACGTGTCTCGAAGTGGAGGTGTGAACCTGTGGAACGTCCGGTGTTACCACCAAGTCCGATAACCTGTCCAGCCTTCACTATTTGGTCTGGTCTCACAAGGGTTTTGCTCATGTGTCCGTAGAGTGTCTCCAATCCGTTGGGGTGACGGATGACAACATAGTTGCCATAGCCGTTGCCGTCGTACTTCACCACACGGATTTTACCGTCGAAAGCGGCGCGTATGGTGTCGCCGACATACACTTTGATGTCAAGACCCTGATGCTGGCGGTGCCAACGGTAGCCAAACTTAGAGGTTACTACACGGCTTGGAGTAGGCATGCAAAAACCCCTAAGGTCAATCTTGAAGTTTGACGGTACCGCACCGGCAACACTGTTCACACTGGCGTTGTCCCAGTTGGTGTAGACGTTTGTGGCAGGGTTGTTAAGATTGGTGTTGTTGATGATTTTGTGGGCTTTGATAGTGCTGATGTCTTTCATCTGCTTGTCTGCTGAAGCCTGATGGGCAATGATGTCCTGAGCAGAAAGCTGCAAGGTCGACATTGACAGTAATACTAAGCCGAGTGTCTTTTTGATAATGTGGATTGTCACGTTTTAAGTGGTTTAAAAAGTTAATAAATATTTTTAGTATTCGTCGTTGGCATAGAGGAATTGGAATGTGGATTGCTTATAGTCGAAAATCTCCTCGGGTTTGAAGAATCGGTTGAGCTCAACTAGAGCGTTCTCAGGAGAGTCGGAAGTGTGGATGATGTTTTCCTGGAAACTCATACCAAAATCACCTCTGATGGTTCCGGGAGCTGCTTTTCGTCCGTTAGTGCTGCCTGTCATGCTGCGTACGGTCTCTACGGCGTCAACGCCTTCGTAGCAACAGCAAATGACAGGGGCTGCCATCATAGAATTCTTGATTCTCTGAAAGAAAGGCTTGCTACTGAGATGTGCGTAGTGTTCATTCAACAGTTCGTCGGTCAGCTGCATCATCTTCATGCCAGCAAGGCGGAGGCCCTTGCGTTCGAATCTTGCTGTCACTTCGCCGACTATGGCACGCTGCACTGCAGACGGCTTGAGTATAACTAAAGTTTTCTCCAACATTTGAGTGTCTGATTTTATAACTACGTTTTTTCGCAATTTATTGTGCAAAGTTATTAAAAACTTTGTAGAAATGGTAGTAAGTCGACAACTTTTTAGGATTTATTCACATCTTTACCGATTTTGTGTATTTTTTTACATGAAAAGCAAGTCGAGTTTGCGAAATTGCAAACTCGACTTGACAATTGGAGTGTGCTTTCATTTCTTGTGAAATGTGAACGCACACAAGGGATTGGTTTTTTTACTGGTTGGACTTTTTCTGGTTAACCTGGTTGGCCTGGTTTTTCCTAGATATTCTAGACATTCTAGATATTCTAGACATTCTAGATAACCTAGATGGTCTTCTCCACGTTCCAGACGAAAGCTCTAAGACCGAGCATTTCCGATTCCTTGTCTATTTCGTGTAGTCTCTCTAAAAGCCTGTCCACTTTCTCGTCTTCCACGATGGTGATGATGGTGGAGCAGGTGGAAGGCCATGCGTGCGAGCCAAAATGCGGTTCTCCAGTGTTGCTGCCTCTTCCGCTTGTTAGCGGGAAAAGAGTGAATCCGCGGCAGTTGGTTCGGTCGAGAGCGGCCAGCACTTTCTCGTAAGAGGCCTGGTCGAATGATATCATTACGCTTTTCATTGTTGTATTCTTTTTGATTTGATGACGGGAAGGGAGGTTTCTTTATTTTTTCTTGTTCTCCGAGAAAGCCTGGGCATTGAGCATCTCCTCCTGTTTGTGTTCGTTCCAGTAGGCTTGCAATTCACGTTGCTTGCGCATCTTGCGTCGTTTGACTTTTACTCCGTTAGCGCCGAAGATACAGAACATGGATGGAACATAAACCAGTGTCATGATGGTTGATACAGTCAGACCTCCAATGATGGAAATACCGAGTGGACGCCACATTTCAGAACCTACGCCATGTCCTGCAGCAAGCGGCACCATACCGAGAATAGTGGTGAGCGATGTCATGAGGATAGGACGGAGACGGCTTCTTGCAGCCACTACGGCGCTTCGTATGAGTCCCATTCCACGCTCGCGCATCAACTGGGTGTAGTCGATGAGCACAATACCGTTCTTCACCACAATACCGATGAGCATGATACCGCCAAGCATCGACATGATATTGACGCTTGTTCCTGTGAGGCACAGGGCAAAGATAATACCAGAGAGGGCGAAGATAATGGATAGGATGATGATGAAGGGGTAGGTGAGGGATTCGAACTGTGCGGCCATGACGATGAACACCAGAACGATAATGAGTATGCCGAGTGTTCCCAAGTCGCGGTTGGCATCCTGCTGGTCCTCGTATGAACCTGCCACCTGTACGGTAACGCCGTTGGGTCGGTCGATTTTCTCAGTCAATTGGTTACCCAGGTCCACACCTTCAGAAAGCGCATATCCGTCCTTGAGCACTGCAGTGACAGTGACGATGCGCTGTCGGTCTTTGCGCTCAATGGTTGGAGGTATGCTCGACTCTTCGATAGTGGCCACATCGCCCACGCGGATATTGGCGCCTTGGTTGTTGGGTATCAACAGGTTTTCAAGGTCGGTGATGCTTTGTCGTGCTGTGGGTTCGAATCGTACCCTAATGTCGTATTCCTCTCCGTCTTCGCGGTAGTAGGACATCAAACTACCATTGATGAGGTTTCTGATATGTCCGGCGGCGTCGCTGAGTCCTATTCCGTAGATGGCGAGTTTGTCACGGTCGAAATTGACTACCAGTTCTGGCTCGTAGTCGGAACGTGAGACGAGTGCCTCGGTAATGATTGGACTGTTGCGGAAAGAGTCGCGAAGAGCGCTCGCGTACTCGTAGGTGGCTTCCATGTCGTATCCATAGACTTCGAAAGTAGCGGTGTTCTGTCCGCCCATACCGCCTTGTTGTCCACCCATCAGGATTCGGTACTTAGCCAGTTCTGGTACTTTCTTACAGTCCTCACGCATTTCGTCGCAGACCTGTGCCAATCCTATCTTACGCTCGTTGGAAGGTACAAGTGTGATGTTGAATGAGATGAGGTAGTCACCGTTGCTGTTCATAGAAGCGAAGGTGTTGCTGTCGCCTGCTTGTCCTACGCGGTAGTTGATGACCCTGAGGTTGGAACCATAGCGTTCTTTCCACATGCTGGTCATCTTTTCTGCTATTTCCTCTGCTTTCTCCACTCGTGTACCTATGGGCAGTTCAAGAGTAGCACCAATACGTCCGTTGTCGTTGGCTGGGAAATACTCACTTTTGATACCCACTACTTTAGCGACGACGAGCGAGAGTACAAAGACCAAGAAACTGCCGATGATGATGGTGATACGGTGTCGCACTGCCCAATTGATGCGTGCGGTGTACCAGTCGTCGAGTTTGGCGAGAGCTTTGGATATCGGCGTGTAGAACAACTTGAAGGCCTTGCTTTGCTTCTTCTGCAGTTTGAGCATTTGCGAGCAGAGCATAGGGGTGAAGGACAGTGCGGATGTGGTGGAGACGGTCATGATGACGCACATCATCCATCCCAGTTGCTTGAAGAGCACACCCGACATACCTGTTACCATGGTCAAGGGGAAGAACACGCAGATCATGGTGAGGGTTGAAGCGATAACGGAGATAGCCACCTCGTTGGTGCCGTGTATGGCCGCTTGTTTGGGGTCCGACCCTCGTTCAATGTGTGTCGTGACGTTTTCCAGCACCACAATGGCGTCATCGACGACGCTACCGATGGCAATGGACAGACACGAGAGAGATATCATGTTGAGCGATCCTCCAGTCGCATAGAGGTAGATGAAGGACGCAATGAGCGACATAGGAATGGTGATGGAGATGATGACAGTGGCTCTCCATCGTCCGAGGAACACGAACACCACGATGACCACGAAGAGCATGGCATAGAGAATGGTCTCGGTGAGTGTGTTGATGGTGTTGAGGATGTTCTCGGATGTCTCGACAATCACACCCAGTTTCACGTCGGAAGGCAAGTTCCTCTGTATGCTGGGGAGTTGTTTCTTCACCGCATTGGAGATGGCCACGGAGTTGGCGCCACTTTGTTTCTGGATGATGACCATAGCGCCTTGCTTACCGTTAGTGAATGATTTCTGGGCTCTTTCCTGCACATCATCGACAATGCGTGCCACATCTCTGAGGTATACATTGATGCCGTTACGGCTGCCCACGATAACATTCTGCATTTGCTGTGGGTCGTTGAACTCACCTTCTATACGCACTGAGAACGTGTTGGAGCCAATATCCACATTACCACCGGTGATGTTTCTGTTTTCTGCGGCGATGGCGGCACTGATTTGCGCGGCACTCAAGCCATAGGCCTCCATTTTCTGTGGGTTCAAGTAGATGTTGATTTCTCGTTCCGGTGCACCGACAATGGATACCGATCCCACTCCGTCGATACGTGCCAACGGGTTGGCTACGTTGTCGTCGAGAATCTTGTAGAGTGCTTTCTGGCTCTCCTCCGCCTGTGCAGAGAGGAGCAGGATGGGAATCATGTCGGTGGAGAACTTGAAGAGTATAGGTGTCTGCGCCTCGTTAGGCAAGGCGTTGCTCACCATGTCGAGTTTGTCGCGCACATCGTTGGTGAGCGCGTCTATGTCGTGTCCGAACTCAAACTCGAGTGTTACTACCGATACACCTTCCTTGGAGTTGGACGTGAGGTGCTTGAGGTGTTCCACAGAGTTGAGCACGTTTTCGATAGGTCGTGTCACGTTGTTCTCGATGTCCTCCGACGAAGCGCCGTTGTAGTATGTCATCACCATGATGGTGTTGGTGTCGATGTCTGGATAGAGGTCGATGGGCAATCGTGATAGCGAGAACAATCCCAGGATCACGATGGCAAGAAAGACCAGACTTGTCATAATCGGTCGTCTGACCGCTCCTTCATATAGGCTCATATTGGTAGATATGTTAGTCGTTAAAAGGTTTATGTGTCAACTTATTTCACCACGGTCACTTCCCTTCCGTTGGCCAGTCGAGACATACCGGCAATGACCACTTCGCTGCCGGGTTCCACACCGCTGATTACCTCATACTTGTCATCGAAGTGCTTGCCCAGTTCCACTTTCTGATAGGTGACCTTTCCGTTGTTGTGGATATACACATACCGGTCGCCTGCACCCACTTGCTTGACGAGTGCAACGTCGGGGATGAGCACACGGTTCTCGCTACCCATGTTGATGGTGGCTCGTGCGAACATACCTGGACGTACTTTCTGGGAAGAGTTGTTCACGATGACTTCCACAGGGAAGGTGTGTGTGTTGGCATCGACAGTGGGATAGATGCGTGAGATACGACCAGAGAAATGCTCTCCCTCGTAAGCGTCGAGCTGGATGTCAACATTCATGTTGGTGTAGATGAATTTGAAGAATCTTTCCGATACATTGACAATCATCTTCACTGGATTGAGTTGCTCGACAGTGAGGATGGGCGTGCCAGAGTACATGTCGCCGTTGTCGTAGTTGCGTGCCGTGACAACACCGCTGATGGGGCTCACCAGACGAGTGTTCTGGGCCAGTTGCTTATACAAGGTCTCTTGCACCTCGAGGTTCATCTTGGCGTTGTCCCATTCAGCTTTTGACGCTCCTCCCACCTTGTAAAGTCCGTCAGTGCGGTTGAACTCGGTGCGAAGGTTCTCAATCTGCAACTGCATCTGCCTGAGGTTGGAAGCGTCGAGTTGCACCACAGTCTGGCCTTTGCTGACACGGTCGCCTACATCCACGTAGATTCTTTCAATACGGTATGGAGTGTTGGGCGAAATGTTGTTCTTCACGTCGCTTTCCACATTGGCTGTGTAGGTTTCCGTCTGAGGTATTTCCTCGCTGGTGACCTTCTGCACTTTCACCTCTATTTTCTCCTGTGGCACAGTGCTTTTCTTTGCGTCGTCTTCCTTGCTTGAGCAAGCCGCAATCGTAAGTGCGCCTATTACGAGAGCGATGGCTTGGAATGTTTTTCTCATTGTATATGTTCTTTTTTTATTTTTCCTTTTTTTTCGTAATATCGTTATATCGGGATATCGGTCTTTTTCGCTTTTGGGGTTATTTCAGATACGTGTCCTTGCCGAGTGTGTAGTCGAGGTCGGCTTTGTTGATGAGATAGTCATAGATGGACTGATTGTAGGTGAGTTTGGATTGTGTGAGAGCCACCTCGCTTTCGTTCATCTCGAGCACAGTGCCTCTACCCACCTCGTATCTCTTAGTGGAAATCATTCTGGCTTTCTCTGCCTGTTGGATGGCGAGGCGGTTGCTGCCCAATTGCTCAATACTCGAAGCCATGTTGGTGCTGTAGCTCTGAACCGCCATGGTGAGTTGACGTTCGGTGTTCAGACGGCTGTCCACGAGCTGTTCCATCTGTATCTTGTTGGTTTTGAGTTTAGTCCAGTTGCTTGCCCTGTAGATGGGAATGCTGAATGTGATTTGGAAGTTGGAGCTGGAAGCCCAGTCGTAGTTGAAAATGTTCCAGTTCTCGTTGTAAAGCGATTGGTATTGATAAGTCCAACTGAATCCCACTGTCGGGAGGAAGTTGGTCTGTAGCAGTTTCCTGTTTTGCTGCAACATTTTCTCGTTGAGGTCGAACTGTCTCATTGCTGTGTTGTTGCTCAAGTCGCGGTCGGGGTCGGTGATGTCTGCAAGCACCAGTTTGTCCTCGTAGTTTTCGAGGCGGTCGTTGATTTTGATGTTCACGTCGGCGGTTACGCCCATGAGCACTTTCAGTTGCAGCGCTGCAAGGGTAAGGCCGTTTTTGGTTGACACCATACTTGACTTGGTGTTTCTCATCTGTACCTCAGCGGTGAGTGCGTCGAATTCGCTTACAGCCCCGAACTCGTATTTCTGCTTCACTACGTTGTAGTTCTCCTCGCTCGTTTTCAGGCTCTGCTGCATCACGTTGTAGCTGTCCTGTGCCAGCATGGTCTGGTAGTATGCTTTAGTCACCTGGTTGATGAGGTCGAGCCTGGATGAACGTGCCTTCTCAAGTGCCAGTTCGATGTCTGTCTTGGTAAGTTTCATCGTCTTATAAACGGCAGGAGCGAAAATGGGGAGGTTAACGTTGAGAGCAGCAGAACCTGTTGCTGTTCCGTCCTTACCCATTTTGAACGAGTTGCCATTGAGCTTCATCTCAGCAGCAAGCAGTGTGTGTGTCATACCACCGTTGATAGACACTTCTGGCAACAGGCTTTGCCAAGCCTCTTTGTCAGCGATGTTTTTCAGTTCCACGTCTTTGTCAGCCACTTTGATGGTGGGGTTCTCACTGAGCGCTATTTCTATAGCCTTGTCAAGAGTGAGTTCAAGGGTGACCTTGTCGCCGTCGTTGTCTTGTGCATGGATGGTTGTTGTTAGAAGAGCCAGTGCCATGAACATGAGCAATTTGTTTCCTGTAGTTTTCACCTTAATATAAATGATTATGTTAGAATTCGTATCTGTTGAGGATTTGCAATCCTTTTTCTGTACATATTCCCCGCAGCGTTACAAGTTGTACGCTTTTAAAGAACACATTGTAATTGATTTCATTGAAAACATTGGAGTTGACCAATGCTTCCTTGAGCATGTCGTGGGTAGTGATGAGCAGGTCGTAGTCGATATCATCCCTGAATACCCCTTCGGCCACACCACGTTCCATGAAGTACTTGGCATTCTCATGCCGCTCGTTTTTTTGCTGGTTGAAGTACTCCTGAACTTTCTGGTAATGCGCGAGGTCGAGTAGGAAATTGCAATTGATACCCCGTATCTGGCTGATGCTGACACTCAGCCATTTCATGAATGAGTCGAAAAAGGAATTGCCTTCGTTGAGAATGTCGGAGAGGGCTTTTCTTGTGTTTTCGGCATCATATTTCAATCCTTCTACAAGCAGTTCTTCTTTGTCTTCAAACAGTTCGTAGATGGTACGCTTGGAAATACCAAGCCCTGATGCCAAATCATCCATCTTGACAGACTTCACTCCTTTTCTCTTGAATTCATTGAAAGCGAACAGGGCAATGTACCTTTTTAAATCAGCATTTTCTTTTAGTTCTTTGGCCATATTACCTACGTTTTCTCAAATTGAGTGCAAAGTTACAAAGGAAAACTTTCAAAACCAAAATAGTTTTCTATATTGTGAGTGAAACAGACGTTTTTTTAAGATATTTAATAAATAATGAGAAATTATGCTTAACTTTGCGAGCAATGCGTGTGTTTTATTGCAATTTGATAATTAGCTACATTTTTTATTCCATTTTTATATTATATCTATGAGAAGACTTTTATTATCTGCCTTGTTGCTGGCTTCGGTTTCCGGAGTGGTTGCTCAGACAGCGCGCGAGGAAATCCATGCCAAGAAGGAACGTTCAGGAAGCAACTACCTGGCGTATGAGACTCCCACCAAACCGCTCACACCCTCTCCAAAAGGTTATGAGCCTTTCTACATCAATCATTACGGTCGTCATGGCTCGCGGTGGCTCATTGGAGAGAACGACTACAAGCGGCCTCTTGCTACTCTTCGAGAAGCACATGAGGCTGGTGAACTCACTGCCTTGGGAGAAGATGTGCTGCAACGTTTTGAACGTTTCTATCCAACCACAATCAATCGTCTTGGCGACCTGACCACCGTGGGCGAACGTCAGCATCACGGCATTGGAAAACGCATGACCGAGCGTTTTCCTGAGGTGTTCAAGGGAAAAGCTGAGGTTGATGCCCGCTCGACGGTCGTGATTCGATGCATTTTGAGCATGGAGGCCGAGTGCGAGGAAATCACAGGTTTCAATCCTGACATTAAGATTCACAATGACGTGAGTGAGGCGTTCCAGTACTATCTGAATCAGGAGGATAGCAAATACATGCACGACATACGTTGGGTGGGTGATGATGTCAAGGCTGCTTACCGTGACAAATTCACACATCCGGAGCGTTTTTGCGACTTGGTCTTTAAGAAGGGAGTGAAATACTTCGAGAGGGAATCTCATGCAAAGACTTTCATGCGCCGTATGTTTGAGGTATGCAGCAACATGCAGAGCCACGACACTGACATCTCCTTCTACGACCTGTTCACCGAAGACGAACTTTATGACCTTTGGAAAACCAAGAACATAGAGTGGTACATCAACTATGCTGCGTCGCCATTGTCGAAAACCATAGTGCCTTTCTGCCAGTACAACTTGCTGAAGAACATGCTCGACACAGCCGACACCATACTGGTCAGTGGTCGTCATGGTGCCACCTTGCGTTTTGGTCATGAGGTTTGTGTGTTGCCGTTGGCTTGTCTGTTGGAACTCGACAGCTGTGGCCGTCAGGTGGAGAATCTCGACGAGTTGGACCAGAAGTGGGTGAACTACCGCATTTTCCCCATGGGTTGCAACATTCAGCTGGTGTATTACCGCCCCAAAAAAGGAAGGAACGGTGATGTGCTTGTGAAAGCATTGCTGAATGAAAAGGAAGCAACGCTACCTGTCCACACTGACCGTTATCCCTACTACCGCTGGAAAGATGTGGAGGCTTATTTCCGCAATAAGCTCGCCAGCTATAGGGAGGAATAAGGCGCGGCTGCTATACGGATAGATAAAGAAAGGCGGCAGGAGAAATCCTGCCGCCTTTCTTTATTGGGCTATAGGCGTTATAGAAACTATAGACGCTATAGATCGTGTGAACTACTTAATCAGCACTTTCTTTCCATCTACGATGTTGATGCCCTTCTGAACGTGGTTCAGACGCTGGCCTGTGATGCTGTAGATGTTCTTGGCGTTCTTCAGGTCAACAGCGGTTTCTGCTGTCTGGATGTCCTTGATGCCTACAGGAGCCTCAGTACCGATGTAATTCAGTTTGAAGTTGTCGGCTACAATCCATGAAGCATTGGTGTCCTCGACACGCAGACCTACGGTAGTCGGGTTCACACCGTCGGAGTAGAAGTCAACTGTGAAGTGCTCTGGTGCGGCGCCTGCCACTGCTATGCCTATAGGAGTGAGGTAGTAGTTGCCGTTGTTGTTGGCCATCAGGTAAGCACCCTGAATACCTTCCTCTGGAATTGCCTTCTGGTTGGTTGCGTAAGCGTCAGCCTCGAGAGTGTAGTAACCTGCTGGCAGTGTCACGTTGAGTGTCTGTCCGATGTTACCGTTGTGCAGTGTCGCTCCGTCAGGTCTCCAAGCCTCTACGAACTGGTTGACAACAATCTGTCCATCCTCGCTGGTGTACTCGTTGTTGTTCTGGTATCCCTGGTTCTGTCCGATGCGGTCATCAATAGAGTCTGTGGTGATCGTCCAGTAGTTGGCGTTCTGCATGTCGAATGCAGCGTTGATGATGATGCCGGTGATGTCAACAGGAGTGTCTCCAGTGGCGTCAGCGAAGCCGTCCTGTCCAAGCACGTAAGCAGCCCAAGCCTTGGGGAACTGGTCTATGTAGCTCTGTACTGTTGGGTTGTCCTTGAAGCCGTCGTTCATGCCGTCGCTAACTGCGTCGATGAGGTCAGGCAGTGTGTTGTCGCTAGACGAGAACTCGCTTTCTGTCATCTGGTTGAGGTAGTCGTTGAACACCTCGTCGAGTTGTTCTGCGAGTTTCACGCTTTCTCCGGCGTAGTCAATGGCGTCGGTGAGTGCGGTTACCGCGGCCACCTTGTCAGCTGTGCTGCCACCAAGTGCTTTCTCACCCTTGTCGCTTGCGCTGCTCAGTCCGTCCTGTGCGGCGATTACATTTCCTGCACCCTCGTCGATAGCATTGTTGGCTTCCTCAATCAAAGCGGTGATTTCATTGTTCAGCAAGTCATCCTCAAGTGCGTTGTAAGCGATAGAGAAGGTGTACCAAACCACCCAGCAGTCGCCCTCCATCTGGTCGGCTTTCACACCGAAGGTGAGGTCGCCGCCGTCTGTAGCAACCACTGTTGAAACAGACTTCTCGAGCTTATCAGCGTATGCGTCATTCTCGAATACATCGTGTGCAGCCTGCTGGTTGTTGGGCACGTAGAGAGGTTCTTCTTCGGTACCGATATTCGCATTGCCTACGAATGCATCTGCACTTGGATTGGCAATCTCGACTACATTGGTCAGAGCGGTCTTGTTGTGACCGGCAAATACGAAGGCAAGTTCATTGCTTGGGTCGTAGTTCTCGTAGTTGACAGTATTGGATGCTGTGCGGTAGTAAGCTCTTGTAGTGACGGTGTACTTACCAGCTGGCAGGTCGGAGATGGTGCGGGAAACCTCAAATGGAGTCTGGTTCCATACCTCGGCTGTACCATACTGGGTCTTGAAGTTGTTGGCGTCACCATATTTCCACTCCTTGTCAGGCACGTTGGTGTTCGACTGAGCAGTAGAGCTGTAAGTGTAAGCGAGTTGCTCGAAGAGCACAGAGATGTCGAGGTCTTTCTTCAAAGGCTTGCCAGAAGCGATAGCCTCGTCCCAAGCTTTCTGAACCTCTTCCTTATACATGGCGTTGACAGAACCGAGAACATCGTTGATTTCCTCTGCTGACCATGTTGGCTCGTCGTTCAACTGTTCCATAATCTGGTCGTTAAGGTCGTTCAGACGCTCGTAGTATCCAGGAAGGTCTTCCTCGTACTGCTCGATGAGCTCTTGCAGTTCCCCATCGTAGAATTCCTGCAATGCGTTGTAAGCCTTGATAGAAGCCTTTGCCTCGCCAAGGAGGTTGTTGATAGCGTCAGCAGCTTCCTTGTTGGCATCAGCGTCAGAACTCTGTGAACTTACGAGAGCGGCGCCGGCTGAAACGACTTCGCGAAGTTCGTCTTTCAAGGTCTGTTGGAAATACTCGTCAAGTGACTTCGTTGCGGAAGAAACGGCTGCCTGAAGTGCGATGAGCGATGGGTCGAAGACAGCTGTACCCACGTAGCGGAGCGAGATACCGTCGATGAAGAGGTGAGGCATAGCGGCTGAACCAGCATTGGTGGCTTGATAACCCACTGAGAAGTAGCCAGAAGTAGGCTCGTCGAGTGTGAACTTCACTGTCATTGTTTCCCAACTGTTCACCTTGAATGTGGTTTCCTGGCAGAGATACTCGAAACCGTCGTTGGTGACGAATCCCATGAGGTTCTTGGCAATAGCTCCTGTACCACCACCGTTGTAATAAGAGATAGTCAAGGTGTAGGTTCCGTCAGGAATGGTTACCTGCTGGGTGTATTGCGAAGTAGCGGTCCAAACGCTTACGAAACCGAGGAGGTTGCCTTCGGTCGAACCGTCGGACATGGATGTTGGAGGTGTAAAGGCACCGCCACCGAGCCAAGCGTCGCTACCGATAGCGAACACACCGCTGGCGCGTGCGTTCTCGTTCATATTGCTGGCTTCCCATCCCTGCACGGGCTGCATACCGTAGTGCTCCACTTTTCGTCCGTTGGAACCGTTGGGATCCTCCATGTCGTAGTCATAAGTAGTGATACCATCGGTGATAGGATCATCGAGTGAGAAGTGGGGGTTGGTGATGAAGAAGTCAGAGAAGTCGGTTGTTCCAGCGGCATTGGCAGCCTTCTGGTCTTCAATGGCCTTCTTCACTTGCTCCACTGTTGCGCCTGGGTTGTTATAAACAGCCAATGCTGCGCTCACGTCCACACCGAGGTCACGTCCTTCATTGATGACAGCGAGGAGTTCTTCCTTGGCAGCCACAACTTCAGCGTCTTGCAGAGGAGTGGGGTCGATGCTGTAGAGTTTCACGTTGTCGATGAAAAGGTGTGGAGCGGAACCAGAGCCCCAGTTGCCAGATTTGTAACCAAGGGTTACTTTACCACTAGTAGGTTCCTTGAGCAGGAATGTGATGGTGTCAGTAATCCAAACGCTGGTCTGGTATTGAAGCAAATTGGACTCATGTTTTGCACCGTTGCTTTCAACGAATCCGTTGTAGCTCTCAATCACTGCAGAAGCGCCAGCGGTGTTCTGAAGTTGTACCAACAGCATGTAGCCGCCAGCAGGAAGTTCAACATCTTGAGAGTAGGTGATACCTGCACCCCAAACAGCCACTATACCAAGGCCTGGTCCAGTGAAGCCTTCCTCAATGTAAGGTGCGTAGTAAGCGCCACCAAGGCCGGGGAAAGAAGTCTCAGTGGATTCATCGTCGATATAGTCGAAGATACCGGCAGCACGTGCATTGGCACCGTCTGTGCGAGCGTCTTTGACCATATAGATGTTGTCAGTAGGATTTGCAGCGGTCCATCCAGTGATGGCCTGCTGTCCGAAGAGGTCTGAACCACCTGCGCCAGCTCCGAGTTGGTCGGGCATGTCGTAGTCATAGGTTCGGATTGTCACAGTTGTTGCTGGGTCGGCAGTGAAGTTGGCGTTAGTCAGTTTCGAAGTCAGGTCCGAAAGGATCTTATACTCCGTCTGCGCAGCCACTTTCTGCGTACACATCATGGCCATAACGACCAATGCGAGAGTAAAAACTTTTCTCATGTGGACAATGATTTAATTAGTAAATTAGAATAATTAGTAAGTCTCTATTTTGAATTTAATTTGTTTGTTTAGTAAGTTGCGGTGATGGTTCGTTAAGTTCCGTTGTGCAAAAATAAAACTTTCAATTAAATTTTAGGGAAAAATCCTCCTGTTTTTTGATAAAAAAGGAGAAAAAACCTTGTAGGATGCCCATAATGACGATAATCAGACGATGCCCTGTGCCATCATGGCTTTAGCCACCTTCATGAAGCCAGCGATGTTGGCTCCCCTGACGTAGTTGACGTAGCCGTCGGGTTGCCGTCCGTATTCCACACACTGGTTTTGGATGGCGTGCATGATGCCGTGGAGTTTCTGGTCCACTTCTGCTGCCGACCACGACAAGTGCATGGCGTTCTGGCTCATTTCCAGTCCACTGGTGGCCACACCTCCTGCGTTCACTGCCTTTCCGGGTGCGAACAGCATCTTGGCCTCGATGAAAGCGTCGATGGCTTCGGGTGTGCAACCCATATTGCTGATTTCGCCCACACAGAGGCATCCGTTGGCAATCAGTTGACGGGCATCGTCGCCGTTCAGTTCGTTTTGGGTGGCGCAAGGAAGTGCGATGTCGCATTTCAGTTCCCAAGGACGTTTACCTGGTATGAACTTGGCTTCGGGGAACTCTTCAGCATAGGGTTGGCACACGTCGTTTCCTGAAGCGCGGAGCTCGAGCAGATAGTCGATTTTCTCACCGCAGACACCCTCTGGGTCGTAGATGTAACCGTCAGGACCGCTGATGCTGATGACTTTGGCCCCCAGTTGGGTGGCTTTGGTGGCGGCTCCCCATGCCACATTGCCGAATCCGCTGATGGCGATGGTCTTGCCCTTGATATCGATGTCGTGTGTCTGCAGCATTTCGTTGACGAAGTATAGACCACCGAAGCCTGTGGCCTCAGGCCTTACCAGTGAACCTCCGTAAGTCAGTCCCTTACCAGTGAGCACGCCATTCCATTGGTGAGTCAGTTTCTTGTACTGGCCGAAAAGGTAGCCTATTTCCCTGGCTCCCACTCCGATGTCGCCTGCGGGTACATCCTCGTCAGGCCCGACATAGCGGTATAACTCATTCATGAAAGCTTGGCAGAAACGCATCACTTCGCCGTTGCTCTTGCCTCGGATGCTGAAGTCGCTTCCGCCCTTTCCGCCACCCATGGGTAGGGTGGTGAGCGCGTTCTTGAAGGTCTGCTCAAATCCCAAGAACTTGAGTATGGAGAGGTTCACTGATGAGTGGAATCTCAATCCGCCCTTGTAGGGACCGATGGCGCTATTGAACTGGACACGGTAGCCGAGGTTGACCTGAACCTCGCCCTTGTCGTCCACCCAAGGTACTCGGAAGGTAATGATGCGTTCGGGTTCAACCAATCGCTCTATGATTTTGGCGCGTTCAAACTCAGGGTGCTGGTTATAGACATCCTCAATCGACATCAGCACTTCTTTCACAGCTTGCAAATATTCAGCCTCGCCTGGGTGCTTGCGCTCAAGTTGGCTCATTATTTCCAGAATCTTCATAGTCTTGTCAATTTTAGGTTAGTTATCTGATGTGAATGGCATTTGCCGTTCTTATTCCTTTACTTTCTCAATGATGTCGGAACTGATTTCCACCGACACACCCATGAGTTTGTCAAGCATCACCACTACGGTGCGTTTCCTGTTGCCTTTGACCCTCACGAAAGTGCCGCATAGACCAGTGAAAGCTCCGCTCGCTATCCTCACCCTGGCTCCTTTTGTCAAGTCTACATCCTCGGGCTTCAGGAATCGTTTCGCACAGTCACTCTCCGCCACTCGGATGAAGTCCTCCATCTGCTTGTCGGGCACTGTCATGAACCTGCGGTCGTCGCCGCGTCCGCTCATAGCGTATTGGATGAAAGGGTGTTCGTCTTTCACTGGCTGGATGTCTATCCGCCGGCCGTGCAGGAAGAAGAGGCTTGGAATGACGGGGACTTTTGTCACCTGTTTTTTTCCATGGTAAGTGCGTACCACTTCTCGCTTAGGCATGTAGAACTCCAGTTCGGGCAGGTTGGCAAGCACGCTTTCTGCTTTGGCCTCACACTTGTAAGCACGCATGACATACCATCGAACTGCTTTTTTCTCTTCCATCCGAAGGCGTTGCTCCTCAGCAAAAAGGTTTTGCTCTTCTATTTGTGGTGTAATCTCATTTTCCATATTTGCAAATTTACATCTTTTCTTGGTTTATCATCACTCTCACCCCCCTAAAAATAACTTTTTTTGATTTTTTTAGCGAAAGATTTGGTGATAAGAAAGGTTCTTTATAATTTTGCAAGAAATGGTGGTACGACAACACTATTGCAAAGACAAGGTGTAATTTTGCTGCGCCGAGTCCAAGGTGAAAAAAAGAAATACAAAAAAACAAAGAACAAACATCAACGAATTCACCGTATGACAAAAAAGCTAAAAGAAAGTTTGCCGTGAAAACGGTTTTGTCACTTCACATTCAAAAACTACGGTTTAGAGCGCTTTGCAATTGCTGCATGCATGTACTATGCGCTGACGTTGACAGTGTTCTTTGACTTACTGCTACAAAATCATTTCTGATTCGGATTTCTCTTTCATGAGGGGAACATCATGAATACCCCCCAATAACAGTTGAAGCTAGTCTCTATAGCAGTGGCAACACGCTATCGGATTGGTACGAACCTGCATGATGAGTCTGGACGTAAATCCATGGCTCCTCCAAAACTCTCTTTATAAAAGTTTCATTTAATCTTACCATTGTTTTCACCTGAATAATTTACATCTTATGATTATGATAGAAAGTGTTTTCATCAAACTTTCATTCAACCCGACGAACTTACTGTATGCCAGTCATCCCATGACTGTGGTTTTCCAGTCCGAAGAAGAAATGGACCGCCAATATCCCTTGAACTTCAATGTTTTCACCGAGCATCTCTGTCCAGTGATGAACAGCGACTCAAACAAGGTTTACGAACGTAAGTGGACCAAACGACGATTCAGAGGAACTATCCGTCCCTCCACCTTCCCATGGATGCCGGGACGCTACATGTTGATTGTTTCTCAGAAAGGTAGTTGGTGCGAGCGGGTGGATTTCACGCTCGACAGTATGCTTGTGCCAAAGGTTACGGGTGTCAGGAGATGCCAGAATGTCGACATGGAATGGACGTTGGCCAACAATGTGGACTGGTCGGCTCTTGCAACAAGCATTTTCTTCAACATGCCTGGTACCTACTCCTTGAAAAAGCGTGCCTTGCAGATGCACCAGTACCAGAACTATTCTTTTTGGGCCGACCGGTTATGCATACCATCTCTGCCCAAACCAGGACATTTCATCATCAACAAGGCGCAAGGCGAGGCTGGCGATGCAGTCAAGGCCTTTGCTCAATATGTAGCTGCCGATATGAAATACGAATGTGTGTTTGCGGATTGTGCGTCGCTCTACGACAAGACCCGCATGGATCCCTATGAGGAACTGACCGACTTGAAGTCAAAGTTGAAAGACTCTTCCAAAATATTATTCAACTTCGGTAGCGATGCAGACGACGACAAACAGCAGTATATGGTCTTCCTTACCAATTTGGACGCCCTTTTGCTGCCTCAAGGCAACTACATCTCCCGTCAGTTGTCCTCTTTGCCCAATCACTGCCACTTGGTGTTTGTGGGAACAAAAGGCGAGGTGCAGGAGGTGGAACAGATGTTTGGCAACCAAGTGAAAATGATTCCCGATAGCGACCGGATAGAAGCCAGTGCACCATACGCCGACGAGGCTGTATCGCTGTTGACGGGAAGGTTGCTTGCCCCATTCCATCCCACACATGAGGCGCAGGACGTGATAGCAAGGGCTTATGCCAATGCCGCGGCACACAACCTGACATACCCTTTCAGTTCCCGTTTTGTGGGCTCCTTCATGCGGGAGCACATACGCTCCAATTACATCAAACGCATCAACCGGCTCGACATCAATCAGTACGAGGGCGAAGAAACCACACAGTTGCAGTCATGCGACATCGACATCACGCCTTTGCAGGGAAAGGAAGACACTTACCAGGATTGCTTGCAAGAGCTGAACGACATGGTGGGCCTGGAGATGGTGAAAGACGATATACGCATCACAGCCAACCGCATCCGTTTCCTCTCAGAGCGAAAGGAACAGGGACTGCCTTCCAATGCTTCCGCCAACGGGCACCATATCGTGCTGACTGGTAATCCCGGGACAGGAAAGACCACTGTGGCACGACTGCTGGGGCGCATCTATCATCAACTTGGACTCATCTCCATAGGTGATGTCGTGGTCACAGAGCGTTCCAAGATCGTAGGCGAGTTTATCGGGCAGACGGAGCAGAATATGCAGATGATTATGCGTCGGGCCAAAGGCAATGTGCTGTTTATCGACGAGGCTTACTCACTGGTTGAGGATGGCAAAAGCAGCAATGATTTCGGTAAGCACGCGCTTGAATGCCTGCTTACTATGCTTTCGCAACCCAATCCCGATATGTTGGTGGTGCTGGCTGGCTACGAAGAACCTATGATGAAGATGATGCAGTCTAATCCAGGGTTGCCCAGCCGATTCCCCTACCATTTCCATTTTCCCGACTATACGGAATGCGAACTCATGGAAATCTGCGACAGGTTGCTCGTCAAATACCAGTATGAGGCATCCGACGAGGTTAGGCAGATGCTCCACAAAGCCATTCAAAAGGCCGTGGCAAACAAGGACAAGTTCTTTGCCAATGCACGTTGGATACAACAGTTCATTTTTGAGGGGGTGGTACCCGCCATGGCCGACCGATTGGCAGCTCAGCCTCGTCCTCTCAACCGGCAACAACTGCAGACTATCTTGCGATCCGATGTGGAGGCAGCGGTAGCGAGGATGTCGCAACGACCCCAAACATCCACCTCTCGCCCGGTCATCGCGGGATTCAGCATGTCGCAGCACTGACGCCTCTCCTTTTTGTTTTTGCCAAACTTTTTCTCTCCTTTGCGAGAACACTGACTCTCCTGTCCATTCTGGCTGACTTTTGCGAATGGGCAGGAGCTAATTTATCCTAATTTCAATAACAACCTTTTTTTAGATATTGACACAATGAATACATTCAATGAATACCAGATCTATCAGAACAGCAAAGGCGATGTCATAGTCATTATAGGCTATCAGGACAGTGTACCTGTGACTCCTCGCTTAATTTACGACGGTGGTGATGCGTTGTTGCTTTACCGCAATCCGTCAAGTTGCATATGCATGCGAAACATTTCCCCTATGGCTCGTGAGGCATTACAGATGGTTGATGAAGTTATCGTCATGGAAAACAAAAACAGCGAAAATGGCCGTCTGTACATGGCTGAGATTTCGAGGGTCAAAAGTGTAGCGTCACTCATTAGCTAATGCCATTAGACAATCAGCGTATATCTGAGTAGCGCATCAAGTAGGTGTCGTACTGGGTGATATACGGCCGCAGTGGTGCAGGCACCTCGTTTGGAGGACAGAACAATGTCTGGAGGTTTTTCTGAAAATCTATGGCACTAACTCTGACAATTCTGAAATGGCCTGTTACTGTGCCAGAACGACCTGTATCTACAGGAAAGGCTGTTCGTTGGAATTTGGGACCTTGTCCCGCCACTGCAGCATTGACAGTAAGCACCAATCCGCAATCGGTCTGCTCCATGTTCAGGCTGAGCGAGTCGCCAGTGATTAACACCCCATTGCCGAGGCTGTCAGTAAGCACTGCGGTATCGATTCCCATGCGGTTACCTTCGAAGTAAAGGTCGTCTTTATGTTTTGCCCATATCCCGTATCTGTTGGCCTGATGCCGTCCTGGATACGAAGGATATGGGCCATTGCCTATCCATTGGAAACGGTCTATACTTGAGTCAAGTAGGAAAGCTAATCCTAACTCAGCACGGAATAAGTCCGTGCTGTCGGGTATCAAGTCGAAAGTCAACTCTTCTCCACCCTCAATTTTTTTCCGCTCAACCTTGGCTCGTACCTGGGTGTTGTCGATTGGTAGAAGGTATTTCTCGGGTAGTCGGTCTTTCTGTGTGACATTCTCGGCTAAAGTGGGTTTACGTCCAGCCCTTACCAGAGGTCCCTCTTGCCATAAGGCAGTGACATCGCCTGTGCCTAGGCAGACAGGAGTAATTTTGCTCAATGGGAAACTTTGACGAAGGAAGACGTGTCCATGTTCGTCTGTTAAAGTGAGATGTAGTATATTCAATTGTGTACGAATCTGCAAACTTGGCAGTTGTAGCATGTAATCCACTGTGTCATGAGGTTTGCAATCTGGACTGAAAGCCCCTCGTGCAATGGTGTCACGATTGGTAGTGAGAGACCATTGAAAAGAGACGTGGTCTTTGAGGTTGAGAAAATCGTAACGATTGTGTATAGAGAACCTGACAGAATGAGTCAAGCTGTCGTAGCATAGCAAATCCACGAAAGCCCGTGCGTAGTTATGTTGTAGTTCGTAATAGTTGGGTAGTGGAGTGCGGTCAGCGTACAGCAATCCGTCCGTTCCTTTATTGCCACACATCTCGAATCCAGAAAAAGGCGTAGTATAGACTTTTTCCGCATAACCATATCGCTTGGAGAGGCCTTCGCGCTCTTTGAAAGGCATGCCTTGGTCAACCCACTCCCATACGCTTCCTCCTGCGATGCCCGGCGTGTGTTGGATGATTTCCCATTGTCTGTCGTGGTCTTCAAATGAGATGCCTAGCGTGTGGCAGTATTCTGTGAAGATGACAGGCTTGTCCAGATGTTGGTAGAAGCCCGCAATTTGGTCGGTGGTGGGGTAGTGGGGAGCATAGATGGGTGCATTGGAAGGAAACCCCTTGTCGTCTTTTCCATCGAAGAAATGGCGGAAATAGCTACCTATCTGTGGGTAACAGTATGGACGTGTAGTGTCGAGAGTGTCTGCCAAATAGCGGCCAAGTCGTATGCAAATATCAGTAAGTGGATTTTCGTTGCCCACGCTCCAGATGATGACTGAGGGGTGGTTCTTGTCGCGTTTTACTGTGGCTTCGGCACGTTGTTGCAGTGTGGGGTAGAATTCCTCACTGTAGAGGTTTCTGTCGCCATACCCAAAAGGAATCTCGTCGATGATGTAGAATCCCAATGAATCTGCCAGTTCGTAGAAACGTGGCTCGCGTGGATAGTGCGATGTGCGGATATAATTAACTGACGCTTCTTTCATTAATCGCATGTCCTTTTGTGTCAGTTCGTCACTGATAACCTTAACGCTGACGGGATCAGTGCTGTGACATGTCACGCCGCGCAGTTTGACTGGCTGTCCATTGATTTTGAGCACATTTCCGTCGATAGTAATATCGCGGAAACCAAATCTGTGCTCAAAAGTCTGCAAAGGCTTGTCTTTCTGGAGAAGGGTCGTGCGCAGGGTGTATAGATAAGGAGTCTCAGCGGTCCAGAGGTGAGGATGGGCAACGGACAAGAGTGAAACTCCCGATTCCTGATGCCCCACAGCTACCACTTGACCTTGTGCATCAATGACTTCTTGTCTCACCATAGTTCCCTTCTTGTTGTTGGCAATGTCGGTACACACTTCCATTTCTCCAGTGCTTTTTGCGTTGATGGTGAGGTCGCTCAGGTGGGTCGCTGGTACTGCCATGAGTGTGACATTGCGGAAAATCCCAGCTGGCGCCCAGTCATCGTTGTAGTCGAAGTCACTGCCTGGAAATTGAGTGATGACGCGTAGGGCTAGACTGTGTGTCGTGGCATGACGTGTTTTTTTCAAGTCAAGGCAGTCTGTAATGTCGAAAACGGTGGTGTTGTATGCTGATTGCCATGAACCTGCATAATGGCCATCAACGTATAGGTCGTAGCCATAGAGCACTCCGTCCAAGCGAATGGCGATGCGTAGCCCCTTCCAATCCTCGGGTATGGTAAACAAGGTGCGATAATACCCAGTCAGTGGGTTAACGTTGTCGTAGGATGGTTGGCAGAAGCCGAACTCTTCCCAGCACCCAGGCACATCAATCCGTCCCCAAGTGTCGTTCAGCTCGGGTACATTGCCTTTGCTTTCGTCAATACCTTCTATCACTTTAAGATGCCATTGGCCATTGAGCGAACGCTTCAGGGCAGGATCAGTGACTGGAAGGATGCCATGGAACGCATCAATCTCCTGCGCCTTCATGGCTGTTGATAACAGGACTAGGAAGAAAAGAGCCAATGAGTGTCTCATAATTACAAATAATAAATATAGGTCAAATAATGCAAAAGTATTATTTTTTTTTATTATTATCCAATCTGGGATTATCCAATTTAGGATATAATTGTGGTTTCGGCTGTTGATAGTTGTTAGGTTATGTCTGTTGCCATGAATTCAAGCGCTTTTGGCAATAAATAAAGAAATATTGCGTTATTAAGTGTTAGGTGAGTTTATACCCTTATGGGTAGAGACTCATCTTTCAAACACAGATAAAAGAAAAAAAGAGTATGATAGAATACGTTAGAGGAATCTTAGATGAGCTGGAACCCACCAAGGCCGTGGTGGAATGCAGTGGAGTGGGTTATCTGCTCAACATCTCGCTCAATACCTATACAGCCTTGCAAGGCAAACACGATGCCCGTCTTTATGTCTATGAGGCCATTCGTGAGGATGCCTATGTGCTCTTCGGTTTCCATTCCAAGGCAGAACGTGAGCTCTTCGTCCAGTTGATTAGTGTCAGTGGAGTCGGAGGAAACACCGCCCGCACTATCCTTTCAGCTTTCACGGTTCCCGAATTGTGCAATGTCATTCTGAATGAGAATGCTGCTATGCTCAAATCCGTGAAAGGCCTTGGCCCCAAGACCGCCCAACGTATTATCGTGGAACTGAAAGACAAAGTGGCTTCACTCGGCGTCGCTCCTTCCGAAACCGTTAGTAATGAGCCTCAGCCTGCTTTCAATAAGGAAGTTCACGACGAGGCCATCGAGGCACTCAAGATGCTCGGTTACTCGCCTGCACCCGCCACCAAGGCCGTCAGGGCAATCCTCAAGAACGAGCCACAGTTGCCAGTGGAGAAGGTCATCAAGCAAGCGCTCAAGATGCTTTAGCCATTGAGCATGGGCATTCGTTTGTACTCACTTACTCGCAATTTTGGCTCTGCTCTCGCTTAATCGCATTTTTGAACAATAGGCTATAAATACGATTGACACAATAGATAGAGAAAGAAAAAACAAATAGAGAATTGAAGAGAAAAGGGAAACACATATTCGTGATGGGCATGGCCTTGTGTGCCGTGTTTGTGGTTCAGTTGTCGTTTGGCCGTCTGCCATACGTCAACGCCACTTTCATGCGCGATATGCTCGCTGGCAAATCTGCTGAAACAGTTGCTGCCGTCGAGGCGTCCCCTGTTGCCATAGAAGCCCCCAACGATACCGTACCCAAGGTGAAGGTCCGCAAGACCGACACCCCTACCACCGACGAATCCGAAGACAACTACCCCTTTGACCTCGACGACCCAGAGAACCTCAAGAAAGACGCCGCTGACTACGACGAGAAGACCGGTTACTACAAGGTGGGTACGAAAATTGGTGACAACTTCCTCAGCACACCCTACCTGATGACACCGGAGGAATACCTTGAATGGAGCGAGCGTAAGTCGATGAATGCCTATTTCCGCCAGCGCAACGACTCCCTTTTCGTCACCAAAGGGAAGGAGAAGTTTGACTTCACCGACATGCACTTCGACCTCGGTCCCGCGGAGAAGATTTTCGGTCCAGGTGGCGTGAGAATCAAAACCAACGGCTCAGCGGAACTCAAGTTCGGCTACACTTACAATTTTACCGACAACCCCTCTATTTCCGAGCGAAACCGCAAACAGTCCAATTTCGACTTCGATGAGAAAGTCAACCTCAGTGTCAATGCCACCATTGGTGACAAGATGGCCTTCAACCTCAACTATAACACTGAGGCCACATTCGATTTCGATTCCAAGAACCTGAAACTGAAATACGAGGGTAAGGAAGACGAGATTGTAAAACTTGTGGAAGCGGGCAATATCAGCATGCCCACCAATTCGTCACTCATTCGCGGTGCCTCCACACTCTTCGGTATCCGAACAGACATGCAGTTCGGAAAACTCAATCTCCAGACTGTGGTGTCGCAGAAGAAATCCAAGTCCTCTACGGTTTCGGCAAGGGGTGGCAGCCAACTATCCACCTTTGAACTCGAGGCCTACAACTACGACGAGAACCGACATTTCTTCCTCTCCCAATACTTCCGCAACAACTATGACAAGGCCTGCTCTACATTGCCCAACATCACCAGCGGAGTGACCATCAATCGAGTAGAGCTTTGGATTACCAACACAAGTGGCGCGACCCAGAACACGCGCGACATCATTGGTTTGGTCGATCTCGGTGAAGGCAACAAAATCAGCAACAAGCAGTGGCATGGCCAGGGCGGTGTTCCGCGCAATGTGGCCAACGATGAGTATTCCACCCTTGTCAACGCACCATATTCCGACGCACGCGCTGTGGACCAGACCAGTACGGTGCTCGATGCCATCATGCAGGGAGGTGTGGACTATGAAAAAGTGGAGAACGCACGTTTGCTCTCTTCCAATGACTATACACTCAATAAACACCTCGGCTACATCTCGCTGAAGCAGAACCTTCAGAGCAACGAGGTACTGGCCGTGGCTTTCGAGTACACCTACGGCGGACAGACCTATCAAGTGGGTGAGTTCTCGGGCGATATCTCCGACAACAACAAGGCCCTTTACGTGAAACTTCTCAAGAACACGTCAAACTCGCCCCGAATGGGTAACTGGGACTTGATGATGAAGAACGTCTATAACCTCAAGGCCACATCTATCCAGAAAGAGAAGTTCAGGCTTGACATCAAATACCTAAGCGACACTACAGGCGTTTATCTTTCCTACATACCCGAAGAACTGTTCAAGCAGACCACCATCCTCAAGATGATGAACCTCGACCGACTTGATGACAACCAGAAGACCAACCCCAACGGAAAGTTCGACTTCATCGAAGGCTACACCATCCAGGCCTCCAACGGACGTGTCATCTTCCCCGTGGTGGAACCCTTCGGTGACTGGTTGCGCCAGAAATTGGGAAGCGATGCCTTGGCCGACAAGTACTGCTACGATGAACTCTACGACAGCACCAAGATAGTTGCCCGTCAGATTGCGGAGAAGAACAAGTTCACCCTCACTGGCGAGTACAAAGCATCATCAGGTTCGGAAATCGACCTCGGGAGCATGAATATCCCACAGGGCTCCGTGAAGGTAACTGCGGGTGGTGTGGAACTGGACGAGGGCTCCGATTATACGGTGGATTATTCGATGGGACGTGTGACCATCATCAACCAAAGCATCATTGACGCCGGCACGAACGTGAGTGTTTCGCTCGAAAGTCAAGAAGAATACTCGCAAATCAGGAAGACGATGCTGGGTGTGAACTGGACATACGATTTCAACAAGAACTTTCAGTTGGGCGGTACCTTGCTCCATCTGAGTGAGAAGTCGCTCACATCAAAGGTTGCGATGGGTGCCGAGCCTGTCAACAACACCATTTGGGGGCTCAACGTCAACTGGAAACAGCAGAGCCAATGGCTCACCAACCTCATCGACAAGATTCCTCTCATCAACGTCAGCGCTCCGTCGTCCATTTCCTTGCAGGCCGAGGTGGCACAACTTGTTGCAGGTTCGGCTCATGGTGTTCAGGGCAACGCATCCTATCTCGATGACTTCGAGAGCACCAAGAGTGAGATTGACGTGAGCACACCCACAGCATGGATGTTGTCCTCCACGCCCTCCAACTTGGAATACGGTGGTCTGAAGAACGACGTGAAGTATGGATACAACCGCGCTTTGCTCGCTTGGTACACCATTGACCCTCTGTTCACCCGCCGAAGCAGCTCGCTCACCCCTGGCCACATCAAGAGCGACCTCAACCAGCTCTCCAACCACTACGTACGTGAGGTCTATGAGCGTGAGGTCTATCCCAACAAGGACACAAACGTGGGCGAGAGCACCACACTTCCTATCCTCAACCTCGCATATTACCCCACAGAGCGTGGCCCTTACAACCTCGACCCTGACGTCGACCAAAACGGACGCTTGCTTACCCCAACCAAACGATGGGGTGGTATGATGAGGAAAATCGACAACAGTGACTTCGAGACCGCTAATGTGCAGTACGTGGAATTCTGGTTGCTCGACCCCTTCATCTACACCAAGGACAAAGCGGGTTATGGCGGTGACTTCTACATCAACCTTGGCGATGTGAGCGAGGATGTGCTCAAAGACGGTAAGAAATCCTACGAGAGCGGCATGCCCGTGAACAGTGCCTCCAACTACGCCGAGACCGTCTGGGGACGTGTGCCGACGGAGCAGAGCGTGGTGTATTCTTTCAGCAATGAGAGCGGAGCGCGTCAGAAACAGGATATCGGTCTCAACGGTCTTGTCGATGCCGACGAGCGTTCCTATGGCATCTACGCTGACTACCTCGCTGCCGTTCAAGGCAAGGTGAGGGCTGAGGTTTACGACTCTTTGCTCAACGACCCCGCAGGCGACGACTACCATTATTTCCGTGGCACAGACTTCGACCAGCGGCAGACATCGGTGCTTGACCGCTACAAGCATATCAACGGTCCTGAGGGCAACTCTCCCAATTCCAGTGATTCTGGCGAGAGTTACAGCACAGCCTACAAGACCACACCTGACGCAGAGGACGTGAACGCCGACTACACGATGAACGAGTACGAGAACTTCTTCCAGTACAAGGTAAGCATACGTCCAGAGGACATGGCTGTAGGTCGCAACTACATTGTGGACGAGCGCCATACATCCGTTTCCCTCCGCAATGGCAACAAGGAAGATGCCACTTGGTATCTCTTCCGCATCCCCTTGGATGAGTACGAGCGAAAAGTCGGCAGCATCAACGATTTCAGCAGCATACGTTTCATGCGTATGTATCTCACGGAGTTTGAGCAACCTATCGTGCTGCGTTTCGCATCGTTGGACCTTGTTCGTGGCGAGTGGCGCAACTACCAACAGACACTTTTCACCGGCGACAAACCAAGTGTGACAGGCTCATTGACCGTCTCAGCAGTGAACATAGAGGAAAACAACGACAAGACACCTGTCAACTACGTGCTGCCTCCAGGTATCTCCCGAGTGATTGACCCCTCCCAGCCACAGCTTACCCAGGACAACGAACAAGCCTTGGCCATTACCGTGAAGAACCTTGGTACAGGTGATGCACGCGCCGTGTATAAGACATTCAACTACGACCTGCGCCAGTATAAGCACTTGCAGATGTTTGTCCATGCCAATGCCCTTGAGGGCGACCAGACCCTGGCCAATGACGAAATGAGTGTTTTCTTGCGTATGGGCTCCGACTACCGCAGCAACTACTACGAGTACGAGATACCTCTCAAACTGACTCCATCTGGACGATACGACACCTACACCTCCTCGGGGTGCGAGGCAGTCTGGCCAGAAGAGAACATGCTCGATGTGGATTTCAGTGTCTTCACCGACCTCAAGAAAGAACGTAACAAGCGTCGTGCCAGTGGTGACCCTGAAGCCAGTTACACCCAGCTGTTCTCACAATACGACCCTGACAAACCAGGCAACAAGGTCAGCGTGATGGGTAATCCTTCGCTTGGTGAGGTGAAGACCATGATGATAGGTGTGCGCAATAACTCCGCCCATACCAACAGCATCGAGGTATGGGTCAACGAGATGCGTATGCAAGACTACAACAACGAGGGTGGTTGGGCAGCACAAGGCAATCTTAACGTCCAACTCAGCGACATCGGTTCGGTGAATGTCACTGGCCATATGGAGACTGCTGGTTTCGGTGGTCTGGAAGAGTCGGTTACCCAGCGCCGCGATGACAACCTCTATGAATGGAGCGTCACAACCAGTTTCGAGCTCGGTCGACTCTTCCCTGAGAAATGGAAGATGCAGTTGCCTTTCTACTACTCCTATTCCTGGCAGAAGGTATCGCCCAAATATAATCCTTTCGATACAGACATGCTTCTGAAGGACGCACTCGACGAGACTGGTAGCAAGGCGGAGCGTGACTCGCTCAGCAGTCTGACGGAGACGCTTATTCGCAACAAGAACTTGTCGCTCTCCAATTGGAAGTCCAATTATCAGAGTCCCAAACCCATGCCGTTCGACCCTGCCAACTTCTCTGTGAGCTATAGCTACAGCAAGCGTTTCAAGGAGGGAGAGACCATCGTCTATGAAAACGACGAGGACTGGAAGTTCAACCTCGCGTATAACTACACGCCTAAGTACAAGACCTGGGAGCCTTTCAAGAACCTGAAGAGCAAGTCAAAATGGCTCGACATCGTCAAAGCCCAGAATCTCAATTACCTGCCGCAGAACATCTCATTCAATACCGACATCACACGCCATTATTATGAACTGCAGGAACGCGACATAGACGCAGGCACACGTCTGCCAGTGACTTTCTCTGAGCAGTTCCTTTGGAACCGCGACTTCTCCATCCGATGGGACATCTTCAAATCGATGAAACTGAGTTGGAAGTCGGCCACGCATGCCGAGATTGAGGAGCCCTACGTGGTCATCAACAAAAGCCTCTATCCCGACGAGTACTCACAGTGGAAGGACTCCGTGAAGCGTAGTATCCGTTCGTTTGGACGTCCACTCACTTACGCATCCTCGTTCACCGGTTCTTATCAGGTTCCCCTCAACAAGATACCCGTTCTTGACTGGGTATCGCTCGATGGATCCTACAGTTCTAACTACGGATGGACACGAGGCACAGAATTAGAAGACGGTTCATCGCTCGGGCATACTGCCACAACCAACCGTACGGTCAACATCAACGGAAAACTCAATTTAGAAACCCTCTACAACAAGTCGAAGTTCCTTGAAGGTGCGAACAAGCGCTTCTCGGGCAGCAACAAGAAAACCACTACTGCCAAGAAGAACACGAAGGACACCAAAGCCAACGCCAAGAAGAACGCCAAGGAAACGGATGCTGATGGAGACGCCAAGGACGCTAAGGACGGCAAGTCTGCCGATGGCAAGCAACCGCAGGACAAGAACGCTGACAGCAAGAAAAAGAAAGGTTTCACCCAGGAGGTGACCCTCAACGACACGGCGTCGGTGACCGTGAAGCATGGACAGAACAGCAAGCGGATTGTCGTCAGGGCTACCACTAAGGAGGGCAAGACCTACAAGTTGAAATACAGCAAGGTGGATGCCAACAGCATCAAGATTAAGAACCGCGACAGCATTCCGTTGAAGATTTCTGTGGTGGCTAAAGAACCACTCTACGATAAGAACTGGTACAAGGCCGCTCAGGTGGCTGCCCGTGGTCTGATGATGATTCGTAATGCTAGTGTCAGCTACCGAAACACTTATTCGCTCACCCTTCCAGGCTTCCGCACAGAAATAGGTGATGCGTTCGGACAGAAATCCATTGCGGGCAAGATGTCCCCAGGCTGGGACTTTGCCTTTGGCGCTGTCGGCAACAGTTATATTCAGAAGGCAGCCGACAATGGATGGCTCATGCTCAACGACTCCAACATCACCACGCCTTCCACAAGTACTGCAGCCGAAGACCTCAGCTTCCGTGTCACGCTCGAACCGCTCCGCGACCTCAAAATCGACCTCGATGCTAGCCGCACCGTCAACAAGAGCCGCTCTGTGCAGTTCATGTACAAAGGAATGCCGATGACACAAAGCGGTAGTTTCACGCAGACTATCATTTCCTTCCCGACCGCCTTTGGAGGAAGCGGTGACATCAACAACAACTACCGTTCCAAACCCTTCAATGAGTTCCTGAGCAATATCGAAATCGTGCGACAGCGTATAGAAGCGAAATACGCGTCGTCCACATATCCAGCCGATGCAGGCGACCTTGCCGGCAAGCCCTATGACCCAGAGGTGGGAAGTGTGCCTCAATATTCAGCCGACGTGCTCATTCCCGCTTTCCTCGCCGCTTATTGCGGAGGCGATGCCAAGAGACAACCGCTGACCATCTTCCCGTCGCTCTCGAAACTGGTGCCCAACTGGAAGGTGACCTACAGCGGTCTGGCTAAACTTCCATGGTTTGCCGATCATTTCAAGAGTTTCAATATCAATCACCAGTACAAGAGCACTTATTCTGTAGGAGCATACAATTCGTATTCCACTTTCATGGAGTATATGGGCGATTTTGGTTTCATCACTGATGTGACCACAGGCAATCCTATACCTAGCAGCATGTACAATGTGAGCACCGTAAGCATCAACGAGTCGTTCAATCCGTTGTTGGGTGTGGATATGACCTTCAATAACGGCATTACGGCCAAACTGGAGTACAAGACGGTACGCTCGCTCAATCTCAGTGTCACCTCTGTGGCACTCACGGAAAGTAACAGCAATGATATCGTCGTTGGTTTTGGTTGTAAGTTCAAAGACTTGAATCTTTTCGGAGCCAAACGCATACAAAGTGGACAGAAGAAGAGCAAGAACAAGAAAAACAAAGCAGACGAAGACAGCAATACCAATAATAACTCAAGGACCGCTGCCAACCGTCGCAACACCGTGAGCCACGACCTCAATTTGCGCTGCGATTTCTCCTACAGGATGCAGAATGCGCTCAACCGCAACATACAGACGATGGTGACCACTGCCACCAATGGTAGTACAGCCTACAAAGTGTCGCTGGCTGCCGACTATACTTTCAGCCGTCTGCTCACCCTAAGCGGATACATGGACTGGCAACGCAACGAGCCCTTAGTCTCGTCATCGTCTTATCCGACGACTACAGCAGACTTCGGCGTCAGCATGAAGTTCTCGCTCACACGGTAAAACTGTCTTATCAGTCTCCTTTATCATTATATCATCAATTTATTATGGTTGTTTCACCTGTTATAGAGAAACTCGTGCATGAGAGGAACTGGGACGGACTGGCTCAATTGTTCCAAAGAATGTCGAACGCAGAATTCCGCAAGACGGAGAATGTGGTGCGTAACATTGTGATGCCTCATCTTGACAACGACCTCTTCTGGGAAACCTACCATTACCTGCTGGTTTTTCGCCATCAGGCTTTCCTGCCAGCCATCACCGCCATTAAGCGGTTGGCTCACTTCCGGCAGTTGTCGTTCGATAGTCCTTCAGCGATAGCCCTCGCGGCGTATGTGGTCAATCAATTGCCTGATGAACGGATGAAAATGGTCAGGATGGCCATAGGGCTGTTGGAGACAGAGGACCAGATGACAGGGCTGTTCTCTTGGCTTGGAATAGACCAACCCGCCCAACGTGCCTCGGCTCTGCTATCGCTGACTACGCCAGTCGCCTACTACATCTTGTTCCAGACCTTGCGCCATGCAGAGGGTGACAGGGAACTGGTCTTGCGTTGTTGCCATGCACTGATGCGCAAGAGTGATGATATGTCATTTAATATGGTAGCGATACTTCGTGAGTATTTTGGTTTGACAGAATTGAAAAATACACTATCTTTGCGTATCCAACCTTACGAGTTGAGTTACATCGACAGTTCGTACGCCAACTTCGAGCATGTGCTTCTGGGCAAGCGACCAAGATGATTTCCGCATTAAAAAAAGAAGACAATGACCAAAGCCTTGACTTTATTGGAACTGAATGATATGGTAAGCGCTGTGTTTGAGCAGTCGTTTACCCATGTGTATTGGGTTTCGGCTGAGGTAAGCGAGGTGCGCGAGAGCAGGGGACATTGTTATATGGAGTTCGTGCAGAAGGACGAGTTCAGCAATTCCTTGGTGGCTAAGGCCCGAGCTACGGTCTGGAAGAGCAAATGGATGATTCTCCGCCCCTATTTCGAAAATACCACAGGCCAACCGTTGGCGGCTGGTATGATGTTGTTGGTAAAGGTCAAGCTCTTATTCCATCCTCTTTATGGTTACTCATTGAACGTGGAGGATATCGACCCCACGTTCACCCTTGGCGACATAGCCAAACGTCGGAAAGAAATCATCAGGAAACTGAAAGAAGAAGGCATTGACCAGATGAACAAAGGACTGGAATTGCCAAGGCTCTTACAAAGAGTTGCTGTCATTTCCAGTGACACAGCCGCTGGTTATGGAGATTTCTGCAACCAGCTTAACGCTAATGAAAAAGGACTGGTATTCTATACTCGGCTTTTCCCTGCGGTTATGCAAGGCGATGGCGTTGAGGCCAGTGTCATCGCTGCGCTTGACGCCATCATGGATGACGCACTGGAATGGGATGTGGTAGTGATCATCCGTGGCGGTGGCTCTGTTTCCGACCTTTCTGGCTTTGATACTTTGGCTCTGGCTGAACATGTGGCTCAGTTCCCTTTGCCTGTCGTCACAGGCATCGGTCATGAACGTGACGACACCGTCATCGATATGGTGGCGCATACCCGTGTCAAGACTCCTACAGCCGCCGCAGAACTTCTTATCCACCATCAGGAAGCGGAACTGACTCTGGTGGAGAGCATTTCTGAACGTATCACGGGATGTGTGGGATTAAGGTTGGCCGAAGAAATCAATCGCCTCAACATGATTGTAGGCAGAATGCCATCGATATACAGCCTTTTTCACCAGCGTCAGCTCAACAGGCTCGTCCAAATCACCAACCTTATACATCGCGGCATAAATAGCAGACTGCAGACCGACAAGAACAAAATCGAACTGTTGGCGGCCAGATTTCCCTTGCAGGTCAATGCTCTGATGCAGGCTGAACAACATCGGCTGAAGTTGATTTCTTTGCGACTGAAAGCAGTTGACCCTGTGAATGTTCTCAGGCGTGGTTACAGCATCACCCAAGTGGGTGGCAAGTTGCTGAGGAATGTGTCACAATTGAAGAAAGGCGATGAGATTGTCACCATCCTTGTGGATGGAAAGGTCGTGTCGAGTGTGACTGAATTGGAGCAAAACAATAAAAAACAAGAGATATGAAAAAAGACGAAATGACCTACGAGAATGCGATGAAGCGCTTGGAGGAAATTGTAGATAAAGTGGAGAATGGCCAAATGGATATCGACAGCCTCAGTGCCACTCTCAAGGAGGCTCAAGAGCTTGTGGCTTTCTGCCGTGACAAATTGACGAAAGTCGATGCCGAAATCAAAAAAATACTGGAGAACTGACGGATAAAAGGTGCTTAACTTCCCCCTTTAACTTCCCCTTTAACTCCCCTTTAAGAACTATGCCAGAAGTTCACGGCATTGCGCCTCGTCTTTCTCTATCTGCGCTTTGAGTTCTTCCACATCTTTGAATTCACGCTCTTCACGGATATAATGCACGAATTCAATGATGACCCTCTCGCTATAGATGTCGGAGTTGAAATCAAAGATGTTCACTTCCAGGGTCTGTTGCTCACCATTATGGAAAGTGGGACGGTGCCCGATGTTCATCATGCCGTTGAGGAGTTTGTCGCATAGATGTATCCTCACCGCGTAGACACCTGTGTGAGGGATGAGTTTACCTCTGCAGTCAGAAAGGATATTGGCAGTGGGGTAACCGATAATTCTGCCGTTTTGGAAGCCATCAACCACCTTTCCGCTGATGCGGTAGCATCGTCCAAGTACGAAATTCGCTCTTTCGATGTCGCCTTCAATCAAAGCCTTACGTATGACCGATGAACTGAACCTTGTTGATACGTCTTGTATGTGCTCTCTTGCCTGGATTACTTCTATGCCATGCGACTTGCCTATTTCGGCCAAATCCTTGAAGGGCAACTGGTCGTGTCCGATATGGTTGTCGTAGCCGATAATCAGTTTTCGAGTATTCATCTGGCCTCTCAGCACTTGAACCATGAACATTTCTGAAGTCATTTGCGACATCTCGTACGTGAAATGCAGCATCTCCACTTTTTCAATGCCTGTGTTCTTGAGCAGTTGGAGTTTCTCCTCGGGTGAAGACAGCAGAAGTGGTTCAAACCCCGGTTTGATGATGGTGAGGGGATGGTTGTCGAACGTAATGACGGCAGAGGTCAATCCACAACTGATGGCCTCTTCCTTGACTTGGGAGAGTATATACTGGTGCCCGCGATGAACTCCGTCGAAAAAGCCAATGGTCACTACGCAGGGTCTGTCGCTCATCGGTCGTAGGTGGGAATAGGGTCGGAGAACAGTTCTGTCCAGTCTTCATCGGGGGTGACAAGATGGGTCTTGAAACCCAGACGTGCTGCGGTCTCGCAATTCTCCTTCATGTCGTCAAGGTAGAGTGTGTTGAAAGGCATGATGCCTGTTCGTGCGATGATGGAGTGGTAAATGCCCGGGTCTGGCTTCATCTGGTTCATCTGGAAAGAGAGGAACAGTTCCTCGAAATAGTCGTCGATAGAGAAGCCGTGGTAGCTGAAATACGAATGTGCGGAATGGTTCCAATGCAGCACATTGGTGTTGCTGAGCAGATAGACCACATATCTGTCGCGCAGTGAAAGCAGTTTCCTGAGTCGCTGTCGGGGAATGCCTGTGAGCAGGGTGTTCCATGCCTCAGCTACTTGTTCGTCAGTGGTGCCTGAGTTGCAGTGGTGTTTCAGGGTCTTGCAGAATTGTTCCGACGAAATTTGTCCAAGCTCGAACTGCTTAAAGACGTTATTGGTGCTCTTGTCGTTGAAAACCTCCTCGAAATCGTTGAACCCTAATTTGTTAAAGGCTTCTTTCCACCCTTCACGGTCTAGGTCAACGAGTACACCTCCAAAATCGAGTATCAGGTTTTGAATGTTGTCGAACATGAATCCAGTAAGTTTATCATTATGGCGTTGGCTATGTCATAATAACTATGGCCAACGTTTCCTTTGGCAAAGATATGCAAAATTTATGAAGTGTAAGCATCCAAGTCGTTAATTTTTTTATTGTGGTATGTCTTTTTCTGTCCATTGATGTTGATTATGTCGACTTTCACCATAAAAATGCTTTGACGCTTTCATCTTACATATTCAAAAAAAGTGGATTTCTGCATGTTTCATCGTGAAAAAGTTGTATCTTTGTGCCTGAACTGGAAGAAAACTCATGAATGTCACATAGAAAGCTATGAGGCAGACGGGTAATCTACTGATCACATTTAGAACGATGACAGAAAAACACGATATGAAGAAAAGAATAGTTGTATGTCTGTTGGCTGTGATGACGGCAGTGTCAGCTATGGCCCAGGCTGTATACTCATGGACCTCCGACAACGGATTGTCGAACACCAACATCCGAAGCTTTTTTCAGGACAGTCGTGGCAATATGTGGATATTGACACAGAATGGCCTCAACAGGTTTGATGGTTCTAAAATCAATGTCTACTATAAGGATGGGGGCGAACATTCGTTGTCGAACGACATTATGACCTGTATCGAGCAATTGCAGAATGGCGACCTCCTCATTGGCCATTCTTCAGGCATACAATGGTATGACTACTTGACCGACCAGTTCCATGATGTCACCTTGCTTTCAGAGAATAACGATACCATCCACCCCTATATCATCAGCTTGGCACATACGCAGGACGGAATGGTTTATGCCTGCACATCAGGTGCTGGTCTTTTGGAGATGCACGATGACGGCAAGCGCGATTATGTGATGAGACATCGTTGCAAGATTGATGCGTTGAACAGGTCTGTTCAGATTGTTGACAACAAAGACCATGGCTTCTGGTTCATCGGCCGTGATCGTAGAGTGGGCATGTTCCGTGATGGCAAAGTCTGGATGGTGGAAGGTGTGAATGTGGCAAGGTCGTTGTGCTATGGCTCCGACGGCAGGATGTATTTGGGAGAAGAACATGGAATTCTGAAAGTCTATGACTCTGCCCAAGGTTGGTTTGTCAATGCCTCCACCGAACTTGAAGGCAAGTCCCTTTGGAAAATCCGTCCTGACGGTAAGGGCTGTATCTTCATCTGTACCGACGGCGACGGCCTTTATGTCTATGATGAGAAAACGCGGAAGGTGGAGAAGAGTGTCGTCGAGGTGAACGACTTCAAGATGGACAAGTGCAATGTGAAGGACGCCTTGCTTGATAAAGAAGGGAACATCTGGGTTGGTGTGTATTGGAAAGGTGTGTATGCCTCTCCGGCAGATGCCTCCAACTTCCATTATATGGGGCGTCGCTCGGCTTCCCGCAACTTGATTGGCACCAATTGTGTCACCGCTATGATGGTTGATAGCAAACGGCAGTTATGGGTCTGCACCGACCATTGCGGAGCCTATAAGGTAAATCCCGACATGACGGGCAGCGAGCATTTCCTGGGCAAGAACGCATCGGGCATCGACATGACTTTTATGGATATCTTCGAGGATAGCAGAGGCAATTTGTGGGTGGGTCCTTTTAATGAAGAACTGATGCGTATGAATCCCGCTGATGGGGCTTTGACGCCTTTGAGCAAGATAGCGTCGGGCGACAAGGTGACAAGCGTGTATTCTGTGGCTGAGGATAAATCCGGCAACTTGTGGATAGGCACTTGCGGATACGGACTCTTTTACTATGATGTGACAGCAGGCCGTGTGGAGCAAAAGGTCCAGAGCGAGTCACGTCGTATTTTGTCGCCAAATATGTATGTCAATGATATCTTGTTGACGAGCACTCGCATGCTCCTGGCCACCAACTACGGATTGGTGGATATGCGTGTGAATGGCGGCAATGTGAGTGATGTGAAGTTAGTGGTCGATAGGGTTACGGTCAATCAAATACGCCAGGTCAAGAATTCCGGCATCTTCTGGTTGGCCACCAATGAGGGCTTGATGAGATATGATGCGACGTCCGGTCAGTTGGAACGTGTAGAGAGCGCGGGAAATGTCAAGGCGGTGCTGGGCATTGAGATTACCGATGACGGACATCTCTGGATTTCCACTCGCCAAGGACTTTACCGTTTGGATGCAAAAGGCAAGATGTTGGAAGGTTTCTCTTCACAAGATGGCCTTCAAGGCAATGAGTTCAGTGAGCGCGCTTCATTCTACGGTGGCGACAATCTGTATTTCGGCGGCGTCAATGGCATCACCTATTTCAATCCGATTGAGATGACCACGCACAGCGTGAAGATATCGGATTTCCGTGTTGTGGATTTCTACCTCTTCGGCAAGCCTGTGCATACAGGTCAGAGATCGGGCTCCTATACAATCACTGATAAATGGGTTGCCGAAACGGAACGTTTCAGTCTGTGCCATAGCGACAATACGTTCAGCATCGAAGTGGCGCCTGTGTCACTCACTTCGTCACTGATGACTTTTGCCTATAGCATCAATGACAATGAATGGGTGGAACTGCCCAAAGGCAGCCGCCGTATCGAGATGATTAATATGCCTGCAGGTACCTACAATATCAGCATCAAGGGCAGTCTGTTAGGGACTGAAACTGATGTGAAGAGAATCTCTGTAGTCATCCATCCCGTCTGGTATCTCTCTGCGCCTGCTATGGTGGGTTATTTCCTGCTTCTCTTGCTATTGGCCTGGCTTTTCTATAAGGATTATCGTCATCGCGTGAAGGCTCGCCGCTTGCTGGAACATCACCGACAGGAAGAACGTATGAACGAAGCGCGCACCCAGATGTTCATGAACATCAGTCACGAGATACGCACACCTATGACCCTTATCCTGAGTCCACTGGAGAGGTTAATGAAAATGGGTGACGACGATGTTCACCAAACCAATTACAGATTGATTAACCAGAACGCGAAGCGCATTTTGAGGCTCATCAACCAGTTGATGGACTCACGCAAAGCTGAGAAAGGACAGCTCAAGCTCAAATACAGTCGGGTGGAACTGGTTCGTTTCGTGAAAAACCTTTATGAACTCTTCACGTCTTCGGCCACGCAGAAGAACATACAGTTCCTCTATAACCACCCCAAGGATGAGTTGTGGGCATATGTAGATGAGGCTAATCTCGACAAGATTGTGATGAACTTGTTGTCGAATGCTTTTAAGTTCACTCCTAAGGACGGACGTATCGTCGTTTATCTGAGCAGCCTTTCCCAGGAAGGAAGGTTCTGCATTGAGGTGACCGACACTGGATGCGGCATCAAGGACGAGGACAAGAAGCATATCTTCGAGCGTTTCTATTCTGCGAGTGGCAATGTCGACAATTATGTGGGTACGGGAATAGGACTGAACTTGACGAGCCAGCTGGTGAAGTTGCATGGCGGCACCATTGAGGTGGCTGACAATTCGGAGGGACAAGGCGCTCATTTCACGGTAACTATCCCGTTGGGTGATGAGAAGATGGTGGCTCAACAACCTGAGGAGAAAACAGAAGTGTCGGGTGGTGATATGCCGATTACCGATGAGAAGGGTCTACAAGAGGGCCAAGACGTGACACCAAGTGACGGTTCTGTAGTGGTCGAACCTCATGAAGGACAAACGCAGGAAACTGAAGATAACGGAATCGTCGGGAAAGACATCTCCTCTGGTGATTCCGACGACAAGGGTACAACAAGCATGGATGGTGTGGAATCAATAGATGTGGATAATGTCTCTACCAGTGTTTCCTCATCCACAGAACCAGTCGATTCGGAGCTGACTGACGACAACATCCCTGTGGTGCTCCCTGTGAAGAAATCATCGGGACCACGCCGCTTCAATGTGGTTGTAGTAGAGGATGACGAGCCGATACGGCAGTATGTGATGAGCGAGTTGTCGCAAGTGGTCAATGTGTGTGAGTTTGTCAACGGACAGGAAGCATGGGACTATGTGCTGCAGAACGTGGGTAAGGTGGATATGGTGGTCAGCGATGTGATGATGCCAGTGATGGATGGCATACAACTCTGCCGGCACATCAAGAAAAACATCAACACCAGCGACGTTTCCGTATTGTTGCTCACAGCGCTTGGAACGGATGAGAACCGTCTCAAGGGACTGAATGTGGGAGCAGACGGCTATTTGTCGAAACCTTTCAACATAGATGTGCTCAGGCAGATGGTCATCACCATGCTCACCAACCGCCATCGAATGCAAAGCAAGTTTGACGGTAGCGCTGAACAAACCGAAAAGGTGGATGACATCGAGTTGGAGTCGCCCGATGAGAAACTGATGGAGCGCATCATGAAAGTGATGAACGAGAACCTGTCGAACCCCGAACTGAGTGTGGAATTCATTGCCGACAAGGTGGGCTTGAGTCGTGTCCACTTGCACCGGAAGATGAAAGAACTCACAAGTCAGACACCACGCGACTTTATCAAGAACGCTCGTCTGAAACAAGCGGCCAAACTATTGAGCAACAAGCATCTCGACATCACTCAAGTCAGCTTGGCAACGGGTTTCAGGTCCATATCTTCTTTCTCCACTGCCTTCCACCAACTCTATGGAATGACTCCTACCGACTACATGAAGGCGTCGAAGAAAAAAGGCAAAAAGGACAATTAGAATTCCAGCTTGAATCCTTTCTTGCAAAAGTAGTGGAATAAATTGAATGAGCAGAGGATGAGGAGAAAAGCGTTTTAGGCGTTATTCATCATCATCATCAGGGATGATGGGCAAAAACCAAAGCGAATCAACCTCATGTGCTAACTTAAGGTCGATGGTCAAATCCTCCTCTTGGAAAGCTTTTGGTATTTTCAGTCGTTCCAATTCTATTTCATTGGCATTTTGGCTGTTGACTTTCTCTATTCTCACCATCACTACTCCAGTGCCGACGAGGCCGATATCTTTGGCGGCTGCGTAGGAGAGGTCGATGATTCTCTTGTGGGCGTAAGGACCTCTGTCGGTCACTTTCACCACTGTGGTTTTGTTGTTCCTGAGGTTGGTCACCTTGAGCATGGTGCCGAAAGGGTATGTTCGGTGTGCGCATGTATAACCGTTCTTGTCATAGATAATTCCGCTGCTGGTTTTTCGTCCGTGGAAATGGTTGGCATAGTAGGATGCAAGTCCTTCTGTCTGCGCCTTCAATGGCGTGCAGAAGAAACATAATGCAGTCGTTATGGTCAGTAAAGTTCTAAGTCTTGTGGTCATACCTTTGGTGTGTTTTCTTGATGTGAATTCAGTCTTTGGTGCAAAAATAATGAAAAAAACGGATTTTTGTATAATTTTGCATCCTGAATTAGCCAAATGTACTTGAAGATGAAGATAAAAGGACATATATGCATGTTGCTTGCCTGTGCGATATGGGGGTTGATGGCACCTTTGGGCAAGGATGCGATGAGCAATGGTGTAGGTGGTCTTGAGATGGTCACATTCCGTGTTTGTGGTGGCGCATTGTGCTTTTGGCTGGCGTCTTTGTTTGTCAAGAACGAGGAAGTCAAGCCGAAAGACATGTTGAAATTCTTCTTTGCGGCGATGCTTGGCATCGTGTTCAACCAGTGTTGCTACACCATCGGCTTGAGCATCACCTCTCCTGTGAACGCGAGTATCATGACTACGGTGATGCCTATCATTACGATGGTTTTGGCGGCCATCTTCTTGCGTGAGCCTGTCACTTCGAAGAAAGTCACGGGTGTATTTCTTGGTGCCATAGGTGCTTTTGTCCTGATTACGGGCAGTAGCCGGGGTGGGGCATCGAATGAGGGCCGCCTCGCTGGTGATTTGTTATGTCTTGCCGCGCAGTTGTGCTTCGCTGTCTATCTCACCGTTTTCAAGCACTTGATTGCTCGTTACACGGTCATCACTTGCATGAAATGGATGATTACCTATGCGGCTATTGTCATCCTGCCTTTCTCTTACGGTCGGATGGCTTCTTTGCCCTGGGCTGAACTCACTGTAACCACTTGGTTGGAGACTGCCTTTGTGGTGGTTGGCGGTACATTCCTGGCCTACATCTTCATGATGACGGGGCAGAAGGAGTTGCGTCCTACGGTGGTGAGCATGTACAATTATGTGCAACCCATTGTGGCTTGCGCGGTGAGTGTCGCCACAGGCCTTGGCGTGTTCGGACTTTGGCAGTCTGTGGCAATAGTCCTCGTCTTCACTGGTGTTTATCTCGTCACCCAAAGCAAGAGTCGCAGAGACTTGAAAATAGAACAAAGACGTGACCATTGACCATTGACTTCGCCTAAAATGCTTAGGTGTTAGCTTTTTAGTTAAGGAGAGAGTCAGGGAGGAAAGGAGCAGGGCGTCGTGAGTGAAAAAAAGAAAAAGGACGCAATGAGATTGCGCCCTTTCTCTCTATAAGTGATAGTTTATTGCAGTACTACTTTTGTCACGGTGAAGAATGCGCCGCAGATGACGAGGCCACCATTGTTGACCATCTCGTCAATCATGGCCTGAGTCAGGGTCACAGCGAATCTGGTGTCTTCAGCAGTCAACGGATTGGCATCGGATGTGCCAGGCAGTGCGGCCCAATTACCGTTGCCAAGACGAATCTGCGACCATCCCTCCGACATGTCGGGGGTGAGATAGACAATCAGTTTCTGTCCTGCCTCCACGGTTGACCAATCGTAGCCACCCCATGAAAGGTTGGCCATCGAACCGCTCCAGTTGCCGATGTAAGTGCTGCCACTCCAAAGTACTGTCTGCGGAATGGATACAGTGACCTTGGTCACGGTGAAGAATGCACCGCAGATGACGAGACCACCATTATTGACCATTTCGTCAATCATGGCTTGTGTGAGGGTCACGGAGAACTTGGTGTCTTCAGCCGACAGCGCATTGACATCGGATGTGCCAGGCAGTGCAGCCCAACTACCGTTGCCGACGCGGATTTGTGACCAGCCTTCCGACATGTCAGGAGTGAGGTAAACGGTCAGCACCTGTCCTGGTTTGATGGTTGACCAGTCGAATCCACCCCATGAGAGGTCGGCCATAGAGCCGCTCCAGTTACCGATGTAGGTGCTACCAGTCCAGAGTGTGAGTTCAGGCGCCTCGCTGTACATTGATACCTTGTCGGTCTCAATGCTGTAGTTGTCGTGCTGAACGAGGATAATCTTGCCGTCGCCCATGCCTTCAGGCACCTGGAACGAGATTCTCGTGGCGCTCTGCTCAAATTGTCCCTTGGCGAGAGGTTCTCCGATAGCAGGCAGGACAACCTGGGTGATGCGGTCGAGTTTGTCACCAGTGATGGTGATGGTCTGACCAGCCTTGACATCCTTGGTCGGGTCGATAGAGGCGAAGGTTGCGAGAGGAACAGTGATATCGACTGTGGTTGTGAGTTCAGAAGCGGCAGTCATGGTGATGGTACCAGATACCGTATTGGTAGGTACGGTCACTTGGATGGACTTGCCGTCGCTGGCCACTTCGAAATCAACACCTGCTACAGCTGGGAAGTCGAGTGTTTCCACCAAGTCGAGGTTCTCGCCGTTGATGGTGATGCGTTCGCCGAACTCAGGAGTGGCTTTCGACACACCTGTAGCCTTAGGAGCATCCACATTGAGGTTGCCTGCCACGATGTTCTCAGTGCCCTCGGATCCGTCGTTGTAGGCCACTTCGCCAGTCTTGGCTTCCATGGGCACGCGTACTTGAATCTCGCTGCGGGTGTTCTTCACGAAGTTCTCTGCATCCACGGTCACGTGGTCGAAGAACATGACTTGACCGATGTTCCACACATACTCACCCTTGATGGAGACGATGTCGCCTGGGTGCACAGGGTCAGGCGTCATGGCAGTCACCTTGATTTCCTCGCTGAATGTGATGTTGGTTTGTGAAACAATGGTGTCACCGCCCTTGGTCACGACACGCAGCTTTCCAGGTACGCACTGGTCGGGAATGGTCACCACCATTTCCTCAGAGTTTTTCAGACTGAATTCTGCGGCGATATAGGTGGTTGAAGGAGTGAGTTTCTGGTTCCCTTCAGGGAAAATCACTTCTTTCACATCATTCAGATGTGTACCAGTCACTCGCATGGTCTCACCACGTGTGATAGGCATGGGACCGAAGCCCAGGATGTTCACACCGCCTTTGCTGTACGGGTTGGTGTCGAGGTCGTCCTCGCTACAACTGATGAATCCAGTAGCGGCAACCAGTGCAGTCAGGGCTAATACTGATATTTTACGATATATTTTCATTGTCTTAATTAGTTTAGAATTAGTACTCTACCGCGCGGATGTTGTCGATACGAATGATAGGATGACAGGTAGTGCCGCTTGTCACACCGCTCCAAATGAAGAGGGTCAGACCCGTGAAGTTCTTGGTCTCAAGTGGTGTTTTGGCTGGTGTACCGTCGTTCTTGTACTTGAAGTTCTCGAGAGGGATGGTCACTGTTACCCACTTGCCTCCGGTGTCGTAGGAACCTGTGGCTCTCCAAGGTGTCCAAAGTGCGCGAGGGTAGTCTGTTCCGTTGAAGAAGTTGTTGTTGGCAGTAGTCAGGGTCACCTGCTCGTCACCAGAGAAGATGCACTGCATGGAGAGGTTGGTCCATGGGTTGGATGACGGGATGTTCACCTCGAATTTCAGTGCCATGTTGGCGAAGTTGGCGAAGCTGACGAGGTCGGAAAGGCGTGAGTTCACACCAGTGAAGGTGCCGTCCCAGTCGCCTGGCCAGTACTCGAAGGATACGTTTCTGTCCATCCAAGAACCGTCCACAAGGTCGCAATCGCCGAGCATGAGGTAACTGCCGTCGAGGGAGTTCTCGTCGCTGATGATTGTCTGATTGTGCCAACCATGGTTGGTCAGACCAGTGGAAGCCTCGCCAGCGTCGAATGAACCCCAGTCGTTGAACAGCATACCGCGTGTGTCGTGGAAGTTGAACTTAGCTTTCTTCTTGCCATAGACTGTGGAGATTTCAACTGGACCTTCCTCTAACCCTTCAGGGATGGTGAATGTCATGTGGCTCATGTCGAACTCGTCAATAGCCACATTTGTACCGTTGATGGTCAGAGTAAGCGGAGTGTTGGGGTCATCTACGAAGTAGTTACCATAGATGGTAGCCTGCTCGCCTTTCAGTGCCCATTCGTTGGACATGTTGTTGATGGTAGGTCCGGGAACGAGAACCTTGAAATCGTAGGTAGTGGTATCGTTGGCGTTGTTAATCATGAAGATTTTGTTGAACACCTCACCCGGGATGTTACTTGGTACAGTCACAATCATGGTGTTGTCGGTAATCAGACTGGGAATCAGTTTGGCTTCCTGGTCGTTGAAGAACATCTTGACGATGCTGCGCAGGTTGTCACCCACGATGCAGATGCTGTTGTCCATGTAGGCTCCAGTGAGGATGGAATCAGTACCTTCGGCTCCCACTGAACGTATGTAGCGGATGGTTGGATTTCCGCCGCTTATCTTGTACTTGTCGGGCTCATCTTCACAACTGGTGAACACTGTTGCAGTGAAGGTGATGGCCGCCAGCAAGAAGAGGCTATTAAATGATCTTTTCATGCTTGAATAAATATATAAGTGTTTTAATACTGGTAAGTCTCACGTACGTCCACATGGATGGGGTCTTCCATCAGGTGTGGGTTGAAAGTCAGGTCTTCCATTGGGAAAGGAATAGTGAAACTGCTGGCTGTCACGTTAGGAGCAGGTGTTTGGTCGTCGTAGGTTGTGGTCTGGTCGTTGCCGTCATCATCCTGGTTGACCAACAGCCATTGTCCTGTTGTGTAGTAGTTCTTGAAAGTCAGGTTGAGGTTCCAGTAAGAATTGCGGCGCTGCGCCTTGATTTCGTTGATGGCCTTGTCCGTGTTATAGTAGGAGAGACGAACGAAGTCGTACCAGCGGTCGCCCTCGCAGGCAAGTTCCAGGCGGCGTTCTTTCCACACCTTGTCGAATGTCAGTGAAGTCTCGGCATTGGCATTAGGAATGGCGCGTTGATGAACAGCGTTGAAAGCTTTGAGCGCGTCAGGGTCAGTACCTTGGTTCATCAGCACCTTGGCCTCAGCGAGAATCAGATAGACATCAGCCAGACGGAGCAGCGGTGTGCAGAGTGAGCTGGCCATACGTTCTGCAGAGTGTCCGAGGGCAGTCACGTGGTCATTGTTGTTGCCATATAGATGCTTCACAACGTTGCAACCTGTGGGTGAACGGTGCTCTCCCCATGCGGCGTCGTTGTATTCCTTATCGTACTCGAAGCGCATGTAGTCGAAACCACCCTTGTCGCGCCAGAGGTAAGGAATCACGTCGCCGACGGTCATCATGGTGGCGATACGTCGAGTATCCACGTCGGGTCGTGTTGCGGGGTCGTCGAGGACATTGAATCCGAAGGCATCCTGCAAATCGACAGAGGGACCTCCCCATTCTCCCCAGACATCACCAAACTCGTCCATTCCTGTCATACCGAGGTCGGACTGCATGGGGTTCTGAGATGTCCAGTTAGTGCTTCCTTTTGCTATCCAACGCCAGGCGATCATGTTCTCCTTGGATTTGTTGCCTTCGAGTGTGAAGCAGTCGGCATAGTTTTTCTCCAGTTCACGTCCGCTGTTTTCAATCACGTCCTTGGCCAGGTCGGCGGCTTTCTGCAGGTCGTCGTTGTTCAGTTGTCCTGTGACACCGGCCTTGGTCAGATAAACCTTAGCGAGGAGTCCTTTTGCGCAGTACTTGTCGAGACGTCCTTCTGCGCACTGCTCTGGCAGCCATTCGATGGCTTTTTCCAGTGTCATCACGATGTACTCATAGACATCTGCCTTCTGCACTTTCATTTGGTCGTTGTAGGTGCCGCTCTCGATCATGGCTGAATTGTCGTGCACGATGGGCACGTCGCCGAAGGTGCGTACGAGATAGAAGTAGGCCATGGCCTTCCATAGCAGGCACTCTCCCATGGTCTGGTGTTTCACGGCTTCGGATGCTCCACCGCCTTCGATGTAGTGGCGTACGATGTTGGAGTGTCCGTTGACAGCCCAGAGTGAGTAGGACATGTTGCGCAGGTCCGTATCGTTGGAGTTGAGCGAGAAGTTGAGGTAGGGGCTTGATCCCCAGTAGTAGTTGCCAGACAGCACCTCTCCCACTTTGAAGAATCCTCGTGTGAAGTCGTTCCAAGGTGAGTTGTAGAGATAGTTAACGGCAGCGATGCACTCTGCGTCGGTCTTGTAATACCCGCCAGCCACATAGTTGTCTTCAGTTGGGCGATCCAGGAAGTCTTCGCATGAAGTCAGTCCGAGTCCCATTGCAGATGCTGCAGCAAATATGATGATATTCTTTATTTTCATGATGATTGTCTCCTATGTTTTAGAATGAAATGTTCACACCGAAAGAGCAAGTGAAAGGTGAAGGATAACGTCCGTTATCAACACCGAACGAGTGGCCTTGTTGGTCTGTAGTGGAAGCACCGACTTCGGGGTCGTATCCGTCGTATCCAGTGATGGTAGCCACGTTCTGAAGGTTGCAGTAGAGTCGGAGGTTCTCCAAGTAGAGTTTTTGTGTGATGCTCTTGGGGAATGTGTAGCCGAGAGAGATGTTCTTCAGTCGCACATAGGAACCGTCCTCGATGTACCGACTGGAATAGTTCTGGTTGTAGGTGTTTCCGATGGCCACGCGCGGTGTCTTGGTGTTGGGGTTGGTTACATAGACGTTTTCGATGTCATTGTACCAAGCTCCTCCATCAGCATAGACCTTGTTGGGGTCGACAGCGGCGAGTTGTGCGCGGTCGGCAATCTTCTCGTTGATTTGGTTGTTCCAAGTGCTGGTCATGGAGGTCAGCGGTATGGATGTGTAGTTCATCACCTTGTTGCCCACAGAACCGTTGATGAAGATAGAGAGGTCGAAGCCTTTGTATCTGAAAGTGTTGGTGAAGCCGAAAGTGAACTTAGGCAGTGGTGAACCGATGTTGGTCTTGTCGTTCTGGTCGATGATACCGTCTTTGTTGACGTCCTTGAACTTGAGGTCGCCTGGCCATACCGTGTTGTTCTTGCTGTACTTGGTGGGGTCAGTCACATGGCTCCATGTTCCGTCAGCGTTCTGCACGCACGACTGTGTGTAGAGAGTGTTGACTGGTGAGTTGAGGATGTCGTTGAAGTCTTTATAGACTCCTTCCACTTCATATCCATAGAAGTCGTACATCGGGCGGCCTACATTAGACACAGCCACAATATCATCCCACTGTCCGTATCCGACGATAGCAGCAGAAGTTGTGCCTTGGAGCGACACGAGTTTGTTCTTGTTGAAGGAGAACTGGAGGTCGGTGTCCCAGCTGAAATTCTTGGTGACAACCGGAGTGGCCTTGAGTTCGATTTCAAGACCTGTGTTGCGCATGGTGCCGTAGTTGCCCGATGGTGCGGCAAGTGCGGAAGATGGGTTACCCTGTGTACCCAGGTATGAAGGCAGTTGCATACCCATCAACATGTCCTTTGATTCCTTGCGGTACCAGTCCACGATAAGGTTGACACGGTTGTTGAAGAAACCGAGGTCGATACCGAGGTCAATCTGTTCCTGAGTCTCCCATTTGATGGATTCGTTGGGCAGTCCGACAGGACGGTAAGAGATGCCGAGTAAAGACGGCATTGTTCCCAAAGCAACACCCCATCTATATCCGCCGATATTGGCGTTACCAGTCTGTCCCCATCCTGCGCGGATCTTACCATTTGAGAGCCAGTCGCCAGCCCATGACTTGATGAATTCCTCATTGCTGAAACGCCAGCTGGCAGCGAAAGAGTGGAAACCAGCCCATCGTTTGTTGGGACCGAAGTTGGAAGAACCGTCGTAACGGTAAGTATAGGTAGCGTAGTATCGGTCGCCGTAGTTATAGGTTTCGCGCGTGAACCATGAAGCCATGGCTGCAGACCCGAATCCTGATGATAAAGTGCGGTCGGTAGTCTCAGCCAAAGATGGGTTCTGGACATCGTTGCGTGGGAGGTTCTGTCCCATGATGCTCATGTATTTCCAAGTGGATTCCCAGCATTCCTGACCGAGCATGGCTGTGAAGTGGTGCTCACCGAAATCCCCTGTGTAGGTCAGGTAGTTCTTCAACTGCCAGTACTTGTTGGTGTTGTGCTGCCAGCGGTCTTGGTTGGCAGGTTTCTTCCATCCTCCAAGGTCGATGGATGGTTCCCAAGTCTCAGCGTCGGATTCGGAGAAATCGTAACCGATTTCAGCATGCCAAACGAGAGACTTGATAGGCGTTACCTCAGCAAAGATATTGCCTGTGAGTTTACGGCGCTCCAGTGTGTATTGGTTCATGTTGGCCATAGCCACAGGATTGGGGCTGGAGTATCCCTCACGTACCTCTGCGTAGTAGTTGCCGAAGACGTCGTAGATGGGGATGTCGGGCAGTGTGGTCAGAGAGTAAGTGATGACACCCTCGTTACCGTCCGCACGTTTCAGGTCGTCCTTGGTGTTGGCGAAAGTGGTTGACATACCCAGTTTCAGCCAAGGCTTGAGTTGGGCGTCGAGGTTGGAGCGTACTGAGTATCGGTTGAACTCGGAACCGATGATGGTACCTTCCTGATTCATGAAGTTACCAGAGACATAGTATTGTATATTGTCTGAGCCACCTTGGGCGGAGAACTGGTGCTGGTGCTGGAGTGCAGTCTGGAAGACGGCGTCCTGCCAGTTGGTACCCTTTCCGAGTATGGATGAGTCCATATAGTTCTTGTTGGCCTGGCTCTCCACTATCCATCCGTTGCTGACGAAGTCCTGGTAGTACTCAGCGTACTCTCGGAGGTTCATCATGTCGAGGCGCTTGGCTTGTCGATTGACTGCAAACATGCCGTCATAGTTGAATTTGGCACCGCCGCTCTTTCCACGCTTGGTGGTGATGAGAATCACACCGTTAGCACCTTGTGCACCATAAATAGCGGTGGCAGAGGCATCCTTGAGGATTTCCATCGACACGATGTCGGAGGGGTTCAGGGTTGAGAGCGGTGAGACGGTGGAAACCGATCCGTTGCCGAGTCGGTCGCCCAATCCCAGGTCAGAGCCAGACTGTCCGCTAGCCTGGAAGATGACACCATCAATCACGTAGAGTGGTTCCTGGTTGGCATTGATGGAAGCGATACCACGCACGCGGATAGAGGAGGCTGAACCAGGTGCGCCAGACGTTTGGACGGCAGTCACACCAGTGGCACGTCCTTGGAGCGACTGGTCGAGGTTGGTGATGATTGACCCTTTCAATGCATCCTCACCGATGGTGATGGATGAACCCGAGAGGTCGCTTCTCTTCATTGTACCGTAACCTACAACCACGACCTCATCCATCAGTTTGGCGTCTTCACGCATGGCGACGTTGATGGCACCAGCCTTGGAAACCTTCACTTTCTGTGAAGTGTAGCCTACGTAAGAGAATTCCAGGGTACTGCCTACGGGAACGGAGAGTTTGTAGTTGCCCTCAATGTCGGTAGTAGTACCAGTTCCAGTGCCTTCTACCTTTACTGTGGCATAGATGATCTCTTCGCCAGTCGAGGCATCTGTAACCTTACCATAGACGTTCACGTTCTGGGCTTTCAGTCCGAGCGGAACGCACAGCATCATTAGCACAATGAATATGCTTTTCGCACATCCAAAGTTCAAGTTAGATAGGATTTTTTTCATAAAACATTTATTTAATTCAAATAAAGATATAGTATTCCTGTTAACGCGAGTGAGGTAAGTAAAGTCTTGTTGATTGATTAACACGTTTTCAGGGCAAATTTAATTAATTTTTCTTTTAGCAAACAATTTTTTAATAAAATAAAACGACTGTTTTGCCCAAAATTGTGCCTAATTGCCATATTTGGTTAAAATTCAATCATTGATTTCTCTGCTATGGTTGATATTTGTTAATAATTGAGTAAATCAAGACGCGGAATTTGGTTGTCTGGAAAAGATTTTTACCTGCTGTCATACCTACTGAATATTAGCATTCGTAGAATTGCGAAATATCCATCTCAATTTTTTTCGTGAAAAAACACCCACAACAAATGCGGAAATCAAACTGAAAAATTATAACTTTGCAGTTTGTAGAGTTTAACTATTAAAGCATATTATTATGAGCGAAATCGACTGGACTAAATTAGGTTTTGGATATCACAAGACCGATTACAATGTACGTTGCTATTACCGCGACGGTGCATGGGGAGAAATTGAGGTTTGTTCTGAGGAGACAATACCTCTTCACATGGCTGCCACTTGCCTCCACTACGGCCAGGAGGCCTTCGAGGGCTTGAAGGCTTATCGTTGCCCTGATGGCAAAGTGAGGGTGTTCCGCATGGACGAGAACGCCAAGCGACTGCAGAGCACTTGCGACGGAATCCTCATGCCCAAGTTGCCTATCGAGCGATTCGAGGAGATGGTGAAGAAAGTGGTTCGTCTGAATGAGCGTTTCATTCCACCATATGAGAGCGGTGCCACCCTCTATGTCCGTCCGTTACTCATCGGTACAAGTGCGCAAGTAGGTGTTCATCCCGCCTCGGAGTACCTGTTCATTATCTTCGTCACTCCAGTAGGACCATATTTCAAGGGAGGTTTCTCCACCAATCCATACGTGATTATCCGCGAGTTCGACCGTTCTGCTCCTCTTGGCACTGGTATATATAAGGTAGGAGGTAACTATGCCGCCAGCCTGCGTGCCAACAAAATGGCACACGACCTCGGCTACAGCTGTGAGTTCTATCTCGACGCAAAGGAGAAGAAATACATGGACGAGTGTGGTGCTGCTAACTTCTTCGGCATCAAGAACAACACTTACGTCACTCCGAAAAGCACATCTATCCTTCCATCCATCACCAACAAGAGTCTTATGCAACTGGCTGAGGACCTCGGTATGAAGGTGGAGCGCAGACAGATACCAGAGGAAGAGCTCGCTACCTTTGAGGAAGCCGGTGCTTGTGGCACAGCTGCCGTGATCAGCCCGATAGAGAAAATCGACGATCTGGAGGAGAAGAAGACCTTTGTCTTCTCCAAGGACGGCAAGCCTGGTCCTGTATGCACCCGCTTGTACAATCTTCTGCGCGGCATCCAGTACGGCATCGAGCCCGACATCCACGGATGGACCACAGTGGTGATTGAGTAACACAAGCCGGAATGAGCAAGAACAAACTGGCTAAATTTGCCGACATGGCCCGCTACCCTAATGTAGTGGAATGTCCGTACGGACAACTCAAGGAAGAGGGCTTCCCGTTAAAGGGCAAATGGCATTCGGAATTCTTCAAGAACGACAACCCGATAGTGTTGGAGCTCGGCTGTGGCCGTGGTGAATACACTGTCGGGCTGGCTCGTTGTGATGCAGGCCGCAATTTTATTGGGGTGGATATCAAAGGGGCACGAATGTGGAGTGGCGCCACAAAGGCCTTGGAAGAGCATCTCGACAACGTGGCCTTCCTACGCACCAACATCGAGTTGATTGACAGCATGTTCGCACCTGACGAGGTCAGCGAGATATGGCTTACTTTCAGCGACCCACAGATGAAGAATCCACGCAAACGCCTCACATCCACCTTCTTTATGGAACGCTACCGCCGTTTCCTCACCGATGGAGGCACAATCCACTTGAAGACTGACAGCAATTTCCTCGCCACCTATACCAAATATATGGTGGAGAAGAACCAACTGCCAGTGGATGTGGTCACTTTCGACCTCTACGGAGAACCTAATGAGGAGGAAGCGGCGAAGGCCATACATACCTATTACGAAGACATGTGGCTTGAACGCGGATTGTCAATCAAGTATCTTAGATTCCATCTCCCGCATCATGCCACCCTTGAAGAACCTGATGTGGAGATACCCACCGACGGTTACCGTTCCTACCACCATGAAGTGAGAAGTACAAGAAAAACCAGCAAATAAGAACATGACACTTTATCCAAGATTGATCATTGACGCACTCTCAACTGTTCGCTACCCTGGGACTGGAAAGAACATCGTCGAGAGCGGCATGCTTGAGGACGACATCCGCATTGACGGCATGAACGTGAGCTTCTCCTTGATTTTCGAGAAGAAGACCGACCCGTTCAGAAAGTCGTTGGTCAAGGCTGCCGAAACAGCCATACACACATACGTCGGTGAAGACGTGAAAGTCGGCATCAACGAGAAATACAGGACCGAACTGCCGCCTGAGCCAGACAAACTCCTGCCAGAAGTGAAGAACATCGTCGCCGTGTCGAGTGGCAAGGGCGGAGTGGGGAAGTCCACTGTTGCCGCCAATCTCGCCACCGGCCTTGTTCGGCTGGGGTATCGCGTGGGATTGCTCGACACCGACATATTTGGGCCCTCCTTGCCCAAGATGTTCGATGTGGAGAACGAGCAACCCTATGCCCAGAACATCAATGGACGCGATATGATTCTCCCCATTGAGAAGTACGGTGTGAAACTCATGTCCATCGGGTTTTTCATCAATCCCAACGAAGCAGCCTTGTGGCGTGGCGCCATGGCTTGCAATGCGCTGAAGCAGTTCATCTCCGACGTGCAGTGGGGGCCGCTCGACTATCTTGTGCTCGACACACCTCCTGGCACCAGCGACATCCACCTGACTTTGCTTCAGACCCTAGCCATCACTGGAGCTGTGATTGTCAGCACCCCTCAGCAAGTGGCTCTTGCCGACGCGAGAAAGGGTATCAACATGTATATGAACGAGAAGGTCAATGTGCCAATCCTCGGACTTGTGGAGAACATGGCGTGGTTCACACCCTTACAGCATCCTGATGAGCGGTATTATATTTTCGGAAACGGTGGTTGTAAACAACTGGCTGAGGAGATGAATGTGCCCCTCCTGGCGCAGATTCCACTGGTCCAGGATGTTTGTGAAAGTGGTGAGAAAGGTGAACCCTCAGTGGTGGAACCTTCCACACCGGCAGGCAATGCCTTCCTGCAACTTGCCGCCAAGGTGGTGACACAAGTGGATAGGCGCAACATGCAGATGCCGCGCACAGAAAGAGTCAAAACCGATTAGGCTATAAGCTTTAGGCCAAGGTTGGAACAGAAGTGTCTCATCGGTTGGCGAGAGGGCGGTCGCCCAGACGAAGGGCGATTTTCCGCTGTATTTCTTTCAGTATTTTGTATTGCTCCATGATTTCGCTGCACCGTGCGGAGTCGCTCAGCAATTCCTTGTCGCGGAGCATCTGGTGGAGCTGGTTGAGACGGTCGTCCACCACAGTGATTTTGTAGTCGAGTATCAGGTGCCCTAACATCGGCCCGATATTCGACTCTTCTTTTGGTATTCTCTCATCTTCAGTGAACATCTTGCTCAACTGGTATTGGTCGTTGAGCATGTCGGCCGCTATCAGAGAGATGTTCAGGTCAGGGCTTGAGAGGAAGAAACGCTTGGCGGAGAAATTAGGGTTCTCCAGTTGCTGACGTGCCTCGTCAAGCATTCTTTGGTACGTGGCATCGCGGAATCTCAGCCCGTCTTCCTCCAATTCCCTGCTGACGAATTCCACAACGGGCATGAGAATGTCATTGCCTTCGTCATCCTGGGTGGTGATACATTGTTCACCGTATTTCACAATGATGGCCATGATGAGTTTTTCCACTTGTATGAAACGCAAATCCTCCTTGCTCATACGTGGTGTTGGCACAACGGAAGCGGATTGGGGCTGTGTTGATGTCGACGTACCTACGTCAGGCGTCTGAACAGGCTGGTTGTTGCCCGTCTGAACGACCACTGGCGCTGGTTGGTTGCTATCCGCTGGCGGAGTCGTTTGCTTTGTCTGAGTAAGTTCTTCCTCATGCGGTGGAAAATCCTCAAAAGGCGGCATGTCCTCAGGAGGCAGTCCTAGCGGGGTGGTTTGGGGGTGCCCTACAACTTGGGTCTGAGATGTTGGAGCGTTTTTCCATTTCTGCTGGTTGGCCAGTCGTTCTTCGCGTGCCGTCTCTTGTTCCTGCTCCTTGAGTTTCTTATCCCGGTTGGCCTTGCGCTGAAGGTTGGTGGCGTTGATGAGCGTCTGCTCGGGAATGCCGAGCATGGTGCTGCATTCATGGATATAGACAGAACGTGTGATTTCCTCGGGTATCAGGGCTATGCTCGCCACAATGTCCTTGATCATGGTGGCTCGCTTAATGGGGTCGTTTTCAGAGTCCTTTTGCAGCACACTCGTCTTGAACTTGATGAAATCGACCTGATGCTCTTCGATATATTTGCGGAAATCGGTGGCGTTGTGTTTTCGGGCGAAACTGTCGGGGTCGTCACCATCGGGGAGCAACAGCACCTTCACGTTCATGCCTCCTGAGAGGAACATGTCGGTACCGCGCAAGGCGGCGTGAATGCCGGCATCGTCGCCGTCGTAGAGCAAGGTGACATTGGAGGTGAAGCGGTGGAGCAACCTGACCTGGGCCTCGTTGAGCGCGGTGCCCGAATTGGCCACTACATTCTCAATTCCGCATTGATGCATGGATATCACATCGGTGTAGCCTTCAACGATATATGCCCTGTCTTCCTTGGCGATGGCTTTCTTGGCTTGGAAGAGTCCGTACAACTCGTTCAGCTTATGGAACACCTCCGAGTCGTTGGAGTTGACATATTTCTGGCTCACGCCCTTGGTACGGGCATCGAGCACACGGCCGCCGAAGCCGCATATCTTGCCACTGACGTTGAACCAGGGGAACATGGCACGGCCACGGAACTTGTCGCGCACCTTGCCGTCGTCGCTCTTGTAGCACAGACTGGTCTTGAATAGGAATTCTTCTTTGAAGCCCTTGCTGATGGCTTCCTGATAGAGGGTATTTGGATGGTATTGGAGGTCGAGGCTGAAACCGAGACGGAACTTCTCAATGATGTCGTCGCGGAACCCTCTTGAACGGAAATAAGCCAGGCCAATGGCTCGACCGTCGTTGTCTCGAAGAAGGATGTCGTGGAAATACCGGCTCGCCCACTCGTTGAGTACGAACATGCTCTCGCGGTCGTTCTGCTGGGCGCGTTCTTCGTTGGTAAGTTCTTTCTCTTTCACCTCGATGCCATAGCGCTTGGCCAGCATCTTCAAGGCATCCACATATCCTATCTGCTCCATCTCCATGAGGAAATGGACCACATTGCCGCCTTTGCCGCAACTGAAGCATTTGCAGACGCCACGGGCGGGCGAGACGGAGAAAGATGGTGTTTTGTCGTCGTGGAAAGGGCACAGTCCTTTATAGCTGGTTCCAGCACGGCGAAGAGTGACATAGTCGGAAACCACATCCACGATGTTGGATGCGTCGAGAATGCGGTCAATGGTAAGTTGGTCTATCATGGTTTCGGTTTCTTTCTTTTTGTCTACTGAGGTGGATGAGAGTGGTAGAGACGCAGCGAAGGTCAGTTCTTGATCAGGCGGAAGAACTCCTTGCGGTTCTCAGGGTCCTCAAACTCGCCCGAGAAATCGAAAGTTGTGGTGATGGCGCCTTGCTTCTGAACTCCCCGCATCTGCATGCACAGGTGCTGGGCTTCCAGCAACACCATCACGCCTCGTGGGTGCATCACGTCCTGTATACTCTGGAGTATCTGGTTGGTGAGCCGTTCCTGCACTTGCAACCGATGTGAATAGATATCCACCACACGCGCTATCTTGCTGATGCCGGTGATATAGCCGTCGGGAATGTAGGCTACGTGCGCCTTGCCGAAAAAAGGCATCATGTGGTGCTCGCAAAGGGAGTAGAAATCAATGTCTTTCACCACTACCATCTTGGAATAGTCTTCCTTGAAGATGGCCGACTTCATCACCTCGGCTGGATCCATGTCGTAGCCACAAGTCAAATAGTGCATGGCTTTGGCTACACGGATGGGGGTCTTCTCCAGTCCTTCGCGTGTGACATCCTCACCCAGTACCTGAAGTTGCTGGCTCACAAAGCCCTCAAGCTTCTCTAATTTCTCTTCCAGTTCCTTGTTGTCATCCATTGTTGAGAACGCTTATTTGGGATATACAAGAATCTCGCTTTTCACCACCATGGCACCCTCCACCTTTGCTTTGCGAAGCTTGGCGAGATAGTCGGCGGCTTCCTTGCGGTCGCGGAAATCGCCCACACGGCAACGCCAGTGAGGTGACTCGAAAGTGGTGTAGGCTTGTAACTCGGGGAACATGCTTGTCACACGGCTACCGGCTCGGATGGCCTTGGTCTGGTCCGACCTCTGGCTGCCGCCCCAATAGACCTGGATTCTGTAGCCTCTGACTTTCATCCTACGACCTTCGGTGATGGCACCCATGCCTTCCACCTTGGTGTTCTCCTTCTGTTCTTCCACTTTGGCTACCTCGGGATAAGCATCAATTTCGTTGTTGATGATGTCGGTCAGACGGGGGTCTTGAATCACCATCACTTTTCCCTCGCCGGCTTTCTGGCTCTGGAGCACAGGCATGAATTTCGATTGAGCCTGAGCCTGAATAACCATCAAGCATGAAATGACGATGAACAGTAGTTTTCTCATATTAATATGGTTTTGTTTCTAATTGGTTGTCCGGCGTCCGCGGAAATTCCGAATCCGGAAAATCTGGAATCTCCGGACTCCGGAGATTCCAGCTAAGAGTTTACTTCCAAGCGTCGATGATGCCCTTGAAGTCGGGGGCTTTCAGTGAAGCGCCACCGATGAGACCACCGTCGATGTCGGGCTTGGCGAACAGTTCAGGAGCGTTGGAGGCTTTGCAAGAACCACCATACAGGATGGAAGTGTTGTCGGCAACCTCAGCACCGTATTTTGCCTCGATCAGGGAACGGATATAGGCGTGAATCTCCTCAGCCTGCTCTGCTGTGGCGGTCAGACCTGTACCAATGGCCCAGATGGGTTCGTAAGCGATGACAATCTTCGAGAAGTCCTCTGCGGAGAGGTTGAACACTGAACCTTCGAGCTCAGCTTTCACTACCTCGTTTTGCTTGTTGGCTTTGCGCTCCTCAAGGCTCTCACCGATGCAGAAAATCACTTTCAGACCGTTAGCCAGGGCGAGCAGCACCTTCTCCTTGAGAATCTCTGGTGTCTCGTTGTAGTATTCACGGCGCTCGGAGTGTCCGAGAATCACGTACTGTGCGCCTGTAGATTTCACCATTTCGGCAGAAACCTCACCTGTGTAAGCGCCTTTCTCCTTGTCAGCGCAGTTCTCTGCTCCCAGGCCGATGATGTCGGGGTTGATAATCTGTGCCACAGAGGCAAGGTGGATGAACGGGGTGCAAATCACCACGTCGCAGTTGGGTTTGTCGGCTGTCAAAACTTCATTCAGCTCTTTAGCCAGAGCCACGCCTTCCTGGAGGTTTTTGTTCATCTTCCAGTTTCCGGCTACGATTTTCTTTCTCATTTTTCTTTTGTTTTAGTGTTGTTCAACTTGTCGTTTATATTTTTTCCTTTACGGTCTTTTCCCATGCTCTTGGTCTTGCGACGCACCATGCGGTAGAATGCCCAACGGGCGGCTATTCGGTCGATGATGATGAGGCAAATCAGAGGCACAAAGAACATGAGAACCAGTTTGGTGGTCTGTTTGCTGACATCGCGTTCGCTTTCCTCGTCCCAGCCCATCTCCTCTAACGGCTTGTTGAGTTCTTCTTCGGTGGGCAGTATGAGGTTGCTCCATTTCATGACGACCTTGCCGCCATGTAGCAGGACGAGTCCTGGGTTGGCACGTACCATCGACATGAGGGTCTGCTCCTCTCCGAGGCAGATACTGTACTCTGCTCCTGTATGGTCCACCCAGTGACTGATGGAGGTCGAGTTGGAGGCCGTCACGCAATAAAAACCATAGCCGTTCGCCATGCAGTAATCGTAGATGTCGTTGATTCGGCCGCTGGTTCCGTCATCGGCGGTTTTAAGGTCGTGAGAGATGAGGAGGAAGGTGTATCCCTCGTCGTAGAGGATGTCCTCGGTCACGTCTATATCGTGTTCTAAGTCGTAGATATAGAAGTTCGTAATTTTGGGCTTGCCCCCTTCTTTCACCAGCTTGGTCTGAGTCTCCACATAGTTCCAAGTGGAGTCGGGTTCCTCGTCCTCGGCATCTACAGTGATGCGCTGTCCGTCTTTCTCGTAGATGATGCTCGACTCAAAGACGGGTTGCTCGTCTTCTGGCACCTCCATGCCTTCAGGTATGCTTGCCCCGATATGGAACGGGCGGTAATCCACGACTGGCAGGTATTTGATGCTGTGGTACGACAACATGAAGGCATAGAACAGCGTGAAAAGCGACAGTATCCATGACGTGTTGGAGGTGAGCAGTTTCACTTGCCATTGCTGTTTCCATATCACGATGATGGTCATGCCCAGCAACAAGATGTTCTTCAGAAAGGTCTGAATATTGGTCAGCTTCATTGCGTCTCCAAAACAACCGCAGTCATCAACAGGGTTGAAGATGACGATGTAGGCGGTCAGCAGGGTCATGAGGATGAAGAACGCGAGCGTGACTCGTGAGGTCTTGCGCAGACTGATGCCAAAGAACAGATAGATGCCCAGGGTGAACTCTAGCACACCGAGAGCCACTGCGCCCAGCACGGTAATGTCGTGGGGCATAGGCAACTTCCAAGCGGTCAGGTACTCCTGGAGCTTGTATACTGTGCCTATCGGGTCATTGAGTTTCACAGACCCGGAGAACACCAGTGTGATGGCAAGACAGAATCTCACCACATTCGCAATGAACACCGCTGTGCCATGCAGTTTCTGACGCTGTTGCCCAGTGAACGCTTTCATTGGGCGTTGTTCTTGGCCGCTTCGGCTTCATCGAGACGTATCAGTCCGAAAACAGCATAGTTAATCATGTCGAGGTAGTTGGCGTCGATGCCTTCCGACACGAGTGTCTGGCCGTCGTTGCCTTCTATCTGTTTCGTACGATTCAGTTTTGTCAGGATGAAATCGGTGTAGGAACTGATGCGCATCGAACGCCAGGCCTCGTTGTAGTCGTGGTTTTTCTTGAGCATCAAGTCAAGTGCTTGCTGGGCGTAGGTGTCGTAGAGTTCCAAGGCTCGGTCGTAGCCGATGTCCTCGGTGTCGGCATATCCCAGGGCGAGTTGAATCAGTCCCACGATGCCGTAGTTAACGATGCCTATGAACTCAGGGTAGATGCCTTCGCCCACCAACGACACGCCAGTCACCTCAAGGCTGCGGATGCGTTTGGCCTTGATGAGAATCTGGTCGGTCACAGACGATGGACGGAGGATGCGCCAAGATGCGCCGTAGTCGTGCAACTTGTCGGCAAAAACGCGGCGGCACTTGGCCATTACCTGACGGAATTGTTCGTTTGTTCCCATATCTTCCTTGCCTAACGGCGATATTTTACCTAAAATTACGGCAAAGTTACGAATTTATTTTGGTATGTTGTAAAAAATCCAGTGAAATACTGATTTTTTATTGTTTTGGCCCTCTTTTGGCTTGTGTTAGGAACTGGTTTGTCGTAATAGGGATTGCGCCAACTTTTTGCGAGAATTTTGGCTAAATCTCCACTTTTTTATGGGATTGCGCCAAGTTTTCCAGGCACTACCCAAACGCAACCTGCCTACGGAAATGATGATGATTCAATTTCCGCAGGCAGATTGTAGTCTATTTTAGATGGTACCAGTACTTAGTAATCTAAGGTGTAAAAAAGATAGCATAACCCGTATTCCTCAGTCCAGTTTTGGTCCATACTGAGTACGAAGTAATACTCGCCGCTGTGGTTTTTCCAGCCTTTGGGCGCATATACGGTCTCTGTCATGCCTTCAGCGTTGCGTGTTGTCTGCTTCAGGAAGCCCATGCGAGCCATTTGGGTTTCCAACACGGGAATCATGCTCTTGTCGGCGAAGACCAGTTCCACCTCTTGCCAGTCGGTTGTCTTGACGTTGAGTCCTAATGCGTTGCTTCCCTTTTTCACCCAACTGAGGCTTTGGTATTCAAGGTCTCTGCCCCAAGCTTCCCAGCTCCATTTATCATCTTCAGCCTCTTCTTTCTTGCTCAACAACCGCATGCCCTCTTTGTCGGCCATGAACCGCTGCATCGTGTTGTCGCACCAATAGGTGAAGATATCCATCATGTCGCTGACGTTGATGTCGAGCAATTCCCTTTCTGCGTAACTCACTTGGCTTACAGCCTTGGCTTCCAGCATGAATGCGTTGCCGAAAGATAACTCTACGGTGTTGCTCGTCAGACTGGAGAAGGAGAATTCAGGGTCGTAGTCGCCACAAGGAGTCTCACACCGTATCTCGCCAGAGTTTTCATCGTAGGCATTGACTTGGTATTTCTTGATGTCCTTGATGTACCAAACGCCAGGCTCGATGCGCTTCAGTCCCATCTTGTCAAGCGCTTTCTGGGTGTAACGGTGGGCTTTAATCATCTTCGTATTGTCGGTCAAGTCGAAGAGCATTTCGAGCCCAGGGGTTTGTGTACTCATTATCCAGATTTTGTGGATATTGGATTGTGCATAACTCTGCATCATGATGCCAAACAGAAAGGCAACTGCTAATATGAATCTTGATGTTCTCATAATATGTAAGTGTCTGATAGGTTTTGATGATTGTTGTGGCGTGAAGCCTTTTGTATTTATCACCGTGCAAGTTACAACATTTTTATGAAACAAACGATATAGACACCTTTTTTTCGTATTACAAACAAAAAAAGAACCGACTTTTTCTGTCGGCTCTTTCTCTGTTGCCTTATTATTGAGAGTTAAGGAGGAACTATCAATAAAGGGTCGCCTTACTTCACCACTACTTTCTTGCCGTTCTTGATGTAAATGCCTTGGGAAGGCTGGGCAACGATGCGGCCGGTGAGGTCGTAGTAGGGTGTGTTCGACCATTCGCTGTCACGTTCAAACACTGGGGCTTGAATAGCGCTGGCGATAGGTGTCTCACCATCATTGCTGAGGAAAACGCTGCTCAGATAGAGCGTCTGGCTGGCGTCGGTCTCGAATCCCACCATGTAGATGTGGGAGGGGTCGATGGTGGCGCCTGAAGGAGTCTTCATGTTGTGGAGGTCAATGGTTGTTGTCTTGGCGGTTCCCAATTCGACGGAATAGCAGGGATTGAGGTAGTCGTCGGTGTCAAAGACCTTGAGGACGGGTTTGCAGCCAGCGGCACGCATCAACTTGACAACAAGGTAGTTCGCACCCGAGAAATCGATGCCATGCGGATAGCGCCATCCACCGAAATTACCATAGTCCTTGCCTGCGAAAGAGGCCACAGAGCCTGCTTTCGTGAATGTGCCTCGAAGAAACAGTGAGGGGTTGAAGGCTTCAGTGGTCATCGGGAATGGTGTCTCGCTGGTGTCGAAACCTATTTCCTTGGTCTTGCCGAGCAACTTGAGCATGGTCTCGGCATAGCGTTTGCCAATCATGCGGTAACCTTCAGCCGTGAAGTGGAGACCGTCGGAAGCGCCTGGGCAGTTCTCTGAAGAAATGACATGCGCGTTGGGAATGACGGCAGGTGTGTTGGCGATGACCTCGTTATGTCCCCAGCAAACACCACCCATCTTCTGGGAGAGGAGCTCTCCGATGAGCAGCGGAGTCTCTTCCTCGTTGAGGCCCAGTTCGTTGAGCATACGGATGTAGACGCGCTTCACCTTGACTGGCCAGTCTTTCTGTGTGTTGTTGGAGCAACCCTGATGGAGCAGGATACCCTTGATGACGCCCGACTTCTGTGCCTTCTTGGCCAGGTTAATCAGGGTGCGGTAAGGATTGTTGTTGTACTCCCTGCAATAGCCCTGCAGCCAGTCGGCGGCTTGGGAGATGTAGGCAGCGCATTGGTCCTCGTCGAACAGTTCGATGGCGCAGCCGCCCACTGCCACATTGATGATACCCACAGTGATGCTGTCGGGCAGATTCTCCACCATGGTACGGCCGAAGTAGTCGGCAGGGGTGAGTCCTGTCCAGTCGCGGCAGAGTGGGGGATAGGCCACATACCACTCGCCCTTCTTGCGGTTGGACGAAGGCATGTCTACGGCGGCCATCATCTTGAAGCGTGGAGACACACCTGTGCGGTCTTTGGCCTCAATCTTGGCGTTGCCTTCCATGTTCGACTGTCCGAAGCAGAGGTAGATGTGGAAGTTGGGGTCGAAATCATCCGGTTGGTCTATCGACCCTCCGTCGGTCACCTTGGTGACGTTGGCTGAGGCTTTCTCGAAGAGGGTGATGTAGTTGGTGAGCCTGGCGATGGCGTTGGTCATCAGGGCGTCGGTGGTCATCTTTTCTGGAGCGTAACTCTCGAGGGCTTTCTTCAAAGTGGAATAGACGGTCTTGGATGTCATCTCAGGAGTGTCCTTCCACTCGGTGATGAGGTCGGAGGCTTTTTGGTAGACCTCTAGGAATTCCTCACTGAGCGACTTGAAAGAGAAACGCTTGCAGAAGTTCCAAATTTCCTTGGCGTTGCCGTCCATGGGCCAGTGTCCGCCGTTGTTGTAGGAGAAGAGTTCCACCACAGCGCCGGTCTTGTCGTTGCTCCACACCTCCTTGTCTCCGTTGTACCATGAGCCGGGGTTGTAGTTCTGTAACTTGATGTACGTGGTGAACTCGTTCATCTTCGCCATGTTCTCCACATAACCGTGGATATTGTATTGCTCATAATTGAAGACGTCGTCGCCGTAGGCATGGCAGTGGATAAGGTTCACTGGTTTTTTGCAGCGTTTCCAAGGCTCTTCGCTGAACTGCACGCCACTGGTAGGGGCGAAAACAGTGATTTTATCCTGCACGTTTGGCATACAGTGGTACATGAGCATGCTGCCCATGGAGAAGCCCGACCAATAGACGCGGTTGGTGTTGATGCCATAGCGGCTCGCCATCTCGTCGATGGTCTGCAAGACGAAGTCCTGGTCTTTTGTTCCGCCGATGTCCCAGGTGTTGCCGTCGCTGCGCAGGTAAGCCACCACGAACTTGGCGGTGTCGATGAGGTTGTAGAACTTGTCGGAGTCGTACTGGTATTCAGGGCTTTGGTTCATGCCGTGAGTGACAATCATCAAGGGCATGTTGGGTTGCTGTGCGGCAGGTGTGAAGACCACCATGTTACGTTTCTGGCCATTCACATTGATGTCGATGCTCTCTTTCTTGTAGGCATGGCTGTAGAAAGAGACGACGATAACTGAAAGTAATAATAGTAATGTTCGTTTCATACAATGATATGGTTTTTGGTTGATGATGCAAAAGTACAACATTCCTTTCTCATGTGCTTTATGTGCATGAAACTTTTTGTTTTGTTTATGAAACTTGTCAGTAAAGAGGTACATCGACAGTTAAATAATTGAATGGCTCAAGTGAATTCCACTCTGCTTTTGGTGCTTCACAAATCGAAGTGTCAGAATTACGTAAAAGTGAATGAAGCTCAAGAATTGTCTTCACTCTTCATTGATTACATATACGGCCAGAGGGCAATTTGGTAATATCCGTCATTCAACTCTACGGGAGAGATTGAATAGCGGTTCTGGATGAATCCTTCTTCTTCGACACTCGTCAACTCGATGGAGCCACTGTCCTTGTTCCTGCTCGGGTCGAGGCGCATTCCATTGAACTCGAAAGAATCACTCTTTGTCATTCGGTCAAAAACGCTTTCGGCATCTTCCTTGTTGGCGAAGTTCAGACTTGCCCCATCAGAGGAGGCGGAAACAACAATGAAGTAGCAGGAATGATTGGAAGTGTTTTCCAGTTTGTAACCGAGGTCTGATTCCTCCTTTTTCTCTCCTTTCTTTATCCATTTTCCATAAACCACCTCAGTGGTCTCAACCTCATCGTCCATGGAGTCCTCATAGATGAACGAGAAACCGTACTTTTCTGCAAGTGACGGGTTGCCGAACAACTCGACAAAACACTGAAGGGTGAGTTGCGAGTAGATTTTCGTGGCTTCTTCAGCGTCCTTATCGTCCTCAGTAAGTGCAGACTCTGCCTTTTCAGTGGAATCGTTCGAAACACCTTTCTCAAGACTTGTATTCTCTTTTGCGGATTTCTGACTGGATGAATCGCAACTTACAACAAGAAAGGCGAACAGAACGCCTGCCAATAATGCGAATGTCTTTTTCATGATGTTATTGTTTTTTTAATGGTTTGACAATAGAGGCTTTTGACCGTCGGATGCAAAGATAAAAGAAATAAATGATATCGCCACAATGTTTGCTCAAAAAAGAAACATCAACAATGACCCAAACTTTGCTCTATTCTGCTTAGTCATACTTCTTGCGGTGTTCATCTTTTCAGATGAAACAGAATACTCTTTGGACATATATAATGTGAATTCGACGAAGCTCATTTATGATTAATTGTAGGCAATTTATGTTGATATTAAACATGAATGCCCACAAATTTAACATGAATTACTCATGAATTTTCATGTAAGGCAAAGCCTTTTTGTAATTCTCATGAATTCATCGAACTAACATTATATAAGAATAACGGGGCAAACCAATCTAACTTGTTTTGCCCCGCAAATTTTTCGAAGGGTATAAGGTCAAAGGATTGTAGAACCTGTTTTACGCATCATTGCAGTTTGAAATTGATGGGCAGAGTATACGTGGTGTCTATCCGTTTGCCGTTTTGTCGTCCAGGTTCCCATCTCGGCATGTTGCGTACCACGTGGATGGCTTCTTCCTTCAAGGCCTCGATGGCATCGTAGTAATTCTTTGAGGCTTCCACTGCATCCGGGTTGCCATCTTTGGCGGCTTTCGCCGTTTCAGCAGTGATGAGTGGAGTTCGGGCATTGACGTTGACAACTTGTGGCGAGCGCACGAGTCCCGTCTTATCAACCGTGAAGCGTACCACAACCTCGGCCTCCACCTGCATCTCGCGCGCTACCGAGGGATATCGGAGGTTGCGGCTCAGATAAGTCATGATGCCTTCCGTTTCTCCAGGGTATTTCGGAGCTTGCTCTACCACTTGGAATACTCCATCCTCGTTGGGGTAGGCATGTTCCTGATAGCGTGAACTGTCGGCATCTGCAGTGTTGGCACGATAAGCCACAACCTGCACATCCGTCAATTGCATAGCTTGTTCCAATACCACGTCCATCTTCTCGCCACTGATGTCGAGCGTCTTGGTCTTATATCCCACGTAGGAGAAACGTAACTTGTGTTTGGGGTTGACCACCTTGAGCGAGAATTTGCCGTTCGCGTCAGTCTGGGCATGAGCCAAGACACGTCCATACTCGTCAATCTCAACAATGTTGGCGAGTTGGAGTGGTTCTCCATTTTGACCACTCACTTTACCCGTGATGGTTTCATCGGGGTTCACGTCGGGCACCACTGGCTGTGGCTTGTCTGCAGGTTGGGAGACCTCGCTTTCTTCTATGGCAGGCACGCTTTCGGAATCGGCCACCTCAGCGTTCATCATTTCTGCGATGGGTTGCTCGATGACTCGGACAGTGTTGTCAACCACTTCCTTCAGCGCTTCCTTGGGTTGGGAGAAGGCCATGAGTGTGAAGCCGACGAGAGGGATGGTGACAGCAATCCATATCATGCGCCACCAGTGTGATTGTTTTTTCTTCATCATAATGATTCGTTTTTTAATGTTCAGGTTAAACGAACTGGCGAGTGCGTAGGCCTCCGCTCCCACTGTCCGCATGATTAATAGGCGCTGATAGTCACGGCTCTGAATCCTGTAATGATTGATCACTTCATCGTCGGCTTCATATTCGTGTACTATCTTTATCTCTTTCATCACTATCCAGCATGTGGGATTGATGATGACACCAATCATCAGGAACACAAGGTCGAGGTGGTGGAACAGGACGATGTGCGAGAGCTCGTGCCGCATGCTTGCCCTGCGCCCGAAACCCATTTCGTGAGCCGGGATAAAGATGTAGTTCATCCAACTGAAAGGACCATAGTCGCTATTGTGTTCCACCAACCAAATCCATCTGCCTATCTTGCGACGGCGTTTGCCATGCATGAAGCGCAGCATTTTGAAAAAGGACTTGCCCCACCCAGTGAGTTGAATCAGGATATACACGAAGTATATCACAAGCAAGGCTATCGCTCCCTTCTCTGTGGTGGTCAGGTTTTCTGTATCAGCGTCCATCGCCGATTCGATGCTCAGCCCGTTCAAGGGACTTTCCTCTGCTATCGCCACCGTACGGCAAGCCTCCGCCACTGGTTCCACCTGTTCCGAGATGGAGATGTGGATTAACGGCAGGATTGCCGACAACACCACGGAACCAAGCAGGTAGAAACGGTTGAACCGATGGAACGTGGAGCCACTGAAGCACATCTTGTAGAGGAGCAGGAATCCCAGCAGACAAGCCGACCACTCAAGGATATATACCACAAATGCACCCATAGACACTATTCCTCCTCTACCATCCTGATGAGTTCCTTCAGTTCATCGATGCTCACTTCATGGTGTTCCACTAGTCTGGAGATGAAGTCCATGTATGAACCGTCGAAGAACCTGTCGATGCTTTCTTTGTTCTCGAATGAGACATATTGTTCGCGAGTGACTGCCGCGTGGTAGATGTAGAATCGTGGACTCAGTTCCTCGTGTCCTATCATGTCGTGTTGCTCAAGTCGTCGCACGTAGGTTGCGATGGTGTTGAAATGCGATGAGTTGTCAGGCAGATGGAGCATGATGTCGCGGGTCGAGAGAGGCCCGTTTTCCCACAGCACTTCCATGATTTGAAGTTCTTTGTCTGTCAATTTCTTCATAAGCGAAAAGTTTGGATACCGCAAAGTAACTACAATTTGTAATTATCCCCATGTAATGAAAGGTTTTTTAAGGATTTATATGTAGTTATTTGCATATTTCCCCAGCCCTCATTTTCTTTGGAAATTTGCATTTTTCTCCAATTATTCGTACATTTGCACTCCGATAATCAAGTTTTCCCATTATGCACAAAGTACGAATCACCGCTATCCGCCAGACAGTCTATACCGACCTCATGTCGAAATACGAGAATCCCATAGAGCACACCTGCGATGTGAAGGAGAACCAGCAGTGGGTTTCCATCGACGGCAAGTGTCCTGACGGCATGTGTCCCTCCGCATGGGATTCGATGAAGCCTTTCGTGGAGTCGCTGGCCAGAGGCGAAGGCAACTTCTACGATGGCTGGATGAAGAATCCCATGAGTGCGATGATTAGTTGCAACGACGGTTTCCGTCCTTTCAGTTTTTACATCGAGGTGATGGAGTAGCCACATTCGTACTGTTTTATCCATATTATTGAGCCATGTCATTTCTGTCGCGCAAATATCCATTCCCAAAGAGCAGTCACTGGTTGAGAGATTGCTTGATGTATTCCACCATCGTGTTTCTGATTCTCTACCTGTTGCAACCTTTCGGATTCACCTTGTATCAGGGGAACAAACTGTTGGTTGCACTGCTCTTCGGCGCTGTTACCTTCGGATGTTGCTGGGGATTCGGGCTTGCGGTTAGCCCTGTGCGCAAAAGCATCTCACCTTGGCGTGTCTGGCATGAAGCCTTATCGGTATTGCTCATGATACTGTTTATCGGCATCTGCAATTTCTTCGTTTTCTCATTAGTGTTCCATTATCCGATAACACTCGATTTATGTCTGTTGTTCCTTTATTGGACCCTCATCATCGGTGTCATCATCACCATCTGCTCGGTGAGTCTCAACTATTACCGCTATCTGCGCAACCAATTGGAGACATTGCTCAACAAGACCACGGAAGAACAGACAGGCATCATCGTCACTGTGCACGACACCACCGTCAGAGGCGACGACCTCCAATTGCCCATCAACGACCTGTTGTATGTCGAGGCTCAGAAGAACAACGTGATGGTCTATTTCATGAAAGATGGAAAACCGACATCCATGGAAGTTCACACAACGCTGACAGCAGTCATTGAAGACATGAAAGACTATGAAAACATTTTCCAATGCCATCGCTCGTTCATCATCAATGTGAACAACATCACCTCTGCGCGAGGCAACTCCAACGGGTATCAACTGACCTTGGGAACATGCTCGAACATCATCCCTGTGTCCCGCTCATACGTGCCTCGCTTGAAGTCTTTTATCGCTTAGCCATTCGTCCGTAATCTTAGTCATTCGTCATCTGGATTAGTTGTCCGTCAGCCGTTTTAGTGGTCTGTCACGGATATTTGGAGTTGAAAGTTTCCTGCCGTATCTTTGCGGCATGAAACATCGAATCGCACATGTCATTTTTCAGTTGTTGGCGGTCTGCAACTTGACCGCACAAACCACAGTGACGGGCATTGTTGGCGACGGGAAAGAACCAATCCCGGGTGCCAACGTATTTATAGTGGGTACAATTGACGGGTGCCTGACGGACTCACTCGGACGTTTCTCGTTCACCACTACGATGACGGGTGAAGTGACGCTCAAGGCCACCCTTATCGGCTATGAAGACCACACGCGAACGGATGAAGTCGGACAGTTATCCAATCTCAGCATCCGCTTGAACCAGCAGGCCACTACCATCAACGAGGTAGTGGTGACAGCCAGCACCTTCAGTTTCGGCAAGAACGACAACTTCAAGACGATGGATGCGCTTGATGTGGTGATGGCAGGCAACTCGTGTGGCGACATCGTGGCCGCGCTGCAGACGCTGCCTGGTACACAGATGGTGGGTGAGAATGGCAAACTGTATGTCAGAGGAGGCGAGAGTGATGAATGCCAGACCTTCGTCAATGGCATGCACGTGCTGGTGCCATACACCACCAACACTGAAAACTCGGCCGTGCGTGGTCGTTTCTCCCCATTTCTGTTCAAAGGCATCAATTTCTCGTTGGGTGGTTATGGCGGTGAATACGGGCAGGCGCTATCGTCGGTGCTGCCCATGGAGACCACAGACGCGGCCACAAGCGATAAGTTTGGTGTGAGCGCGTCGCTGGTCGATTGGAATATCGGTGGAACCAAGGCGTTCGCTAACAGTAGTCTTTCGTTCAACGCCGCTCTAACCAGCATGGGGCTTTACAACCGCCTGTTCACGGAAAGGTTCAATTACAGCCGTCCGTACCGCAAACTGTCGGGCGAAGCGCAATTCAAGAAAGAGTTGAAGAACACAGGTGTGCTGAAATCGTATGTCGGCTACGACCTGACATCTGTAGGCCAATACATCGACGGTCGCAACCTGTCGCTGAAAGAGCATAATGCCTATGCGAACGTCACCTATAAGGCAAACATAGGCCGTGGCTACACGTTTTTTACCGGTATTGCCAATTCTTCCGTTCTCAGCGATATTGACCATGCACGGACTGAAGGCGACCATTATCATAACTTCCGAAACGAAATCCACCTGAAGGCAGAAGTGCGCAAGGTGTGTTCCGACGTGCTGAAAATGTCTGCAGGCATCGAGGACTATCTCCGCAACAGCACGTTGACGTATGAAGTCTATCATTATCAACTTAGGCAAAACATCCTTGCCGCTCACATTGATGCCCAGTGGCGGGTCATTCCACATCTGTTCCTCAACATGTCGGCAAGAGCCGAAAGACTACGGGTTGGCGAGCATTGTTCGGGAAAGACGATGCGTCCAAACTGGCTCTTGATGCCAAGGACAACGCTCAGTTATATCCCCAACAAGCATCTGCAATTCTCTCTGGTGGCAGGTCGCTATAGTCAGACGGCTGCAGACGACTATTTGGCACAGACATCCGAGAACATGCGCCAAAGCACTGCCGACCATGCCATCCTTTCCATGCAGTATAAGACACAGACCACACTCTTGCGCATCGAACCTTATTGGAAGAACTACCACCGATTGCCTTTGCAGGAGAATGGTTTTTACCAGCCTCACGGCTATGGCAAAAGCCGGGGAGTGGATGTCTTCCTGGAAGACCATTCAATCTGCAGACATCTCACAACTACATTCTCTTATTCTTTCAATGATTCAGAACGATACTACCTCGACTATACCCAACCACAGACACCCGACTACATCTCGCGCCACAATCTGCGGCTCACAGCCAAATACACCATCGGAAAAACCATCATCGGCATGTCGGAATCTTACGTCAGCGGTCGTCATTTTCCCACAGGCAAAACACCACATTACAACAGTGTGGATGTGAATCTCACCTATCTGCTTAGCCCCAAGGTCATCGTTTATACTTCACTGAATAACGTTTTCGGTCGTAAAAACATCTTCCGCTACGATGCCAATGGCACTCCTGTTGTGCCTTCACGCGACCGGTTCCTTTACATCGGCATATTTGTTTCACTTAAAAATAATAAAGCTTATGACATCTCAAACTTTTAAACACAACGTGTTAAGTGTCGCCCTTTTCATGGTGGCATCAGTCGGTATCCATGCCCAGCAACCAACTATGCAAGTGCTCATCGACCAGTCGCTCGCCAAGGTCTGGAGCAGTGAGAAGCATTCGGCTCCATCGGATGGCGGAGCCTCCACAGATCCCGAGTCTGTCACTCCCCAGCAACCTGCCCCAGAGGCTTTCTTGAATTGCATTGCGGAACTGAAGCGCATCGACGCGATGTTTCCCGACAGCATCCAGCCCAAGCATCAGATGGCACTGCAGAGTCTCATCTTCTCTGTGTCTTACCCTCACGCGCCGCAGACAGAAAACCTTTTGGCTGAAGCTGAACAGACCATCACGAAGATGGAGCAGATGAAGAACGCCGACCAGTCGGACATCTGCACACTTCGAGGTTTCCTCTACATGGTACGTATTGTGCAGAATCCCGCCCAAAACGGGCAACGCTATTACCTTGAGGTGATGGAGGACTACGAGAAAGCGCTCAAGTTGAATCCCGATAACGAGCTTGCCCGGCAACTGCAACAACAATTCCTGGAAGGAATGAGGCAAGCAACAGGAAGATGATGGTAGTATTTCGCGCCTAAAACATCAGCGGGATGAACAAGTCGTCCATCCCGCTGAAATGCCCGTTTCATGGCTTTACTGGCGTTTTCACCTTTTCAAAAGGTTCATCTCCACCTCGGGTTTCAGAACATTGTTGGCCTTGGTCTGCTGACCTTTGACTTTGGCAGAAAGCGTTGCTTTGATATCTTGTGCAGAGGCAGCTATGAGGAACTGGTATTCGCCCTCGGCAACCACCCATGCGGAAGCGGCTTCGTCGAACGACGCGAGGTCAGCGGCCTTGACGCTGAGGGTGAGCGTTTGGCTCTCGCCTGGTTTCAGCAGTTTGGTCTTGGCGAAAGCCTTCAACTCCTTAACGGGTTTGTTGGCCGCCTTGTTGTCAGGAGCAGAGACGTAAAGTTCAACGACCTCCTTACCTTCGTGAGAACCTGTATTCTTGACAGTGACGCTAACCTCATAGGCATCGCCCTTCTGGGCAATCTTTGCATCACTATAGTCGAAGGTGGTATAGCTGAGCCCGAATCCGAAAGGATAACTCACTGGCACGTCGAACGAGTCGAAGTAGCGGTAACCCACGTAGATATCCTCCTCGTAGTCGGTATAGTCAACGTTCTTCACATTGCCTTTCTTACCCTGGTTCAACATGTCGATGCGAGGGTCCTCGTCAATGGGGAAATTCTTTGAGGAGTAGGCGTCGTTGAACTTCACTGGCCATGTCATAGTGAACTTTCCCGAAGGCGACTGCTTGCCGCTGAGCACATCGACGACGCTGTTGCCACCTTCCTGCCCGGCCTGCCAAGCACAGAGGATGGCATCGGGCAGGTCTTTCCATGAGGCAGTCTCGATGACTCCACCGATATTCAGCAATACCACTACTTTCTTGCCTGCTTTATGGTACACGTCGCAAACTTGCTGGATGAGTTTCAACTCAGAGGCATTGAGGTTGAAGTCGGCTACCTTGCGGTCGAGGAACTCACCCGAGATACGTCCAATGGTGATGAGCGCCACATCGCTGACCTCGGCCTGTGCGGAAAGCTCCTCTGCAGAGAAGAGTTTCTCAGCGGGCAGGGTTCCAGGCAAGAATCCAGCCAGCATAGCGGCATTAGGGTCTTTCTTGGACATCTCTTCGAGGGCCTTCTTCTGAGCCTCCTTCGCATCAGTGATATACTGCTCGTATGCCGTCTTCAACTCGTCGGAAACGGTATAGCCACCATTCTTCAGACCATCGAGCAGCGACACCACATAGGCATGGTTCACATTGCCAGAACCAGTGCCACCAGCGATGAAGTCGTAAGACGTACATCCATAGAGGGCGACTTTCTTCACGCTCTCCTTGAAAGGCAGAGCGTCTCTGTTCTCCATCAGTACCATACCCTCAGTGGCAGACTGACGTGTCACGGCAGCGTGCGCCTTCAGGTCAGGTTTGTTGGAGAACTGATAACCTTGGAAACGCGGACTGCGCTCCACGAGGTTCAGCACCCGCTGAACATTACGATTGAGGTCGGCCTCGTCGAGTTTGCCGCTCTTGACACCGGCGACGATGGAATCGAACTGCTCGTCCTTACCTGGCTGCAACATATCGTTGCCAGCCCACATCTGCTTGGCACCATCCTTGCCTCCGAACCAGTCGGTCATCACCGTTCCCTCGTATCCCCACTCATCGCGGAGAATGGTGGTCACGAGTTCCTTGCTCTCCGATGTGTAAATACCGTTGATGTAGTTATAAGAGGTCATCACTGTCCAGGGTTTGCTCTCCTTGATGGCGATTTCGAACCCTTTCAGATAGATTTCGCGGAGTGCCCGCTGGGAGATATGCGCATCGGTATTCATGCGGTTGGTCTCTTGGTTGTTGGCGGCGAAGTGCTTGATGCTTGTTCCGACGTCGTTCTTCTGTACACCGAGAATATATGCGGCAGCAGTCCTTCCCGCCACCACGGGATCCTCAGAATAATACTCGAAGTTACGTCCGCAGAGCGGGTTGCGCATGATGTTGACGGCAGGTGCCAGCAGTACGTCGGCGCCATACTCCTTCACTTCCTCACCAATGGCTTGTCCGACTTCCTCCACGAGTTGTGTGTTCCAGGTCGAAGCCAGCAGCGTTCCTATGGGGAAGTGGGTGCAGTAGTAGGTTGCAGAGTCCCCCTCTCGGGTAGCATTGATGCGCAGTCCCGCGGGGCCGTCAGCCAATACCACGGCAGGGATGCCCAAAGAGTCGAAGGGGTAGGTGGTGCCTGCGGCTCCCGGCACGAGGCTCATGGTAGCGCCTATCACAGCATTGTCGCCAGAGAATCCGGCCATCCCGACACCGATTACGAAGTGGGCTTTGTCTTCGAGTGAGAGCTTTGCCATCACCTCTTCCTTATCGATGGTGTTTGGGGTCACTTTGTCGGTAGAAGTACAGCCAGCCATAAGTGCGGCTATGCCAAGGGGTAATAATAAGTGCTTTTTCATAATTTTAATGAGTCAATGATTATTTATTCAACTTTCGGAAGTAAAAATGGAAGTAAACTCGCTTCGCTCTTGGGAGTTATGTGCTATGCCCAGGACAATAGCATTGAATTGCCGTAGTATCGTCCAGCACGAAAGTGCTTAACTTCCAGCCTGCCCGGCTGGCTTAACTCCCTATTTAACTCCTTTTTATAACTTCCGAAACTTCAGTTAATTACTTGAAAAGCAGTGGGGTGAATTCAGTGAGGTAGATACGCCAGTTGCGCCAGATGTGTCCGCCATCCGTCTCGAGATAGGTGTACTTATGCTTCTTGCCGTCAAGATACGCACGCAGAGCGTTGTTATTGTTGATGAGGAAGTCGGTCTTACCGATGCCTATCCAGAAGAGTTTAGGCTTCTTGCTGAAGAGTACGTCAATCTTCGCGTCGCGGTCGGCATAGATATTTGGGAATCCGTTAGGGTCAGCCTGTTGCTGGTCCACAGCGGCGGAGAACAGCCCTACATAGTCGAACATGTCAGGATTGTTGATGCTGATGAAGAGGCTATGGAAACCGCCCATCGACAGACCTGCGATAGCACGGTGTGCCTTATCTTTCTTCACGCGGTAGGTCTTCTCGATAAACTTCACCACATCGGGGAAGGCAGTCTCAAACGAACCCTCCATCGTCTTGGGAAGCATCATCGTAGGCACCTTATACCCCTCGGAGGTCTCGCCTGGACTAGCCTCCTGAGAGATATTCCCGTTGGTCATCACCAGAATCATCGGTTCGGCCTTGCCTTGGGCAATCAGGTTGTCCATAATCTGAGCGGCACGTCCCAACTCACTCCACGCGTTCTCGTCGCCACCGATACCGTGCAACAGATAGAAAACGGGGTATTCCTTGCCGCTGGTCTCATAGCCTGCAGGGGTATAGACCGTCAGACGGCGGGTGATACCGGCCGTGGGACTTTCATACCATACCTTTGCGACGGTTCCATGTGGCACCTTGTTGACTTTGTAGAGGTCGATGCGAGAATCGCCTCCGATGAGCAGGACGCTGAACAGGTTGTTGATGTCGCGGATGTTATAGACATTCAGCGGGTCGATAATCTTCACGCCATCGACAATCAGATTATAGGTATAGAGTTCGGGCTTCAAGGGCTCAGAGGTGAAACTCCAGACGCCCTTGCCGTCCTTGACGAGGTCGACGACTCCTGGTGTATCGTAGGTGTTGCCATTAAACTCGACGGTCTTAGGAGGCAGAAAATCACCTGTGAGCTGAACATGATTCGCCTCGGGAGCGATAAGGTTGAAGGTGACGGAATTGTCGGCGTGAACATCGGGCGATGCCACTTGAGGTCCTTGTCCCCAGCTTAGGTTCTGCTGGGCTTGTGCTGCCACACCCATCAGGAAGATGAATGCCAGAATCATCAGTTTCTTCATAGTCATGTAAAGTCTTAGTTAATAGATACTGCAAATTAACATAAAAAACATGACTTAGAAGCCAATTGGGTAAAAATTTTTCTATACCCATGTCCTATCACATCTATACCATCTGCATTCTTGTCTTCCAGACATCGATAGACATCATTATCAGCAAGAGGCATCACCCGTAAAGATTAATCCTGAAGAGTTTAAGAACTACGAATAAGCAACCTGAAAAATATGTGGCAAGTAACTTTTTCACAGTAAACAGGCACTGTTTGTGTAAAGTTTTGTATCTTTGAACCCAATTCATAACAAAACAATCATATACAAATCATGAACAAGGACGCTTGGCTTTGCCGCTTTGCCATGCAAAGAATCATTCTTACGGTGCTGCTTGCTTTCGTCTCTCTTACGCTGCCAGCACAGGAAAAATTGATACGCATAGACAGCGAAGACGTCGCCTGGCAGAAGAAGGATCCGCAATTCTCGTTCTTCAACAAGGAAAAGGCACGTTTGCTGATGCCGAAGAATGCTGCGTTTGGTGTGGAATGCAATCCGTCGTTCTCGCCCGAATGGTCGCTCACCTACGACTCCGTGGCTCATACACTTGTGTACAATGAGGCACAGAAAAGCATTTGGTATTCCACTTATGATGCTATGCACAAAGAAAACACGAAGACAGAAAAAACAAGTACCTGGGAAGTTGTCACATATCAATTGCGGAAAAAACCGAAAAAACTATCATGCACCAGATGTGAAGACTTATGCTCTTTCCATTAGCTCAGAGCAAATGCAGATGCTAAAGGCTATTTGGTCGAATGCCATAGGCACGTCCGAACCGAATGAAATATTGATGATGGATGGCACGACATGGATATATTTCATTGGTGAGCAGCGGGCTAAAGCAAGGACTGGTGACAACTACAATAACTACTCTATCGTGAAGCTAACAGAAAAGCTTGTAGAAGCCATCAAAGCGGACGACGCCAGCCTTATTGGCTCCCTTATCGGAGCAGAATTCCAGCGTGTTGTCGCAAACTTAGAAGTTGTTCCGAATATTTGAGGATAATGGTGTACACCGACACCAGTTTTCGTGTTTTCATGTAGCCACATTGTCATTAGGATGAATATCATCTTGCTTTTCAAACAAATCACCTTCCCCTCATAGAGCCACTTATTTGGCACTAAAATGGGCTACAAAGACAGAGAAACGAGGTGTGCAAAAAACAATTCGCACACCTCGTAGAATTTCAATTAGTTACGCTTAAAACGAGCCTGTTAATACTCTTCCTCGTCCCAAAGGAAATCCTCTTTGGAGGGGTAGTCGGGCCAGATTTCTTCGATAGATTCGTACACATCGCCTTCGTCTTCTATCTCGTTGAGGTTCTCAATGACCTCGAGAGGTGCGCCTGAACGGGTGGCGAAATCGATAAGTTCATCCTTTGTTGCAGGCCATGGCGCATCTTCCAGTTTTGATGCTAATTCAAGTGTCCAATACATAGTTCTTGTCTCCTATAGTTATTTGTTTGTTTTCAGTATTTGTGCTAACAAAATCCGTGCCACAGATTCCTTGCTGTCATCCGCACTCAGCTCGCCGAGAAAGGGCATCTTTTGGCAGAATCGATAGTAAAGATAGTGCTTGTCATGACTATCTATCACAAAATCGGCGCGAATATAGCACTTTTCACAATAAAATCAAGTTCTTTTCCAAAATATTTCACTATTTCCAGCCAGAACATTCAATTTCCTTGCAAAAACGAACAAATAATCTGACAATCGGTTGACATAAAGCATCACTTGCTCATCTACCTCGCATGTGTCGCGGAGAGCGAGAATCCGCCGTTCCGCCCTTCGGCATACTGTTCGGCAGACATGTGCCACAGCGGCAGCCCTGCATCCGCTGGGCAAGACGAAAGCACGCAAAGGAGGCAAAGAAGCATCGAGCTCGTCGATTTCCTTTTCCATCTCCATCACTTTCTCGGGTGCGACTACACTGCCTTGGCTCAACTGTCGCATGGAGGTGTCGGTGGCGAGATTGGAACCCACCACAAACAGCATGTTCTGGATGCCAAGAAGAAAGTTGTAGTCGTGCTCGTCATTCACATACGACATCAACACCCCTATCTGGGAGTTCAATTCATCTACTGTGCCGTATGCCTCCAGTCTTGCGTGGGTCTTGGGTACACGGATACCGCCTATCAGGCTCGTCATGCCTTTGTCGCCAGTGCGGGTATATACATTGCTTTTCTTTGTCATAAATATCTTTGTTAAAGTTAGTTGACTAAAGTTTCATTATTGCTTGCGCATTTGAGTTAGTTGATTTGGTCCTGTTATCTTGGTAAGACCTATCCGAAAGTGGGATTAAAGGTCATAGTTCATTTTCGTCCGTTTGTGGTCGAAGAACACCAGTCCTGTGCGTCCGAGATTGAAGGTGACTTTCGCTCTGCTGTCATCGAGAATCCTCTTCCACAACATCTTGCCTTGTTGGGTGTCGAGATATTCCACCACAAACATGCTGTTGTCATTGGTGTGATTGGCCGCATAGTCGTAGAGCTGCCAAGCCTTGTCCTTCAAGGCGATGAGCAAGCACCCGAACCCATTGGCAGGACATTGCGACTGCAATAATGTCATCACGTCCCCGCAAAGACAATTTACACCTCTGCTGCCCAAAGCGCCTTCCTCGGCTGTGGTGATATGCTCGCAAAGACAGGTCACTTCCACATGTTTGGTATAAGCACCAAGATATATGGCACTCAAGGCAGGACATGTCTCGCCTACAACAAACACCTTGTCGGGTTTCAGCCAATTAGCCAGTCGGAAGAGGCGCTCGTCGTGTTTCTGCGAGAAAGTGGAGGCATTCTTTGGCAATTGGCGGCGGAGAGTTTTCAGTTCATCAAACGCATAGAAAGGCCATTTCTCCCGGAGCACAAACCTCACCAGGTAGAATGCCCAGGGTGACTGTACCCCAAAACCCAACCTGTGGCGCAAATGCGCAGGGTAGGTAGCCACTCTTTTTATCCAATATTTCATGCCGTATGCGTTTTTGTTTCCCTCAATGAGTCCCCCTGATGCCCTCAGAAGAAAAAGGATGATTTTTTCTGCAATTTTCGTTGGCAAATATACAATTATTTTCCGACAAATGACTACATTTGCACAAAGCTAACCATAAAATAGCGTATCATTATGGAAAAACAAGGCGAATATATCCAGAGCATCGAGATTAAATCGCTATGGAAGGGCGGTAGGCACATCGTTTGGCACCTTCGTCCCGACGTCAACATCCTCAGTGGTATCAACGGCGTCGGCAAGAGTACCATCATCAACCGTTCGGCCAAAGGCCTGAACAATCTCTACCACAACGAAACACTGATGCCTGAAGACCTTGGAGATGGCATCAGCATGAAGCTCTACCCTGAGGATGCCAACTACATGAAGTTCGACGTGATTCGAAGCATCGACCGCCCGTTGATGCACAGCGACTTGATGGAGAAGATGTCGGACTCTCGTGTGAAGACTGAACTTGACTGGCAAATCTACCGTCTGCAGAAGAAATACCTCGACTACCAGGTGAATATGGGCAACCGTATGATAGAGTTGCTCACCAGCGGAGCCCCCGAGGACCAAGCCAAAGCCCAGGAGGTGATGAAACCCAAGTTGGAATTCCAGGACCTGGTGGATGACTTGTTCAGCGAGACGGGCAAACGCATCAACCGTAAGAGCAACGAGATACAGTTTATCCAGCGTGGAGAGTACCTGACCCCATATCAGTTGTCGTCGGGCGAGAAGCAGATGATTGTCATCATGCTCACGGTGTTGGTGGAAAACAAGGAGCACTACTGTCTGCTCATGGACGAACCGGAAATCAGCCTGCATATAGAATGGCAGAAGAGGCTTATCAGCATCATCCGCCAAATCAACCCTAATGTCCAGATTATCCTTTCCACTCACTCTCCCGCACTGATTATGGACGGCTGGATGGACACGGTGACTGAGGTGAGCGACATGACATTGTAGTCCGCCGATAACAAACTGTCATCCATTGGATAACCTAAATGAAGAACCAAGTTAGGATTTCTTTATCACACGAGCAATTATGGGGAGCCGCCTCACCGATAATCTGAATTCATTGTACTTCAGCGCTGCCAACAAACTGAAGTCGAACAAGAAGAAGAAAAAAGTCATCGCTTACGTTGAAGGCTATGAAGACGTTTTCTTCTGGCGCGACATATTGTCAGAGTTCGAGACCGACAACTTGATGTTCGAGGTTTGCCTTCCATCCCGTTCTAACCTGGCCCGGGGTAAGAAAAGTGTGCTGATGAACTACTTGGGCGACAAACTGGGCAAGAGCATGATTGCCTGTGTCGATGCCGACTATGACTGGCTGATGCAGGGGAGCTCCGAGTTCAGCGCCAAGTATTTCATGAACAACCCTTACGTGATTCACACATATGTTTATGCCATAGAGAACTTCCAGTGCTATGCGCCAAGTTTGCACAATGTGTGTGTGATGGCCACGCTCAACGACAGGGAATACTTCAGCTTTGAGGACTACCTGAAAGCCTATTCCCGTATCATCTACGATTTGTTTCTCTGGTCGATTTGGTTCCACCGTCAGAAGCGCGGAAATGATTTCTCCATCACCACATTCAACAACATTGTCACCATCAACAACCTCAACACGTTCCATCCTGAGGTGGCATTGGAGAAAATGCGCAGAAAGGTGAACCACGAACTGAATATTCTTCAGCGGAAATATCCAGAGGCCAAGAGTCACTTGGTCGGCCTTTCCAACGAACTTTACAAACTGGGTGTCAATCCCGACAATACCTATCTCTTTGTCAATGGCCATCATCTGATGGGCAATGTGGTGATGCAGGCGCTTACTCCCATCTGCAACATCCTGCGGCGACAGCGGGAGACCGAAATCAAGAGGCTTGCCGTCCACAGGACACAGATGAACAACGAATTGTCGAGTTATGACCACAGCCAGATTCCCATCGAGCAAATCATTCGCCGCAACACCGAGTATAAGGCTTCGCCCCAGTACAAGCAGATAGAGAACGACATCAATCGTCTCATTGCGAGAATCACTGGCAGCCCGACTGCAATGGATGAGGGTAATGGTGAGGACTTGAATATGGCAGACGGGGAGCGCTCCGAGGAATGAAAACCTGTCCAATGACACGCTTGGAAAAGAAAAAGCCACCTATCGGATGATGGTGGCTTATTTTATGTTTTTTTCCTTCTTGATGGCTTGACGAAGAGACGTGCTGAAAATCTTGAATCGTTTTTTCTCTTCTTTAGTGAGTGGTCTGTTCTTTTTCTTCTTGCGCTTCTTGCCACTGTCGTTAGAACCTTTGTCATTCCGTAGTCTGGATATTTCCATTCTGTGCTCATTGCGTTGCTGCATCACGTCGGAAAGACATATAAAGGATGTGGTGAAGAAAAAGAGACCAAGGAACAACAATAGCAGAAATGACTTTGGGTCAGAAGTCATTTCCCACAATCTGAATGCGCGGACTTTCTTTTTTTTCCGAGGCACCCATTTCTGATTGTCATTGTCTTGGTTTGCCTGCTCAACCATCATCTTTTACATCCGAATAGTTTCTTGTCTTGCAAAATTAAGTCTTTCTTTGATAATTTCCAATAAAAACTTCAGAAAAATTGAGAATAAACTGTATGTTTTTGAAAAACAGATGTTATTAAAGTGAAATCCGTGTTGGTTCAGAAAAACAACACGGATTTCACAATCGTAGGTTTTATGAGTCGGGGAGCCTGCCCTCTGACGTTCAGTCTGGCAGTATTGTGCAGCCTGCGCAAGGCTTGAGCTGCTTGAAGAAGTCGTTGCCCTTATCGTCTACGAGGATGAAGGCGGGGAAGTCTTCCACGTCAATCTTCCAGATGGCCTCCATGCCCAGTTCTGGATACTCCACACACTCAATGCTCTTAATGCTCGACTGAGACAGCACAGCTGCCACACCGCCGATGGTGCCCAGATAGAAACCGCCATGCTTCTTGCAAGCGTCGGTCACTTGCTGGGTGCGGTTGCCCTTGGCAATCATCACTAGTGATGCGCCATGGTCTTGGAACTCGTCCACGTAGGGGTCCATTCGGTTGGCGGTGGTTGGACCCATCGAACCGCAAGGATAACCCTCGGGAGTCTTGGCCGGACCAGCATACAAGATTGGATAGTCTTTGAAATACTGTGGCATGTCCTCGCCTGCATCCAAACGGGCCTTCAGTTTCGCATGGGCGATGTCGCGGGCCACGATGATGGTTCCCTTCAGGTTCACACGGGTAGAAACAGGATATTTCGTCAGTTCGGCACGTACGGCGTCGATGCCTTTGTTCAGGTCAATCTCGATGCCTTTTCCTCCTTCACCTGGACGACGGTATTCCTCCGGAATGAGTTCTGTTGGATTGCTGTCCATGACTTCGAGCCATACACCGTCCTTGTTGATTTTGGCCTTGATGTTGCGGTCGGCAGAGCAAGAAACACCCATACCGATGGGGCAGCTTGCACCGTGGCGGGGCAGACGGATGACACGGATGTCGTGTGCCAGATACTTGCCGCCGAACTGAGCGCCCAGCCCAATCTTGTAAGCCTCCTTCAGCAGTTTCTGCTCCAAATCCACATCGCGGAAGGCACGACCGGTCTCGTCGCCTGTGGTAGGCAGTGAATCGTAGTACTTGATGCTTGCCAGCTTCACGGTAAGCAGGTTCTTCTCTGCCGATGTGCCGCCGATGACAAACGCAATGTGGTAAGGAGGACAAGCGGCTGTACCCAGATGCTTCATCTCCTCCACCAGGAAAGGCAACAAGGTACCTTCGTTCTGGATGGTGGCCTTGGTCATCGGATAGAAGTAGGTCTTGTTGGCAGAACCGCCACCTTTAGCCACCATGACAAAGCGGTATTCGGCGCCTTCGGTAGCCTCGATGTCAATCTGAGCGGGGAGGTTGCACTTGGTGTTCACCTCGTCGTACATGTTCAGAGGTGCGTTCTGAGAATAGCGCAGGTTGTCCTGTGTGTAGGTGTTGAACACACCGAGGCTCAGCGCCTCTTCATCCTCGAATCCAGTCCATATCTGCTGGCCTTTCTCACCGTGGATGATGGCTGTTCCCGTGTCTTGGCAGAAGGGGAGGATGCCCTTGGCTGCTGTCTCTGCATTGCGCAGGAATTGGAGTGCCACATACTTGTCGTTCTCTGAGGCCTCAGGGTCGCGCAGGATTTTAGCCACCTGAAGGTTGTGCTCACGGCGCAACATGAACTCCACATCGTGGAATGCCTGTTGGGCCAGAAGGGTAAGCGCTTCCTTCGACACTTTCACGATTTCCTTGCCTTCGAACTCACTGACCGAGATACCCTCTTTAGTCAGCAGTCGGTATTCCGTCTCGTCCTTGCCCATCTGGAACATGGGAGCGTACTTAAATTCTGTTGCCATAATGTCTGTTTTTATCGTTAGTAGTTTTAGAATCCATTTGATAGTTGAAAGCTTGATGTCTCAGGCTGGATGCCTGCATACCCGATTGACAACTGCAAATATATATAAAAAATCACAAGTTCAGACAAGAAACAGTGCGAAAATGTTGCATAAAAACAACATCTTCGCCTGTTGCCGATGTATCAATAACCGAAAATATCATCTGTACTCAGTTTCTTGACAGGACCTATCTTTTCCAGGCTTTGCATGTCGAGTTCACTCTCGTTGCCGAGGATGAGGTAACGGTAAGGCTTGTCGGCCATCATCTGATGTTCGAAATCCACTATGCTCTTCAATGTGACACCTGGCAGCTGCTGGTAGATTTTCTCATTGATATCGAAGTCGATGCCCTTGAGTTTGGCATTCAGATAAGCATAGAGAATCGAGAACTTGGTGATGCGTTGTGAAGCCAGTCGTTTGGTGACGGCGTCTTTAGCCACATTGAATGCAGCCTGGCTTTCCGGCATGTGGTTGAGAATGCTATGGAACTGGTTCACACAATCCATCATCTTGTCGTTCTGGGTGATGATGTAGGTGTAGTAGTACTCGGGATGGTTCTTGCGCACGGGGTCGTTATAGAGAGCGGAGGCGCTATATGCCAAACCACGTGCTTCGCGAAGTTCTTGGAAGACCACACCGTTCATGCCACCACCGTAATATTCATTGAAGACCTCTTTCACTGCAAGATTATCTTGGTTCCAGGGCTGGTTTTGATTGTGGTACATGATCATGTAGATATTCTTGGCATCGTATGGGGCAAGCAGAATCTCATTGGCGGTTGCTGTCTGCTCTTGATATTCCTTGCCCTCCGGCACTGGCAGCAGTTTCTTGGCTGTCTTGTGATACTTGCTGACCACAGCGAAAAGTTGTTTTTCGGTATAAGGTCCATAGTAAAGGCAGGTGTGGTCATATACTGGAAGATTCTTGAGCAAATCAACAAATTGCTGTGGGTCGGTTTTCAGTTCCGACTCGCTCATGATGTTGCGTTGGTTGTTGTAGGCACCATACATACCGTATGCGGTCAGCGCGCTGAAATTGCCTCTTTGGTTGCTCTTGGCATCCGAACGTGCCTTGAGGACAAGGTCGACGTAACTGTTGTAGGCCTCCTTGTCAACCTTGGCGTTCTTGATGTAGTTCTCCAGTAATGCGAGTGCTTGGGGCAAGTTCTCGTTCAGTCCGCTGAGTGTGACAACAATACTGTTGCCTCCCACTCGGATTGAGTAGTTGCAAGCCAACTGATAGAATTTCTCCTTGATTTGTGCGGCTGATAATTTATCGGTACCAAGATAGTCGATGTAGTCGGCAGCCACTTCATAACGTTTGTCGCTCTCTGTGCCGAACTGGTAGTGGAAAGCAAGGTTGAAGAGGTCGTTCTCCTTGTTCTGAATGTAGAGTACAGGCAATTTGCGCTTGGTCTGGGTGATGGAGAGGTCTTTCTTGAAGTCGAGGAACCTAGGTTGGATGGGTGCGACATAGGCATTCTGGATGTCACTGACAAATGGACTTATCTGGTCGCGGTTGGCGGCAATAGGGGTAATGGCGGGCTTGTCGATTTTCTTCTGCGACTCATCCACTCCCTGGCGCTTGTTGACAGCCACGTAGTTGTCGTTGAAATAGCGGTTGGCGAAATCCACCACATCCTGTTTGTCGATAGCGGCAATACGGTTGATTTTATTCACTTCTTGCTCCCAGGGGATGCCATTGATAAACGCATCAACGAATTTGTCGGCGCGGCTTCTGTTCTGTTCCAGCGAACGGTAATACTGCAACTTCATGTTGTTGACAATGGCTGGAAGCAAAGCATCGGAGAAGTCGCCTTTCTTGAGTTTGGCGATTTCATCAAGAAGGAGACGACGTACTTCTTCGAGGGTTTGTCCCTCCTTCGGAGTTCCAGCGAGAAGAAATATCGAGTAGTCGGAAAGCCCTTCTAAAACACCGAAAGCGGAGAGCATGGTCATATTCTGGTTGATGTCGATGTCTATAAGACCGGCCTTGCCGTTGTTGAGCAGTTCGCCAATGAGTTCAAGCGTGTCGCATTGAAGGGATGCAGCCTTGTCGAAACGCCATCCGAGCCAAAGTGTTTCCGCTTCCGGACCCACCACTGTCGTGTCTTGTGGTGAGGTGATGGGTTTCAGGGATGGGAAAACAGGTTGCCTCACATCTGCCCCTGGTTTCCACATGCCGAAATATTTGTCGATGATGGCGATGGTCTGGTCGGGGTCGAAATCACCTGCCATGCAGACCGCCACGTTGTTGGGCACATACCAGTGGTTGAAGTAGTTCGTGATGTTGACAATAGACGGGTTCTTCAGGTGTTCCTGTGTGCCAATGGTGGTCTGTGTGCCGTAGGGGTGGGTCGGGAAGAGTTTGGCGCACAGAGCCTCGAAGAGCTTGTTCTGGTCTTGGCTCAGGCCGATGTTGTATTCCTCATAGACAGCCTCAAGTTCGGTGTGGAAACCGCGGATGACCATGTTCTGAAAACGGTCGGCCTGTATTTTCGCCCAGTTCTCCACCTCATTGCTGGGGATGTCCTCCGTGTAGCAAGTCACGTCCAGGCTGGTGTAAGCATTTGTACCCTCAGCTCCAATGGTCGCCATCAGTTTGTCGTATTCGTTGGGGATGAAATACTGTGCTGCCAGTTGGCTGATACTGTCAATCTCATGATATTTGGCCTTGCGTGCCTGAGGGTCAGTGATTTTCCTGTATTCCTCGTAAAGGTCAGTGATTTGCTTGAGCAATGGAACCTCTGCTTCGGGGTTGTTGGTGCCGAACTGTTTGGTGCCTTTGAACATCAGGTGTTCCAGATAGTGGGCCAGGCCAGTTGTCTCAGCTGGGTCGTTTTTCGAGCCAGTGCGCACTGCGATGAAAGTCTGAATGCGAGGTTTCTCTTTGTTGACGGACAGATAGACCTTCAGACCATTGTCGAGGGTATAGATACGTGCCGCCATAGGGTCGTTCTCCACTGTCTCGTAGTTGTAGCTTTTCTGAGCTACGGTGTTGACGCAGGTCATGACTGCCATGACAAGCGACAAGATAAATTTCATTGTTCTCATTTTCTTTATTGTATTGTATCCAAGAATTTTCTGAAAACCATTTCAGGGATATCCCCCAAGGTGTATTCTTTTTCTGCGTCCTGACGGACAGTCTTGACCCACAGCGTTCTGGCCTCATCGGCGACATCGGCCCATTTCCTCTCGTCGTAGAACATCTTCCCTTCCTCTCTCTGGATAACGGTATGGGCATATCCAGCGCTGTTGCCGGGATAGTCGTTCTTGATGCGGCGGAGGCATTCTGTCAGCGCCTCTATGGTGTTCACCACTCCGTCATCGACATCGGTGAGCAAACGCATGATTTCTTTGCGGGGAACGACTTGCCCGGCCAAGTCTATCCATTGGTCGGCGCCAGTGTCGTAAGGAGAACTCATGTGTCCATCACGGATGACATTGCCGATGAACACTTTCATCGCCATGTCATAGAAACGGTTGGCGCGCACCAAATCCTCTCTGCGGATGAAGCATTTGCCGTAGATGTACTCCTCGACATTCTCACCCTGTTCAGCCACCAGTCGGCGAAGGATGTCGCGCGCTTCCATCACTTGCTGTACCAAGTATGGGTTGAGAAAATCGGTGTTGATGTAGTCGTGCCGGTTGCCAAGTGGCCGGAGGTCGCGTTTCTTCCATTTCTCCACATCTCGCCAAACACCTACCGAACAGAAGTTGCGCCCTGGCTCGATGTATGTCTTTCCTTCTGTCACAGTGATGACCGAGAAAGGCAGCGAACTGAGGTCGGGGTGGGATGTGAGGTTTCCTTTGAGCAGTGAGAAAGCGCCGATATGGGTGGGCCAGTCGATATGGCTGTTCACAGTGGTTTTTGCGCCCCGGTCGAATCTTCCCCAATGCAGAGGTCCCGTCTTGTAAAGGTGGTTGCTCTGGTTCACACCAGCGGCGGCATCATAAAATAGGAACAATCCTCCCACTAGGAACGTGGACTTGTGACGGGCGGTGCAGAAAGGACCGAGGAAAGAAGCGTTGGCTTCTCCATTCTCCATCACACAGTTGGCGAAAAACAACGACGAAGTGGCGGTGAATCCCTTGCCGATATGCGCATTCTCGCCGACAAAACAACTGTCAACCTTAGCGCCATCAACCACTGAGGCTCCTTGAGCGACGATGGTGTTCTCGATAATCACATCACTGCCAATGAATGTGGGGGCTTCGTCGCAACTCAGGAGTGAGGTGTTGCTAATGCGGCTCGCGCCTTGCACTTCGCAGAAGTCGCCCACGCGTGAATTGCTGATTTCACGGGTGTAAGTGATTCTCACGTGTTCGCCGATGACACCTCTTTCGTAGGTATCGGCGTTCATGGCGCATGTTTTCTTCACCATCCTGAAGACGGAGTTGCTCTGAATCATCAGGCAAGCGAGTTGTGCGGTGAGTTGGTCGGTCAGTACCACGTTAGGTTCGCCGCCCTCGCTCAACACGGACAGTTCGATGCCATTGCCGAAGTCGGTGGCCAAAGCTGAGAGGGTGCCGACATTGGAAATGTAACAACCTGGGCCGATGTCGTAACCGGAGATGTGGCCGGAGACGTTCTCTATCAAGCAGTTGTCGCCAATCGAGACATTGCGGAGGGTGGCGTTACGTATGCCAGAGCGTTTCCAGAAGCCTTCCTCTACCTCTATGCTGTCGTAGAAAGCGCCCAGCTCGACCGAGCCATAAAAACTGACATTGTGCACTGCGTCGGGACGGAATTCATCCGAAACCATGACTGCCAGCCAATTCTCGGCTGTGCATCCTTGTTCTTCAAGCAAGGTGATTTCTTCATCTTCAAGCAGGCGCATAATATAAAAGGGGAGTTAAAGGGGAATTTAAAATGGGAGTTAAAGGGGGAGTTAAAGGGGACAATAGTTGGGTTAGAGGGAAGTTAAAGCGGAAGTTAAATTTCTTCTCCCTCTTCGTTGTAGTTCTGGAAAAGGAAGTCGTTGTAGGGATACTTCTGGACGTGAAGCTCCTTCACTTTCTTGTAAAGCATGTCCTTGAAGCCCTGCATATTGGTCTGTTCTTTGGCGGAGATGAAGAAGCAGTTGTCGTGCATCTTCGCCATCCATGTCTGCATCAACTCATCGAGCGAGATGTTTTCCTTCGTAGCGGGTGTGAGGTCGTCGGCCTCTTTCTCCACCCATGTGTAAGCGTCGATTTTGTTGAATACGAGAATGGTGGGTTTGTTCGAGGCATCAATGTCGGCCAGTGTCTTATCGACCACGGATATCTGCTCCTCAAAGTCGGGATGTGAGATGTCGACCACATGGAGCAGAAGGTCTGCTTCTCGTACCTCGTCAAGGGTGCTCTTGAATGAATCAACGAGGTCGGTCGGCAGTTTGCGGATGAATCCAACCGTGTCGCCCAGCAGGAAGGGCAGGTTGCCGATGATGACTTTGCGCACGGTGGTGTCGAGGGTGGCGAAGAGCTTGTTCTCCGCAAATACCTCGCTCTTGGCAATCAGGTTCATAATGGTGGATTTACCGACATTGGTATACCCCACAAGGGCCACCCTGATGAGTCGTCCGCGGTTCTTGCGCTGGGTTACTTTCTGAGTGTCGATTTCCTTGAGACGCTGTTTGAGCAACGACATGCGGCTGAGGATGATACGGCGGTCCATTTCAAGCTGGGTCTCACCTGGTCCTCTCAGTCCTACGCTGCCGCCACTACCGCCTCGTTGGCGCTCCAAGTGGGTCCAAAGACGCTGCAAGCGTGGCAGCATGTATTTGTACTGGGCCAGTTCCACCTGTGTCTTGGCGGTGACTGTCTGTGCCCTCATGGCGAAGATATCGAGGATAAGCGACGTACGGTCAAGGATTTTCACCTGCAGCTCTTTTTCTATGTTGCGCAGTTGCTTGATGTTGAGTTCGTCGTCGAAGATGACCATACCCACCTCGCGCTCGTTGTCTTCCTCGCTTTTGATGAAATCCTTGATTTCTGCCAGTTTGCCTGAACCCACGTATGTCACACTGCTGGGACCATTCACTCTCTGGGTGAATCGCTTCACCACCTTGGCACCTGCAGTTTCGGCAAGGAACTCGAGCTCGTCGAGGTATTCCTTGGTCTTGCGTTCGTCTTGTTTGGGCGTGATGAGTCCTACAATCACTGCGGTTTCCACCTTCGCCTCTGTAATTACAAATTCTTTCATTGATTTAGTTTTGAAGAAAACATCAAGAGGCACTACTCATTCATGGCCCCTTTTTTACATGTCGGTATCAACCAGTTATTTGTGCAAAAGTACATAAAAATAAGTGAACCTACAAAAACTCTGGCCTATTTCTCTGTTATATATTTAATTGATGAAGAATCCTGACATTAAAAGCCGTTACATGGAGGCCGAATTGGCCAACCCTAAGACATTCATCTTCTGTTTCATCAGGTTGACAACCTTCACACACTTGCTGACAATCTGAGGTCGGAAGCGGTGTTTCTTGTCGCTTGTCTTGCCAGGATGCCCTTTTTCGGAACTTTTATCGCCCGCAACGCTTGGCTGTTCAAGAAATGTAGTATCTTTGCCGTAATAAGATTGAAGAGAATGAAGAGTGAGAAGAATATACCGTCAGAGTTCTTGAAGGACTGTTTGGCTGATGCGGTCATACGGTTGCTGGAGCAATATCCGCTAAACGAGATACAGGTGAAGCAGATTTGTGATGTCAGCGGGTATCACCGTTCTTCGTGGTTCCGTGCTTTCCGTTCGAAGCATGAGTCGGTGACGTACAAGATGATACGGCTGTGGCAAGTGTGGGCCGAGGCGCACGGAGTGACAGTACGCGACGAGTTCACGCTCGACAACGCTGATGCTTTCTTCCAATACAACTACGAGATTCGCGACACGACACGCCTGCTCTATCGCCGTGGTTTGATGGGCGATATCTGCAACTCGTTTACCGCCATCCTCTATGCTCATCATCGTGAAGAACCGCGCGAGGCGTACAAAGCCTCTATTTTCGCCTACTCACTCTTCGGCATCTTGCAGGAGTGGATTGTCCGCGACTTCAAGGAAAGCCCAGCCGAGATGGCGGACATCATCCGCGAGGCATTCTCGTAGGCGACTTTTACCTCAATTTGTCGCATTCCACCTGCAGCGTTTGGTATCGCTGATAGTTTGTTGTACCTTTGCGACGTTAATGTGTAAAAGGTAAAGGTACAACAATTAAATGATTTGATAAATACATGAAGAAACTTCTTGTCTTACTGGCATTAGCCCTGCCTTATATGCTCCTGGCTCAGAATAACAATCTGCCCGAAAACACTAAACGGTCATCAACTTGCGTGCCTGAAAGTGATTTTCCACGTTACGACGACCAACATTGCGCATATTTCAAAGTGACTGCTCCTGATGCACACAAGGTGCAAGTGGCGGTGGCTGGCATCCTGCCTTTGGATTTGCAAAAAGATTCTCTCGGAGTTTGGACGGGAAAGACTACCCCCCTGCCTGTTGGCTTGCATTACTATTCCCTGGTCATTGACGGTGTCTCAGTTCCTGATCCCTCTACATATACCTACTTTACGAATCACCCGGTCAGTGGCATTGAAATAGAAGAGGGTGAAGAGGGCAATTACTACCGTCCACAACTCGGCATTGCCAAGGGACAGGTTCGCAGCGTACAGTATTATGCAGAATCTACCAAAGAGTGGAGAAGGGCATTGGTCTATACTCCGGCAGAGTATGAAACGAACAGCAAGAAACGTTATCCTGTTCTTTATTTGCAACACGGTATGAGTGAAGACGAAACGAGTTGGACGCGTGCAGGTCTGATGCATAACATAATGGATAATCTGATTGGCGCCAAGGAATGTGTTCCGATGATTGTAGTAATGGAAAGTGGCGACATCAACCGGCCTGTCTCAAAGCCCGGAGATTCCAACCCCTTTGCTGGTTTTGCTGACTTCGGCAAGACTTTCTATGAAGTAATGATTCAGGACTTGATACCTATGATAGATAAGACTTTCCGTACAAAAACAGACCGCAACCATCGGGCCATGGCAGGATTGTCATGGGGTGGTCGTCAGACGATGGAGATTGTAACCAGCAATATCGACAAGTTTTCTTACATCGGTGATTTTAGCGGGGCTTTACTGCTACAGAATCTGAAAGAAGATTTCGGTGGCATCTTGTCACGCCCCGATGAGTTTAACAGCAAGATACATTATTTCTTCATTGGTTATGGAGGAGCAGGTGATCTTGGACCATCCGATATCAAGGTCCTGGAGGGAAGCGGTGTCAAGTTTGACACCTACGAATCTCCTGGAACTGCTCATGAGTTTTTGACATGGCGCCGCTGCCTAAGAAAATTTGTTCCTAACTTATTTAAATAATTCAATTTTCGGAAGTAGGTTATCTACTTGATTCAAACACGTCCCCGTCAATAACGTATTAAACAACTAAAGAAAATGAAACAATTGTCAAAGAATATAGTTCTCTATATGTTTATTTTGACTTTATCGGTTAGCAGTGTCAACTGCCAGGACACGAATAAAAGCGGATTCTATAAAGGAGAAGTTAATACGATAATGCCTATTGAAAGCAAATATAAGAAAACGGGCAGTGAACAGGTCGCTAAGGCTGAATTCAATTGCGATAATCCCACAATAGGAAAGATTGTTGCAATCTATCCTCAGTCTATGCTTCAGTCCGACCACCTGTTTCCTCTTGTCAACATCGGTAATGCGTCGAACACGACTGCTTATGACCTGATAGAGGCAATGGAACATTTGGCTTCTTGGGGATATGTTGTGATTGGGAATATGGATAAGCAGACAGGTTCTGGTTTATCTATTTCACAGACGTTAGATGAATTCCTTGGTTTGGTTACACGGCATGACAATCAGTTCTATGGCAAGATTGATACGACAAAGATAGCTATTGCCGGTTACTCTCAAGGAGCATACGGTACGGTTATGGCGGCAACAGCATACCCTAACAGCCACCTTTACAAGGCAGTCTATCTGTGCAGCTGTCCACAGAAACAAATTGGCATCAACTTCAAGTGGGGAACAACAGACTTTGCCAAGATTACAGCCCCGCTGCTGATGCTGGCAGGAACAGGAAACTGGGACTCAAAGATTATCAGTCCCGAAGAGGCTTTTCAGGCGAACTTCGATGAAACAACAGGAAAGTTCCCCGTGCTGGCTGCACGCCACACCAGCAAAGACCATGAGGAGATGGGAGGAGAGGGTGATGCCTACATGACGGCATGGTTCTCTTATTTCCTGAAAGGCGACAGTGTAGCCGGTAAAGCCTTTGTTGGTGACGACGCAGAGATTCTGAAGAATACAGACCGCTGGATAAACATCAAAAGGAAAGGACTATGCGGTAACTGAAGAAATTATTGTTGGCTTTGGCTGCTGTACTGGACATCGGGGGTATATTGTTACCCGACTCCTATCAAAAAAACTCAAGGGGGCCATTCACGCCCCCTTGAGTCATTTTTTATGTTCCAAACGGATGATGCTGCCAGGTTGGGTCTCTACATCATATTCATATACTTGCTTGACAGGTATCTTCTCGAACGAGCTCAGCTCGGAGGAAATGAGTGGCTGCTTCACCTCCACAGGGCGTAGCAAAGCATTTGGGCAGACGCCCACAGCAGGCTTCAGATTCTTGCCTTGAAGAGGCACGTATGAACGTAAACGAAGTGTTCCGCCGATGCTGGACTTGATTTCTGCTTGTGCCAACTGTCCGTTTGACCACTTCATATCCACAGTGAAACCACCGCGGGCACGCAAACCTTTCACCTCGCCCTCTGCCCAAGCGTCGGGAAGAGCAGGCAAGAGGTGCACGGCTCCGTCGTGGCTCTGTAAGAGCATCTCGCATACACCGGCGGCATATCCGAAGTTGCCGTCAATCTGGAAAGGTGGGTGAGCGTCGAAGAGGTTGGGGTAGGTGCGGCCGTTGGGGTACTGTCGAGCCTGACGGTCCTCTGGCAGCAAGTGCAGCATGTTGTTGATGATTTTGTAGGCGTGGTTGCCGTCGAGCATACGCGCCCAGAAATTGATTTTCCATCCCAGACTCCATCCTGTGGCCATGTCGCCTCGCTGACGGAGTGTGTTGGCGGCGGCAGTGAACAATTCGGGATGAGAGTATGGTGAGATTTGGCTCGAAGGATAGAGACCATAAAGATGGGAGATATGGCGGTGTTCATCCCTGGGATTGTCGGCGTCGATGAGCCATTCCTGCAGTTGCCCGTAACGACCTATCTGCATAGGAGGAAGCTGTGCAATGGCATCCCGCAACCGCTTGGCGTAATCGGGGTCGTTGACACCTAAGACGTCCATCGCTTTCAGTGTCTGGCTCAATACGTCAAGCACGATCTGGTTGTCCATGGTAGAACCAGCAGTGACGTTTGTTCCCTTGCCTTCAGGACCATGTTCCGGCGATACTGTCGGTACTGTCATCAGCCAGCCATATTGAGGATTCACGTGCATATAGTCGAGCAGGAAATCGGCTGCGCCTTTCATTACATCGAAATACTCTGCCAGGAATTGCTTGTTGCCAGTGTAGAGGTAGTGCTGCCAAAGATGTGTGGTCAGCCATGCTCCACCAGTGGGGAACATACCCCAGGGGGTGCCGTCAACGGGACCGGCTATGCGCCAGATGTCGGTGTTGTGATGCGCCACCCATCCGCGGCAGCCATACATGGTCTGTGCGGTCTGTGCGCCTGTTTGGCTAAGGTCTTTGATGAGAGTGAACAGCGGCATCTGGGTCTCAGCCAAGTTTCCTACCAGCGCAGGCCAGTAGTTCATCTCGGCATTGATGTTGATGGTGTATTTCGAGTCCCAAGGAGCGTTCATGCTGTTGTTCCACACACCCTGAAGGTTGGCAGCCTGACCACCAGGCTGTGAAGACGAGATGAGTAGGTAGCGTCCGTACTGCATCATGAGTGCTGCCATGTCTGCGTCGTATCCGCTGGAGATGCCCGTTTGGCTGTCAGCCTTGGCTGCGTATGCGGCCAGACGTTTGTCGGTTTCCAGTTCAGAATCTGCCGACTTGGCCAGTGTAAGGCTGACACGGTCGTACTGTTCGCGGTATTTCTTCACATGACGGTCGAGCAAACGCTTGAAGTTCATGCCTTTCAGCGCTGCGAGAGCGTTGTCGTTTTTCTGGTGAGGGTCACCGTTGATGGTATAATAGTTGACGAAATTTGTGGCGGCGACGATGAATAGGGTGGCGGAAGTGGCGTTCTCCACACTGATGTCCTCATTCCCGTCGGTCACTTTGCCGTCGGCCAGTACTTGCACCCGGAGTTCAGCGGTCAGTCCTGCAGGCACGCCCTCTTGTTCCACATTTTTCATGGTTGCGGTCAGTTGATGTGCCTCCACGCTGCGGTTGGCCTGAATAGGACCCTCATGCGACAAACGGAAGTTCAGCTTGCCCCGTTTGCTGGCAGTCAGTTGTACGATGATGGCATGGTCGGTCTGTGATGCGAACACTGTGCGCTCGTAATTCACACCATCTACCGTGTAATGGGTGGTGGCAATGGCCTTGTCTAATTGCAAGTCGCGTTGATAATTCGTCACACCTTGATGCCCGAGGTTCAGTTTGAGACTGCCCAGAGTCAGATAGCGCATACCATGAGGACCTTTGACCACATATTTGTCAATCAAGGCATGAGCATCACTTTCCTGCCCTTTGAAGATGAGGTCGCGTATCTCTTGCATGTGTCCCTTGGATTCTGTGGAATTGTTGTTGTGAGGCGACCCCGACCAGAATGTTTCCTCGTTGAGTTGTATCTCCTCCACCTCAGTGCCGCCATAGACCATGGCGCCCAATTGCGAGTTGCCGACGGGGAGTGCTTCCAGCCAATGAGAAGCGGGATGACTGTACCAAAGCCTGTGAGGCTGCGCCATAGCGCTTAGCGTAGCCAAGGCCATCAAGATTGTTAGGGTATAAAAGCGTTTCA
>Ga0310697_10000145_pt1 | contig 100489 bp, 86 predicted proteins | sample 172DNAGHGlowgp2_FD_203883 | JGI IMG/M metagenome (GOLD analysis project Ga0310697, IMG submission 203883) | Sheep rumen microbial communities from Palmerston North, Manawatu-Wanganui, New Zealand - 1728 DNA GHGlow gp2 (v2) (version 2) | ecosystem: Host-associated > Mammals > Digestive system >...
CCTTGGCAAATGCCAGTGCCGCGACTTCGCGTCCCAGATTGCATCCATCTCGCTCTGCATGCTCCAGTACAACATCCTCGGATACGTCAAGCGGTATGAGTCATACGAGACCATCGGTGGCGTGTTCCGTGATGTGACGCAGGCTTCCGTAGAACTGACTGTCACCGAGAAGATCTGGGGCATCCTCATGGAGGTTATCCAAACCATCGCTGAAGCCTTCAACTTCGACCAGGACGAGATGATGCGTGCCATCATTAACAACAATAACAAAGAACTACATGCCGTACGACGAGCCTTCGAGGCCCTACAATTGGCGGCTTAAATCACTTGCGAAACTTAAATTATGACCTGTATTCTTGTTACCGATTTTGTTGTATTTCTCGTTACCGGTTACACACGCCCGGAAATCAACAATCATCACCAGTCAGCTGCCGGTTAAAAACTGGTACGATATACTTGCTAAGAACACCACCGTGGCTGATGCCGTGCTCGACCGGCTCGCAAAAACAGCACACAGAATCGAGCTTTCCGGTGACAGTATGAGAAAATAATCCTATTTTTGCCAAACCAGGCTTGAAACGTTAACTCAAGTGGGTGGTTATCGCCGAAATGCCTGGGTGATCATCGCCGAAATCCGCAGTTCAAAAATATTCATATTTTCCTTTATTCGTTTCTTGCACTCACTGATATTGATTCTTGCGTTTAAATATTTCGCACAATTCTAGTAGTTCTTTGAACATTCCCAGTCGTGGTTCCTGTAACTCCCCTGCATTCATCAACTTCCTCCCTCGTTTCAGGAAGTGCACCATTAACTTTTCTTCTGGATAGTATTTCGACGGATTCCGATGATTGGCCTCAATGAAAGTTTTCACCTCATTGTAACGAGCCATCCATCTTTCATCCTGCGTCATATCGAAAGGACATCTTCGTCCTGCAGTGGTTCATACGCCCCCTCTTTACATTCCAATATCACGGAACCCGACTCCAGAGCCTTCACCGTATGCCATTGTCCAGCCGGCACATTCAAAGCCACCACTTGTCCATTGGGTGTCAGTTCTATGTAGTCCGTGCAAATCCGCTCTAATTCATCATAGAACTCCCACACCAGACGCCCGCGCAGCACGACCACCGTCTCCGACGTCTTCCGATGCCGATGGATGGGCAGCACGCTCCCCGGTTCTATCGCATTGAGCATCCGCTGCGAACCGTCCTCGGGGCCATTCCGCAAATCCAAATTCATCCTCAATCGGGGCGAAGCTTTTGCCTGCTCCGTCAGGCTGTCCATTAAGGCTTGAGTTATTTTTACGTCCATGTCGAAAACACGTGCTCGATAAAAAATATATTAGGCAACCACCTCGGAAGAACTAATACCCCATTCTTCTTTCATCACAGCCTACGCAATACCGTTTCAAACGCCTCTGCATACACACATCCAGCCTGACAGCCACGATAGGCGGCAAAGCCCTCAATGGCCTCCGCCGAACGAGGATGCGGATAAGGACGCATGACTCCCCTATACATCGACAGGGCCTTAACCTTGGCATCTACCCCCTCTTTTCCAACCTCTACCCATGTATTTGGCAGGAAGCGGTTCATGGCCGAATTCAAAGCCCATTCCGTGCAAGAAGGCACCTCCATATACCACAGTTCCTGAATAGGTTTCACATCAGTCCTGCGCTGGAACAGGCGAATGGCCTCTTGGCAAGCCATCGACGTTTGTAAGTGGTCGTTGTTTGTATCGGCCGAATGATGCGTGATGACAATATCCGGCTCCGACTCTTTGATGGCTGCCTCAATATGCTGCACCAACTGCAGGTGAGGCACGGTATTCATCTCAATATTCGGGAACTTGCCCTCATATTCCTTATTTACGCCGATGCATGCCAGCGCAGCGTGCGTATCATCCTCCAGCTCATTATCTTCAGGCCGAAAGGCTCGCGCCTTAGCCGAGGGTTCGCCTTCGCCTGTGCCGATAACTCATCCAATAATACTTGCGTAATTATCATAATCTATCAAACGATGGCCTCCTTAATACAATCCACAATATACCTCACATCCTCCTCCGTCACATACGGTCCTGCGGGCAGGCACATACCAACCTTGAAGATAGCCTCCGAAACGCCATTCACGTATGCCGGGGCATTCTTGTAAACTGGCTGTTTGTGCATCGGTTTCCACACAGGGCGTGCCTCAATTCCTGCAGCATCCATCCATACGCGCAATGCCTCCACATTGTCATTTGGCTGACAATCGGTTGTGGCCGAATCCGCCATATGGATAACACCTGCAGCACCACCGACGGCTCCCTTCACGATAGTTTTATATGCGTTTTCCTGCCCTTTAATCTTAACCTCAGGGTCGATGGTAATCGTGCAAAGCCAATAGTTCGAATCATACTCCCCTGTTGCAGGCTGCGCGTGTACCTTGATGCCAGGGACATCCGCCAACAGCTCTTCGTACATCTTCTGTACATGCTTATGGTGTGCAATATGGTCATTTACCACTGTCATCTGTCCACGGCCAATACCAGCGCAGATATTACTCATACGATAGTTGAACCCAATCTTCTCGTGCTGATAATACGGATAGCTCTCACGATACTGGGTGGCATACATCATAACTTCCCGCCACTCATCTTCATTAGCTGTAATCAACGCACCACCACCCGAGGTGGTAATCATCTTATTACCATTGAACGAAAGGACACCATACTTGCCGAATGTACCCAGCACCTGACCATTGTACCGTGAGCCGAAGCCCTCTGCCGCATCCTCAACTACAGGGATTCCGTATCTGTCGGCAATTTTTATAATTTCGTCAATCCTATATGGCATGCCGTAGAGCGCCACCGGCACAATGGCTTTCGGATACTTGCCCGTCTTTACCTTGCGGTCGATGATAGCTTTCTCCAGCAACTGCGGATCCATGTTCCAAGTGTCCTTCTCCGAGTCGATAAAAACCGGAGTAGCCCCCAGATAGGTAATCGGGTGACTCGAAGCACAGAACGTAAAGCTCTGTACACACACCTCATCGCCAGGGCCAACACCACAGTTCAGCAATGCCAGATGCACAGCCGCTGTGCCACTGGACAGAGCTACGACACGCTTGTTCTGTCCACAGAACTCTTCCAAATCCTTCTCAAAACCGTTTACATTCGGCCCAAGCGGAACGACCCAGTTTGTATCAAAAGCCTCTTTAATATACTTCTGTTCCAGACCTCCCTCGCTCATGTGAGCCAAGCAAAGGTAAATTCTTTTGTTTGCCATATTATAAAAATGATAAATAATTTTCTAATAGATTTTGCTTCAGGCACATTGGGGCGTTGCCCCAAAGAGCCTTCCGCTCCCCACAGAGACCGGCTCCCTATCGGTCGCCCGTCTCTTTAACCCTTTGCTCAAATTACATTATGCCATCCTTATCTTCTGGGCCTTATCTAATCTTCGATGACAATATGAAATGATGCCCAATATGTCAAGTGCATCTTGTTCGCTCATTGGCCAATCAACCTTGGGTTCATGAGCTGTTGGATTGCGAAACATAGCACAGAGACCTTTCAACAAGTTGCAGAATCCTGTATGCTCATTCTTCTCAGATGATGAGGTATAATTATTGATAATAACTATTGGATTGGTACTGAAAGCTTGCTCAATTAGAGCATTACCATCAGTTTCTAAACCAGATATATCTCTAATTCTTTGGAATAAGCCTTTGTTTGCTTCCAACACAGCATGAAAATAATTATCTGCAATCAACTCTGCCTTGCAATAGGCTGCAATGGCAGGATGTGCATTTCGTTGTTCTAGTTTATTCTTGAGTCCTTTTACACGTAGTTCTATATCTTGTAAACGACTAGCTTTCTCTGTTAAGGCGACTGCTTTTCCCGTATCATCTATTTCTATTCCCTCAAAAGCTAATTGTTTGTTTACTGCAGACCTTCTACTTTCAAACAATTCTGTCTTTCCAACATATCTGGCAGGATCTAACACTAGAAGCAAGAAGGCCACAATATTATTAGAGCATCTATGTGTATTGATTTCATTAGCAAAGGCATTGTATAGTTTCTTCTTTTTGGCAAGAAAATCTTCATTATACGAGACATCCTCCATTTGCGCTTGAAGAATAAACCTGTGAAGTTCCGAACCTGTTAAACCAGTGTCCGTTTGTCCTATAATCTCACAAAGAGATTCAAGCGTTGAAGGCTTAAATGGTGGTATTACTGACATAATCAAACATTTTTAATCATAGAACTCTGAGGTATCTGCACTAAAATCTTCCAAATCCACCATCTCGAGTTTTTCTTTATTAAACTCCAGTGCGCCCTTTAATACGAAAGGAAAAGACATATTAAAGTCGGCATCTGACTCATGATTGTCATAGTCAAGATTCACCTCTACCTCCCCTTCACATTCAATTCTAATTGAACTATTTGAAATCTCTACTGAATTAATTGAGACATTTGAAAAGTCTTCAATAGTAGTGTGTGTTGATAGCTCATCCAATTCTGATGGTATTCCATATCCAACAAAGAAGTCGAACAGTATGGCTTCAATATTATCAATGATAATAGCATCTTCATCTGGATACCGAACAGCAACAAGCAAGAACTTACTATTTGGATAGCTCTCTTTCAGGAATTGTCCTAATTCTTTTATTCTTTCTTTTGTTTCAGCTCTTACATCACCCGTCTTGACCTCAAAGAAAATAATGGAGTCATCATTTCGAGCTACCATATCTAAACGATACTTGCCTATTTTTTCCTCCACAGTAACCTTGTAACCCCTTTTCTTATATTGATTGCATAGTTGGTCAACTGCAGCATGGTGATAGTATTTCCTAAGGTATCTCTTGTCAATATTCATATTGCAACTCCTTTTCAATTACAACCATATTTTCATCAAAATGACCGCACTCTACATAAATGCATTTGACGTTCTTTCCTGTTAAAACCTGTAGCAATTCTGCTGCGGTATCAGAACTACCTTCTATCGGAATAAAATCATGCTTTTTTGTATATATAACAGTACTTGTCCGTGAAACAATCTGTTTGTCATCATCATATACCGTACCTACTAAAGCATCCCAAACAGGTTTGCTTATGTTGTCAGCATCCAAATCGGTCCCATCACTGGTAAAGAAGCAAACTTGTCCATACAATTCCGTACCCTTCTTGAATTTTGGTATTTTCCCGTTGTAATTCTTATCAAACGCAGCAACAATACTATTCATATACCGTCGCTTTTTCTTTGCGTCGGATGCATTGTATGATACTGGTGTTGATTTCCCCAATCTGACAACTGCTGCTATCATTATAGTTATTCGTATTGGTTTTTATGTTTATACTGCTCGCACAACACTAATAACTCCTTAAACATCTCAACTCTATCCTCTGGCATCTCCCCCGCGTTCATCAACTTCCTTCCTCTTTTCAGGAAGTGAACCATCAGCATCTCTTCGGGTTTATATCTCGATGGGTTCCGCTTATTGGTTTCAATAAAGGTTTTCACCTCATTGTATCTTGTCAACCATCGAGTTTCTTGATCCATAACCGTTAACTTGTTAACCGTTAATCGTCAGTTCACAAATTATAGTAATCCTTCGGCCTTCGTTGCAGCCAGAACAAATAACTACAGAATTGCCAAATTGCTTTCAAGTACGTCATCTCCACTTTATCTTATTGCCATCAATGCTTTCGTTTTCAACTTCCAGCACTTATGCCATATTAACCACACTGGGGGCCAAATAAACTCACTTGGATAGTGGCTAAACAGATGCCAGTTATGCCGCACCACATTATTTAATGTCACAATCTTCCCATTGCCTTTTGACAACCGTTTGTCGTAATGTCCGAAGTTTCCACCTGCCATCATCTGTTCCAAAATGAAGCTTCCTTCCTTCTCGTCTGGCTCCCATAACATCCATTCATCTGGCATAGCAAACACCTTCTTCATTACCCACATCAATCCTTTGGAGAACTTTGTCATTCCGAATTCACTCACAGCATTCACGTATTCCTTAACATCGCTCCGGCCAACATGAACAGCCCGCAACACCATATAGTAGTCCATCACCTGTTTCAGACCAACACCCTCATACAAGAAATGTCTATATAGATGCATCAGTATATAGAGTACATTAAAATCTATTGTCGGTGTAACCAACCCTTCCCTTTTTTCAAACAACTGATCACTGTGTTTTTCAATCCATTTCTGCAACCGTCTATTCTTAAACAGATTCATTATAACTTCCACACGGTAGTGCAGTTCTACCACGGCGTCATCCCATATTACCAGATGAGCGTGCTGATAGTCCCAACCTTCAACCGTTAAACCCTCAATCCCTTGAACTGTTGACAAGGCTTTCTCAAAGCCGCAGTCAACATACACGTCTATATCCCCACTCTGTCGCATAGGCCGCAATTCTTTGTCATAAAGTATTGCAACGCCCTGCCCTTTCAGGATTGTTCCATGAAGACCGTTATCATCTAACTTTCCAAGCAACTCTACACAGCGTTCATCCAAAATATGGTTCTGTTGCTCAATCATCTGACCGACACCTATCCATTGAAGCAAAAACAACTTCGATGGCTTTTGATCTAAAGGCAGTTTATCTATACCTTGCAGTAGAATACCTGTCACAGCCTGCCTCTCGGACTCATCATATAAGTCTGACCACTCTTTATCAGAAAGAATACGGCTTAGCCTATCCCTATATCCTAACGCAACTTGTAACAGTTCAAAGAACACAGCATTAATAACTCTAAACGTCCATCCCCAAACTACGCCCGATACAGCGGGAAATAATGCGAACTCTCATCAAAGCTCGCATCGCTCTCCCTACGAATCTTCACCAGCTCATCATATTTCTCTTGATCAAATATCTGCTTCCCTATCGAGAACTGATAATCAGACATCTTGTTGAAGGCAGCCTTGAACTTATAGAGGTTATCATCGCCAGAGCCTACACCACCTCCAAGATGAAAGGTCTTAAACCCATGTTCACAACCCCAGAGAGCAGCCTGATAAAGCAACAGGTTGGACGGAGCCAAGTTGCGGTATTCTATCATCGAACCTGACAGGTGATAGTGCATTTGCTTGTTACCGTAGAGCATGATGCTCATGGCAATGATTTCACCATTCAAGACGGCATAGAACATCTCAAAGTTGTCGTGCAGGTCGTTATGGATAGACTCATAGAACTTCTCCCCGAAGTAGTAATACTCTTCAGCATTGTCCTTATCCATCGTAGCATTGTAGATGCGACGGAAGTCCTTGAACAGTTCCAAGCCCTTCCCGTGATGAATCTCTATCCCGTTCTTCTCTGCCTTACGGATCATATTGCGGTTCTTGCTGATAATGTTCTCCCATATCACTTCGGGAGACACCAAATCAAAAGCAATGGTCTTACCCAAGTCAATGACATTTGAAACCGCCTTCATCGGTTCTGCATTTTTCAGTACAGGATGGTAGCGCACAAAGTTATCTGCTATGTTCTCCTCGTGCATCTTCTGAACGTATGCTTCCCAGAAAGTTTTGCGGTTCTCTTCGCGACTTTCACCCTCAAACAACACGCCACCATAGCCATAAGGCGTTACGGAATCATACACTCCCGGCAATGCTGTTTCGCGACGCATATACACATAGATAGCCCGCAATCCATTCTCCTCATAATAGAGCAAGAACGGGTCGCCATCACCATGAATATGAAATGCCTTTACATAGCCGCTCAGGTAGTAAATATCCCATTCGGCAAATGACTTCACAGTCTCATCCCAATCTGAGGAATGAGCCAAATCTATTATTCTTATCACTTTATTACTTTAACCTCTATAATCATCTTCTTTGCCCCACAGCTTCTCAAAAGGATTGGTTTCCATTTCGTGTTTCATATCTCTCAAAGCCTCGCGGTAAGTCCACTGCGGCTTATAGCCCAACTCGTTCTTGGTCTTCGAGATGTCAAACACAAACTCGCTTGGGTCGGGCATTTCAGGACGGTAGATAATCGGTGATTCCTTACCTTCCTTGCTGAACACAGCAATGGTTCCCTTAATCTGCTCATCCAGCGATACGCACTCTTCTTCACCCACATTGTAAAAACCGCCATCGATGTTAGCTTTAACGCAACATTCCACAATTTGAACAAAGTCCCTCACATACACGATTTCTTTCACCTTTGTGGCATCGCCCCAAATTTCAATGGGTTCGCCAGCAACCGCCTTATCAATGAACAGCCTATACCACATTTCACGTTTCTCTCCGTTCACATAGTAGTAAGGATTCGGATGATACAGATAAATGGTAGGCAGACGCAGTATGAACCTCTTAATATCATACTTATGGAAATAATGTTCAATCAAATCAACAGCAGCATTCTTAGCTATCACATACACGGAATGGTCGTTGTTCAGCGGGAACTTACGCCAGATATCAGCTGGTACTGGTGTAGCATCCTTCACCATCCAAAAGCAGTCGGAAATAGACTGTGTAAACACAATCTTTTTTGCGCCAGCCTTACGGGTGTACTCCAGAACATTTAATGTACCAGTAATGATAGTGTCAATATACTCCTGCGGGTTGTAACCCTTCATTCTGGCTGGCATGGAACCGGCATAGTGAATCACACAGTCCACATCGCTCTGCGGCAACACATCAAATGCTTCGCTTTTGACAATATCAACCGAAGCGTATGGAATGTCATAATCTGCAAAGAAACCATTATCTGACTTTCTGCGTCCGACGGCTAACACATTATAGCCGTCCTCTTTTAGCTTCAAGGACGTGTACACGCCCACTGTGCCCGTGGCACCGAAAATAACTATTTTGCCCATATCTGGTATTTTCACTTGTGATCTTCGTTAAATGCTCTCTTGTCGAAACCAAGGTCGTCCACACCTTCCAGCGCGCCTCTGTCAACCTCAACTTTAGTTGCAAACATGCCATAGAAGGTTAGCCACAGAATCTTGATGTCCATCCAGAGGCTTACATGATCAACATAATAGACATCCATTTCAAAACGCTTACTCAGTTTCAGACCGTTTCTCCCATGTACCTGTGCCCAACCCGTGATTCCAGGTCTGACCTCAAGCCTACGTCTCTGTGTCTCGTCATACAATGGTGTGTATTCCGGCAACAGAGGGCGTGGGCCAACAAGGGCCATTTCACCCTTCAGCACATTGATTAACTGCGGCAGCTCATCAACGGATGTCTTGCGGATAAAGCGACCTATCGGTGTCAGACGTTGGGCATCGGGTAACAACTTTCCTTCCGCATCCATTTCGTCTGTCATCGACTTAAACTTCATCACCTTGAAAATTCGCCCATCCTTACCGGCTCTCTTTTGATAGAAGAATGCGCCAGCCCCTTTGTTGGCGAAATGCAACCAAATGGCTATAATGGCAATAATCCACCATATCAGAAGCATCGCCACAAAGACGACGGTGAAACTAAATACACGTTTGAAAAAGCGTCTATACATATCTTTACTTATTTGCAATGTTTGACTATTGCTTGATAGGTATTATCTACCAAATAATTCTTCTTCAAATATTCATATCCATTCTCTCCCATTTGCTTCCTGTCAGCATTGAGCATCTTATCAATGAGAGAAGTGAATACTTCCACAGAATTACTTTCGCACCAATAGCCATATCCATTTTCCTCTGCGATTCGCCCCAAGTCTGTATTTGGGTCAGTAGCGCAAACGACAGGCATCTTATTTTCAAGATAGCTCAGTAGTCGAGAAGGATAGTTCGGGATAGTAAACCGATGATCAAGAAATATCAAGCCAACGTCGCACGACTTAACCAACAAATCATAGTCTGCTTTTGGGAGCCCCTCCATAATAAGAATACTACTTGTCTTGTTGTTATCATGCCAGTCTTTGAGCTTACTATACTCTGTACCAGACCCTACCACAATGAAAACACAATCCTGTCGTTTCTTGTTATATTCCAAACATTTAATAACAAAGTCAATACCCTGTGGCCTTCCCAAATTACCGCCATATATAAACACAGGCTTATCAACTGGAATTCCATACTTTTCACGTATAGCATTCCTATCCGTATCATTCGGTGCCGCCGTGTTCGTTAACTCAATAGAGTTCGGTGCGACCTCCACATGTTCGGCAGGGTAATAGTGATTATGCTTCATTAAAAACTCTACATTTGCTGGCGACATGCAGCCAATATAGTCCGAGTTTTTATAAAGAGCCACCTCTTTCTTTCTGAAATACCAGTTAAAGATACTCTTCTCTCCAAACATACCAATATCCACAGCATTTTGAGGAAAAATATCTTTAAGTAACAAATAACTGATTGCGTTGGGATTCTTTCTTTTCAAAAAATTAACCACATTTGTAAATGTGATTGGTGGCGTTGAATAAAGAATCAAATCGAAAGACACATCTGAAAGATGCTTAGAGATGGCATGTTTATATTGGTTCTCTATCAGGAGCGTTCCAACCCCTTTTTCAATCACATTTGTTTTTTGAATGTTCAGGGTCCATACATTCAAGTAAGTAACACCATCTTCAACAATTACCTCTGTTTTTTTCTTGGCACGCCGTTGAACAGGGGCCACAATATAAACATTATGGCCCTCATTCCGGAATTTGCGCATCAAATCAGCATAAATGTGATTAATCTTCATGCTTACGTTTACTGATAATGTTAAAAAAATTACATTCATGCCAAATTAACTGTATTGCATTAACATCATTAGTTTAAAAACTGACCATGCTGGATTCTCATTTCCTTATTCTATGGTCAAGGCCCAGCAAGGTATAAAGTATAATACCCAGTTTAAAAGCCCACCTATTACTGCGATATTTCCTACCGTCATAGCCTCTTACAAAGTATGATTGTAACTCTTCCTCGCTTATTTGAAGTTTATTGGCAATGTTCTTAAACATTTGCATCCCTTCCTCTTCTGTCATTGGAGGTTGCTCCATTTCCTTCAGAGCCTCTTCACGAGTCATTTGCCCTGTCATTATCAAACTACTGTTCCATGCCATACGGATATCGTGGCCGTCGTGCTTCGGAGCCCAGTATCCTTCCACGAACTTTGTAATCTCATCCTCAAAATGCTTTTGACCATAAGGTATATAGTTATACTCTTTGGCCAATGTGTCAATCATCATCTGACGAGTGAGCGGTACGAGATTCAGTGGTTGAACCGTTTTCACACCCTTCACGTATGGCAACCAGAACTTATGCTTAAAGCCTGTAGTCCATACATAATGTTCGGGGATAGGACAACCATTTTTGCGCAGAACATCTTTCACGTATGTCCTGTCAGCAGTCGGGCCGCCATCTTTAAACCAAGATGCAGGATCCGAAACGGCTTCTGTCGCGACATTATACCCATTCAAAATGTATTTAATGCCCATCTTAACTGCATAATGGTCAACCATTGCCACAAAACAATGATCCTGCGGCACATCAAGGCCAACACCAGCTTTGAAGAAGGCAATTTGCATCTGGCGCATTTCTTCCCAATCCATCTTATGGTTATGGAACTTCACACCCATCTTTTGCTCCATCTTCTTCAAATTCTCAACTGTGACCGGCAAATCCCAGCCACAGTCAATATGGAATACAAAAGGTCTTAGTCCCCATTCCTTTACGGCCAAATGCAGCATATAGCTACTATCAAGACCTCCGCTCAAGCCAAGCAAACAATCATATTCCTTACCTTCGCCACTCTTCTTGATATCAGAGAGGAGCTTTTGCAATTCCTCTTCGTGGCCTTTACCGTGATTCCACCATGGAAGAATTCTTTCCTCATAGTCATGACAGCGGTCACATACTCCATTTTCATCCAGCGCCAGATTGGTGTCAGTGGTGTTCATCACACAGTGTTTACACACTTTAATTTCTTTTTTCTCCATTTTAAATTACTTTTTTTGTTATTAGATTAATACCTCCGGACCTGCCACTAAAAAGCTAAAACAGGGGGTTTCCTTCGGTTGTTATTACTTTATTAAACTCTCATATAGATTCACGTAGTCTGCAAACCTCTTATTCTTATCATATTCCTCAACAGCACGCGCCCTACAGTCGGCAGAAGATAGTGATGTGTCTTTCATTTGTTTAATAGCTTTTATCAAACCATCCACATCCCCTTGTTCTACTACAACTCCTGTTTTATTATCGATAATCTCCGGACTGCCACCAGTATTGTAAGTGATAACAGGCGTACCGCAAGCCAATGATTCCATATTGACTGATGGGAAACTATCTGCATACGTCGGATTGACAAGCACATTAGCCTCTGAATAAAGTTTTGCGAGCTCTTCTACAGAGTTTGTCCTACTTATTCCAGTTATGCCTGTGGGGAATTCTTTAATCTGCTGTTCGGTCAGGCCAACCAGCGTTATTTCATACTCATCCTCTGGCAGATTCTCTCTAATCTTATAGAAATCGTAAAGGCCCTTACCCTTTCCCCATGCAGATGCGACATCGATGATCTTAAACTTCTCCTTTGATTTCTCCGCACAAGGATGAAACATTTGCACATCTACGCCATTATTTATCACCCTAATGTCTTTATCCGATAAGAATGACTCTCGAACAAAACCTGCGAGCCAATCGGATACTGCAACAACGTGAAGGTTATTGTTGGCGGTAAAAAGTTCTTGTTTCAGATTAAAGTTCCTGCGGGAATGGTCGAAGTATGATTTGGGATAATCTTTTTTTCTTGGGCAGTCATGACATCCTTCGTTCTTCCATCTTTCACAATTTACGACCACGGGATGCGCACAATGGCCCGTGATAGCCCAACAGTCATGAAATGTCCATACTACAGGAATGTTAGTTGTATTCAAATATTCGAACAGCAACTTATAGTTGATATAGTAGCCGTGTACGCAATGAAGCTGAACCACATCTGGTTTTATCTCCTTTATGCGTTCGATTATTTGTTTGGTTGAATTTCTCGAAGCCAATCCATGATTGTCTAAAAACAAACCCTCTGCGTAGTGAAGATATTCACCTAATTTACTCTCTGCTTGTATGGTATGCATACAACTCCCAGACCTTACATATCTTGCACCATGAATAATATAAGCATCCCATCCTTTCTGAATGGCCAAACCGCCTATACTCTCAGTTATGCGGCCTGTAGAGAGCATATTCAAGCAGGAATCAATCTGAAGTAATCTTTTCATTTTTCCGTAATTACTCGATTGTAATATGTGTGATTGAATATCTCAGCCTTACTGCACGGTCCATATGGAATATTTGGTTTAACACCCTGTTTGAGAGAATCAACCAAATTCAACAAATTTGAACTTGCGACATCTGCATTCCACACGTCACGTACAGTATAATAGGCTTCTTTACCAAGTTCTTGGATACTATCCGGATGTTCAATCAACCACTTAACTCTCTCGTACATAGAATCTACATTTTTGCTCTTGAACACAAGTCCGCTCTTCCCATCTTCAATTAAAAACGGGACGGCTCCAATAGCATGGCTTGCCACTACAGCACAACCGCTATTCATGGACTCATTGACAGTAGCTCCCCAGCCTTCATTCTGGTCTGAAGTGGCGAGGAATATCTGACTTTCCTCCATCAAATCCCTTAGTCTTTCCTGCTTTTGCGGGCCAACGAATTTCACCACATCGTCAAGCCCATATTTCGTTATTAGACCTTTGATATATTCTTCCTTGTCACCTCTTCCAGCCATTTTAAGTTCAAAATCTACGCCGTCCGCCTTAAGCCTCCTTGCAAGCTCCACAGCCATTTCGGGATGTTTCCATCCTATCAAGCGGCATGCCCATAATATGGACAATTTACTTTCACGCGACTTCTTGTTCATGAGTCCCTCTACATCATCATATTTTCTAAGTTCAGTAAAGTAGCCCCACTTAAAACAATGATCAGGCTTCATTCCTGACAGCACATAGTCTCTACTTCCGTAAGCACTCGCACTAAGCAAATAGCCTTTATTATAAATGAGCGAATCATAGGTATATACAGGCCATTTTAAGTATTTTATGAGAGCCTTGTATCTTCGCTCATCATCCTTAAAAATCAGACGGCCTAATCGTGCCCGTTCCCTTATCATGATTGCAGGCGCTTCACCGCAAATCACCGCGTCCGCATTTAATATCTCCCCATCAATGTATTCCTTTGTTTCGTTAGTGTAACGATTAACGTATGGCTCTAGATACTCTGTATAGCCCGTTTTCTTAAATGACTCTGGCATAGGCTTCGTCTCAACAAACATATACTGATGGTATGTCTTCTCATACAATGCGTCCGACAAAGGTTTCTGGTGATGATTAAAGAAATTTGATAAATATACTATTTTCATTTTATATTTAAATAAAGGTTCTCACTTACATCATTGCGCAAATAATAACCAACAAAAATGAAAGTCACAATGAAGCATGACCCAGGGCCAAAGGGTGGCGCATATTCTGAGAAACTCTCGATAATAGCCAAAAGTAAAAGGCCTGCAAGCATAAGATCATCAGAACGAAAACTCCTAATCATTATCTTAAAAACCGACAAATATAAAGCGATGAATGGCATAGCACCAAGTATACCCCATTTTGTCAATCTATACAAGAGGTAAATATGTGCATTGGGGGGCATCTGGTTAAAACTTTCACCAGAGCCATAGAATCCCAGAAATGGATGACTGAAGAAATATGCCAATGATTTAGTAGCATGGGTTATCCTACCTGAAGTTAGGTCGTCAAGGTCAGAATAATCTCGACTTCCTACAACGGAGTCATACAATATAGATTCAATCGAATCGGAGGCAAACAAGGCATACGCACCAATCAGCACCCCTAATATTATCAATCCCTTGTATTTATAGTCGCGAAACAGTAATATTGCAGCTACAGCCAAATATGCCAATAAAGCCGTCCTACATGCGAAATATACTGCTGGATATAAACAAATAACGGAAAGCGCACCATAGCCTATTTTCAAAACTGGTCGTTTTAGGTCCAGCAAGAACACTAGACAGATAATTGCCATTGAAGAGAATGCAGCACCTATCTGATTTTTCGCGATGTCATCATCATAAAACTCTGTCACCACGAAACCACCAAGCCCCGATAGTACTGACTTAACCGCAAAGTATGCTGCAACAGCACAAATCGGTAACATATAGTATGGCAAATTCTCCCTCTTAATATCAAACAGATAATAAGCAGAGAATGCTACCATAAGGGGCATGGCAATCTCAAGGTTTATTATAAAATCGAAACTGAACCTATTCATTGACATAAGTAGGTTTACTATGCAAGCCAATACAAACCACCTTAACCAAGACCTAAAAATCTTAGGCTTATCAGCTTTCCTTCCACTTTTTATCACGGCTATCAAAAACAGGAATGCATAGATAGCCATGGAGACGTACTTGGCAATCGGCACGTTCATACCATTGTAATAGATGGTAGCCACCATCGCAATGGCATAGAGTATGAGATAAATTTTCTTTATCATCGTTTTTTCCAATAAACTTCTACGTTATGGTGTACTCGCTTGTCCTCGGGCGGCAACTGCATATAATCGCCTTTGTAAAGGCAATGTAGATAGGTGTCGTAATCCTTGGGGCCTTTATACTGGATGCCTTCAAACTCCAACCACTGGAAGCCATCAAAGCAATCCTTAGGTGCCAATTTATGATATTCCCCATTGGTTAGCGTTGTCACATACTTACATTTTTCCAATGGATGACGTTTTGCATATCTGTGCATAACCCTGTTTTGAAGTTTTATCGGCCAAGGGGAATCCTTAACCATCATCCTCCCCATCCATGCAATGGCTTTCTGGAGTGCATTATGTCCAGGTCGAGCCCAAGCATAGATAGTATAGGTGTTAAACCAATGGAGAACATCCATATAATGACAAAAGTCGCAAAGAAGCTTAGTTGTCCACTTCTTATCTTCAATCCCATATTTCGGGAACACATCAATATACACGCCTACTTCCATTGGATTTCTGTCAGGGAACTCCACAAGAATGGTGCGATCATCGGAAATCTTCAAAAATGGATAGATGGTATCTTCGGGATATTCCACTTGCATGTGCTCGCTCATATAGCCTTTCGTTGAGCGGGTCAACTCTATGAAACGGTCATAGTCCTTCTGCGGCATATTCACATCAATATCATCATCCCATGGGATGAAACCTTTGTGACGCACAGCACCTATCAGTGTACCTGCATCTAAATAATACATCAGCCCATGTTCGTCGCAGAATTTGGCAAATTCCTCGAGAATATTCAACATGATTTTCTTATGTTCTTTCAGCGATATTGGTTTTCTTTCCATGCAATTCTATTTCAGTTCTTTATTTTATTCGTGTTTATCTTTATTAATGAAGTCAAACGGTAGAGTAACTCACTCATTATGAATGTCACCACAAAGTATAGTACGTAGTCGAACCGCCATACCATAGTGAGCACCAGCGGAACAAGCGAAACGTGTAAGAGGTATATCTGTAAGCTCCGACTCCCGAAGTAACTGAACGTTGTAAAAATGGGGGGCGTATGTTTTATTATAGTAACTATCCATGTCAACACAGGGAGAAAAAGTAGGGTTCCTAACACAAAAGTTGGACGCGAGAGATTGGTGAGCAGAAACGACACAGCAAAAAAAACTGAAGTTACGACATACAAAATTACTACGCTCCAGTTAGGCCTGTTTTTAACAAGTTCTCCAAGATATATTCCTATTACAAAGCACGGCAAACGCCAAGTAAAAATTTCTATTTTACTGTAATAATCCGTGCAGGCTTCAAAGATATAGTTTCCAGCGACAATCGCCACCAAAAGTATCATCGTAACCTTTGCAAAACCCCACTTCTTGGCTGCAAGGTAAATAAACGGGAAGAGTAGGTAGCTCACAGCGATGGCAGGAATGAACCAAAAATCTCGCACTCCGTCAATCCAGAAGTTAAGAGTGAAGATGTTATATAGCGACAAATCTCCTTTCAGCAGGTAATAGGCGATGGAGACTATCAGATAAGAAGGTAACAAGCGTACCACTCTTTTCTTAGCCCATAGGCTCCAGTCAATATTCTTTACGTCAGGATACTTGGCAACGGAAAAATAGAGCCCAAAGCCAGACAATATAAAAAAGATATTCACACCCACACCTCCACCAAAGCTCACGAAGAGGTACCATAGGGCTCTAAGAACAATGTTGTCAGGTGCCTCAATGCCAGAATGGAAGAGCATAATCCAGATGATAGCAATGCCCATGATGGCAGAGCGGCAGCTGGACAACTCTCCAAAAAATGAGAACCTTTTTTCTTTAGCGGTTATTTCATTATTCATACGTTAATGCTTTTTATCAGTTTAGCAAACATTTCCTTCAAACCAAATCTTGGCTTCCATCCCAACGCCTCCAACTTAGCGGCACTCAGATGCAGCTTTGTCACAGGTGCATAGCCCATGTCATCATGCAGGTCTAACACAACCTTGCTGTTTGAATTGAACTCTTCGCAAAGGAGCTCTGCTATCTCACGAATGGAAATGTAGGTCTTTTCATTTGCCACATTGTAGGCTTCGCCAGCCTCCCCCTTTAACAAGATATAAAGGATGGCTGATATACAGTCCGTAGTGTAGCTGTAAGGCTTTGCAGATTCGCCAGTTGTATGCAACACAATGTCCTCACCTGCGATAATGCTACGGGCAAACTGCGCAAAAACCCTGTTGTCATCAGGTGATACACCTGCACCAAACGTTTGGGTTAATCTGGCGATCTTGACATTCACACCATATTCCTTGGCGTATGCAGTACACAGATACTCTGCTGCCCGTTTGCCCAACGGATATGAGCTACGGGGATCCGTACCGTCAACATATCCCAACTTATCTTCTGTTATGATGCTGTCATCAAAGTTCTGACCGTAATACTCCAAAGATGAGGCATAGACAATACCCGTCTGTTTTGACTTTCTCGCATATTCCAGAATGGCCTTTGTGGAGTCTATGGCCAGCAGGTAGGTCTCTACGGGATGCTCAGTCATGTACTTGCCTGCCGTCGGGCTTGCGCAATGAACTATGTATTGAAAACTATCGTCTGTACTTAGCCCGTTGAGGTAAGCCAACAAGTCACATTCAACAAAATGAATCTTCTCAAATTCATCCTCGAACATTGCCTTGGCCTTCTCAATGCTTCGAACAGGGCAGGTAATCTCAATGCCTCTATTCAATGCCGATAGGCAATGAACCAGAGTAGAGCCAATCAAACCCGTTGCTCCCGTTATCAAGAAACGAGAACCGGGAATATTGTCCTGCAGCTTGAACGACCTTGCGAACTCCCTAATATCTTCCTGCTGTATTTGGTTCATATTATATCAAATCAGAAATGTGGTTAACCATACAATGGCACAAGGGTCTTATCGTAGCAGCATCGTGGGTTGTGGTCAATTCCACCACATACGCACAACTTGCCAAGCCTGATTTCAGCCCAAGTACACTATCTTCAAACACTACACTTTTTTTAATGTCCACACCAAGTACGTCTGCCGCTTTGAACCAGCAATCAGGGGCTGGTTTCTTGGCCACAGTATCATCGGCTGTTATCAAAGCATCTATATATTCCCCGAAGGCAGGATGCTGGGCATAGACTACAGCCATCTTTTCCTTATTACTGCTTGTAACTATTGCGGTTTTTATGCCTTTCTCTTTTACCGCTTTCAGCATGTCCCACATTCCTTCATACGCAATATAGTTCATACTCAGCTGATAATCCATGAACCGCTTTACCACTAATTCTTTGTCACTTTGCGGAAAGTAGATTTCTGCAGTATCGTAGATATTCTGCCCCTTTATCTCAAAAGGAAAAGTCTTAGGGTCAAGCCCGTTTCCCACAGCTATCTTCTCCCAAAAGAGCTGGTGGTATCCTCCTTCTGAATCAAGCAATACGCCATCCAGATCGAAGAGGAACGCCTCGGGGTTGAAGCTAATTTGATTAGAAAATACCGAAAATCTGTTGGTTTTCATGCACTTCTGCCATTGCTCTGAACACAAAGTAATCGGTCGGAGTGGTAATCTTGATATTCTCCACGGGTCCTTCTACAATGCCCAACTTATAGCCGTAGGCGCTCATCATGGAACAGGAGTCAATATACGAGATATTGTCACCTGCCAAGTTCTGACGGTGTACCTTCAGGATGTCCTTCAGATAAAAGCTCTGTGGCGCACGCGCTAGCATACAATTGGCACGATTGGGGATACTCAGCATACCATCCTCCTGTTTTACGACAAATGTCTCCGTGGCGGGAATAACGGTGATGCAGCTGCCAACCTCTTTCACCTTCTTGATGTTATCGGTGATAGTATCTTCTGTGATGAGAGGACGCACACCATCGTGAATCAGCACAATGGCCTCTTTGTCGTCACCAGCATATTCCTCTGCGGCAAACAGGCCCTTAAGAATTGATTCCTGAGCTGTCGCACCTCCTGGGATAATCTTGACAACCTTATTGATCTCAAATTTCTTCAGCATCTTCTGGAGGAAGGGAATCCAACTCTCGATGCACACCACCATGATACCGTCTATCTGAGGGTGATTGTCAAATAGCTCCAGAGTATAGATGATGATGGGTTTCCCATTCAAATCGAGAAACTGCTTGGGTCTGGATTTTGTATTCATCCTTACGCCCGACCCGCCAGCGAAAATTACTGCTATGTTCATTTGCGTTTAGTCTTTGATATAATCTATGATAGGTTGCATGACCACTTTCATGTCACATCTGGATTTGGCATAAGACCTTATTTCCTTCGCCACTTCGTTACAATCACGATTGCCATATACGTTGTCATAGAATTCAATAAACGTATTCATGTCGATGGGCGTTTCGTCTTGCGGCACACGCATCACATAGGGCCAATCATTATCAGCGAAGTCAATGTCAACAGATGAAACGAATGGGATTCCCTTGGCCGTATATTCTCTTGATTTAAGAGAGCTGTTTGTCATATTCCCACTTCTATGGCGTGCAAGTCCGTCTAATCCTATGAATGAATGCTTGTATATTTCATCCAATTCAGCACCCGACTTGTTGCCATAGATTATTACATGTTTTTCCAAGTGATACTCCTTAACCAGTTTATGATATTGTGGGACAGCCATACCGTCACCAACCATGTGGAAAATGATATTTCGAGTACCACCATTCATGTAATACTCACCCATCCCCGCCAAAAATCGATCATAACCATGCCAGTAATTAGGACAAGAGACTTCTATAACTTCGATTGTGTTTTCAATGGTTTGACGCACCGGCATTGTTATCGTTGAAAAATCCACCCCATTCTTTAACGGCATGGCTTTTACACCCCATATCTTAGTGTCCGGAGAAAAAGTGGTAAGAAGATCCACGTACTTCTTGAACAGATTATGATTAACATAATCTTTTATAATGAATGGCAATTCTTTAAAAAGGCCATTAGCCATTACTTCAGGAATGTAAGGATAAGTGGGTATCTCAAATATAATTTTTGTGCGAGGATTGTTCTTCTTAATCTTTTTGAATAGACTTACCACACTACGGTCTATGCTCGGACGACGCATATAGATAAAGTCTGCATCCCTGTACATATCTTTATACTCCCAACCTGTATCTACTGGCGTGTAAGGCAAACGTATCTTCAGTTTATCCCACTTCGATAGCGGCTGTGGGTTATATGTGTTAATAACATCCAGTGTGGTGTCAAAGAAACAGTTGAACACCTTAACTTGAGCCAAGACCTTTTTCATCACCCCATAAGAGTTTAGGTAGTCTTGGTCTTTTGAGTTGACTTTTATTAAATAATAACCTTTCATAATCATTCTAGTAATGTTTGCTTAATTTTTCTCAACACCTCAGGATACTTTAGAACGAATTCTCTCAAATATATAATCCCTAGCATAAACGGTTATACCTGCCATAATGAATGATAATATAACCACTATTATAGGGGTTAGCCATTCGGATGGGGAGATATAACCCGAAATAGAAATCACAGCTATGTGATAAATATAAACATATAACGAAAGTTTTTCACCCCATTTCACTGCCCTTTTGGGAAATACACGGTGACACCTAAGCCCGTATAAAAGCATTGAATATGAGCACAAAATGCTTCCAATATACGCCTGTGAATCTTGAACTTGAAAATGATGTTCAATGAATGATAATCCAATTCCCAATAAAGCAACAATTAAGAGAGTATTGGTCTTGATATTTTTTAGCGGTTGGAATAACCTCGTGTATAAACCAATCAAAAAGAAAGGAAGAGCTCGAAACAGAAAAACATGCTGTGATTTATAACCCAAAACTTTTATCTCTTTTCCAAGCAAAGGAAGAATTTCACTCGATAAGACAAAAACTAAAATGGTTAGGGAAATAGTAGTTAATATTATTTGTTTATGAAGGATGGCCCTTCTTATAAATGCAGGATAAAGTAGCAGATAACAATAGAGTAAAGCGAATAAGAACCACAAATGAAGATAATGACTGGGCGTATTTATAATGATTAGTTTCTTTAAATCAAATGTATTAACATAGCCGAGCGCCACTTCTATCGGTGTAGAATGGTTTATTACGTAATTTATCAATATATGGTATACTGAATAAAATGCCAAACTAAACAATATAAGATTAAGTATATGTATTGATTTTTTCTTCAAACTGACAAGTTCAATCTGCAAAGACCTGTTTGCACAAAAATAGCCAGAGACCATAAGGAAAAAAGGTACTGCAGTCCTACCGGTTGTCTTCATGTACTCCCCAAATACTCCCGGGAACTTGCAATGAATAAAAACAACTGAAATACAAGCAAGGAACTTGAGGAAATCAAGTCCGTCAAATCTTATTTTTTTATTTGCTTCTATCATCATTGTCAAGACATTTTTTATATATGTCAATATGCTTTTCAATAATGTTTTCCCATGAAAAAGTTTCAATTGCCTTTTTGCGTACTATCTCATTCTTTGGAGAAGACATGGCTCTATCCAAAACTTTACGTATTTCATCAACATTTCTTGGATCAAATGTAAGTTTTCTATCAAAGACATTAAAATCCAAAATAGGCAGTGTATTACTTAAACATACATTACACCCAGCCATTGCAGCCTCTGACGCCACCAATCCAAAAGTTTCCTGGAATGAAGGCATCACGACTGCATGTGCGTTATGATAGGCTGAGGACAATTCTTTAGAACCGGCTTTTAGCCATCCAATAAAATGAATATTGTGACACCCTTCAGCTTCTTTTACACAACGTTCATAGTACTCACCTGAATCTAAGGAATGGCGGCCACCCACTATCACAAAATCATAGTCTGTACCCTTTACCGCCTTAATAACATTTAATAAATTCTTGTTTTCATCTGCCCTGCCAACCTGCATGACATAACGGCATTTTTTCCCAAGGACATTGTAGATCTCGTCAGTAGAATCAACCAACTCATCGACTCCATTTGGAACGACACTAATAGTCTGATTATCTATCCCGTATAGTTTTTGAAGATATCCTTTTTCTTCGGGGGTTTCTGTTATTATATGATCAACTTGGTGAAACAATTGATAATGACTTTGATCATCGGTGTAAAATCCTATCTTATTCAGAACAGGCTGTAATAATCGCTTAAAGGGAATGCGTAGAGTATATGGCTCAATCGTTGTTATACTAGAGGCGACAACTTTCACGCCAATTCTTTTCGCAATTCTTATTAAGCCAGATTGCTCCTCTTTTAACATAAACAAATGTAGAATATCGTACTCTTTCAACTTTGTTTCGTAAGGGTTAAATAAATCGACTTGAATTCCCTCTTTTTCTAAGAGGGACTTAATCTTTCGTATGCGTACCTGCACGCCTCCAGACTCTGTTTGACAGCAAGTATTATAAGCGTGAAATAGAACTTTCATTTTTACTACTCAATAGCGTTCAAAAGATAACCAACAGAGCTTTCCCTTTTTTCATTTAATAAACCATCTGATTTACCCCAATCAATTAATTGAGAAATATACTCAGAAATATCCCTTTTATCTTCTTTAATCATACAATTCAGTTCCAAACTGTTTAACAATTCTAAAACCCTACTATTCCCTCTGCTCAAATTCCCTTTCAAAGGAGTATACATAAGGTTTTTGTGGTATAGAATCGAAAAAACTGAACCATGAAAAGATGGAGTTATTACTAGTTCCGCATTGGCTATTAATGACAGCCATTGAGGTATCGTTGCATATACATATTCTGCTCCGTCAAAAATTTCTCTACATGGTGTATAACCACTGCCATTCGTTACTATAATCCTCAAACCATTTTTATTTGCATAGTCTTTTATTTCTTCATATTCAATCTCCTCTTTCGTCTTGTAATTAAGACCATATATAAAGATGTATGGAGTTTGTTCAGAAAAGGTATCGTCTTGTATTACCTCATAGTCTTTCCTCTCCAAGAGCATTGTGGGATCTAATACATGCTGTGCATCAAAGCCCAACCTTTTACAAATATTGACACCAGATTCTTCTCTAAAAGAAATTGAGTGAAAACATGATAAATATTGTTTCAATTCATTTTCTCTATCCTGAGGCCAGTAATCTCTACCAATACTTGGTGCATATGCCACCCTTTTTATATTTAGACTTCCGAATTGTAGGAAGAATGGTTTTAAACTGTTGAGGTGTAAATTAAAATTCCAAATTTGATCGCTACCACAAATATAAATGTCTGCAATTGGCGGGTTATTTAACAGTGTAGAGTAATCCTTATATACAATATCAGTTTTATATAAATGATTAAATCTAAAACTATCAAAATCACGTTGTTTATCTTTTTCGTTGAATAATGCATTGAGTAATTCGTCGGCCTTGGCTTGCTTTCTATTCTTATAGGACAGGTAGATCGGGTATATTAATATAAATTTCAAACAGCGCCTTAGAACCATCTTGGCTCTACTAACTAATGAATCCGCTATTTTTCCAGAATAAGGAATAAACTGTATTAAGTAAGGTTGATGTCCTTCCTTTATAAGAAACCTTTGTAGCGCCCAGCATTGAAGCAATTGTCCGTAGTTGTTGTTTGATGTCCAATAAGTTATTACTCCTATCCTCATAATGATGTCTAGTTTCTACAGCGGTTATATATTCAAAAACCACAAAAACTCGTTTTGTGAACAAGTATTCGCCTTGATATTCATATACAATGAATACAACTGATGCGATTAAAATCGAGAATAAGCTAAAAGTTTTGTAAAAAAATATAACAAGTTATACACATTATGCGTATTTATCGAAGCGCTAGTTTTAAAATATAATATAGCTTGAATGTTTTGTCAGCATTCCGACTATCGTCAGTTTCGCTGTTCTTATAAAGTACTAGTGTCTTAAAATATTAATAATTTGCATTCCTTTCTCACCAATTGCATTCGCTATCACTCCTTTTGCTTTATCTTTAAATGATCTTGTGGAGTCTACTACATTTATTGAACGAATGGTATTTAATGCATTGCTCTCATCTTCACTATCTGTAAAGCACTCAAAAATGATGGATTTATCGCCCACCTCCGAGGATATAAACGATTCATAACACGACAAGAATTCCTCTTTGCTTGAAGCCGAAATGTAATTAAAGCCAAGATCTTCTGCATAATGCTTTACTAAATCTTTAGATTGATGTCCAAAATGGCCAGCAGCTGACATAAACTTATCAGCATCGTTACCAAATGCAGAACACGGGTGGTCATAATTCCGAAATTCTGTACCTCTTCCATTATTGACAAGCAAAATTCTAAGATTATTTCCAACATGTCTATTGCCTAGGGCGTTCATATCATAAAAGAATGCTAAATCGCCTAAGATTCCATAAAACAGTTTGCTTGGATTGGCCAAAGAGGAACCAACAAGAGTCGACAATATACCATCTATACCGAATCCCCCTACGTTACAACGAGACGTGACACCATTTGGTAGTAAGAACATATTCCACGAGCGAAGTGTATTCAATATACCCAAATGAACTTGACTTCCTACTGGGAACTTATTATGCAGTATACTTGCAATCCATATATTTGAAAAAGGTAGTTCTGGAATCTTCTCAAAAATAGACTGATAATGACTCTTGAACTGTATAAGATAATCTTCCTTGTCATCATCATTTTTTTGATAGCGAGAAAAGAAATCAAGCTCCTTCATCTGAAACACATTAGTTAAAGTACCAAATGTATCACGAAGTTCGCCATCTTCGTTCACTCTCCAGACATGCCTTACTCCTCTAGGTATGCCATCATAGTCTCCAGACACTTCACCTATGTGAATTAGCGTATCAATGTTTAGCAATTGTTTTGCTCCCGCTTTTTGTCTAAAGATTAATGATGAATGAACGCCATAATATCCGTGATAACCACTTGTATGATCGCAGAATACTACAGCATCATGAGCCGCGCAAAATCTATCTATTGCCTTCGTCTCTTCTTCTGAAAATTCTTTATGAGATCCAATAAAGACTGCTACATGTCCATTTCCACATGGAATCTCTGGTAGTGTATCGAAGTAGAAATATCTTCTAATCACATGAGCGGGGGGCAACGTCTTTATATTAAAATTCCTACTATATGTAGTAAATAGATTGATATGTACAGGTCCTCCACCGTTCCGCTTTAGCTCCAGCATGGCCTTATTAGCTTCAATTTCACAAAACCTTTCATCTGACTTATTTCTTATAACGGGTAAGGCAACACTAAGTCGTGTAATATCATTAGGGGTGACACGACGGTCAATATTCTGCGGAATAAGATGTCCTATTCTGTGAACACCTTGATGAGATGTGATGGCAAGTACGGGCAATTTGCGATAATATGCCTCTGTAAGTCCCGACATGTAGTTTCTGGACGCGGTGGCACCAGTACAAGAAAGAGCTACAGGCTCACCACTCTCAGAAGCAAGGCCACAAGCTAGATAAGCAGCACTTCGTTCATCAACGCTTGAATAGAGTTCAAACTCGCCGTCACACATTAAACTCCCTACCAATGTAAGGTTTGTCGTTCCTGGGGATACAACGACTTTCCGTATTCCATGCGCTTTGAGCAATGAAACTACGATTTGAACATTACGTTCATCAGTATAATATTTTTTATTTTCCATTTCAAAGTTGATTCTACTGATTTATTGATATTTTCTAAAGCTATTTCCAACGTGCATTTATTGTCTTTCCTTCATTGCAAACAAGTATTTGTCCGTTCAGACAATTTGAAGCATCGCTTAGTAAAAAGGAAGCAATTTCTGCTACCTCTTCTGGAAGATAGTAACGCCCGGTTATACCGCCTCCTCCCGCCAGATTACCATCGTCTGTCTTGCCTACCATATCAGATAATGTAACTCCCGGTGCTAAAGCATTTATTCTATAACCCTGATTGACGTATTTATGAGCAAGTCCTTGAACAAGACTATTGATGGCGGCTTTTGTTAGGCCATAAGGGCGTTCATCCACCGTCATACTAGTTTCTGATGAAATGAACAGTATTTTCTTTATCTTGTCATTTTTATTTGCATTGCACTTTTCCATGAATGCCTTTGCCAAAAAAAATGGACCTCGAAAATTTGTGTTTATTTGAGAATCAAATTGTTCATGCGTTACTTCGAGAATACTATTTTCATGCAAGGAAATACCCGCATTATTAACAAGACAATTAGCGCCACCAAGAATCATGTCTGCCTCATTTACAAAATTCACAAATCCCTCAATATCTTGAACATCAAGTTGTAAGTATTTACAACAAATATCAGATGCGCTCTTTTTCAACACTTCTTTATTTCTTCCTGCAATAAGTACTTCTGCACCTTCTTGAACGAAGCGCTTTGCCATGGAGAAACCGAGTCCACGGCCTCCTCCTGTTATTATTATCTTCTTACCTTTCAGTCTTTCATTAGGGGTAAGATAACTTATATTTGCCACAACTATCCGTGGTTCATCATGTTTAAGGAAAGATAGGGTATGCAAGATTTTTGACTTTATGGACATCTTATATATGAAATTTTGAAGTTAGAGATAATACTTTCCGTTGTAGGAATTGTCGTTCTGTTTGGTCAATACCCAAAAAGTATATTACAATAGCCGAGGAGAGTACGCTTACAATCCCAACCAGTAATAAACGAGATATCGTTTCGGGCATTAAGAGATAAACTCCTAAAGGTAGAATAGCAGCAGCAACCGCTACTAAATGAGTTTTGGCAACGACTCCGCCAAGATACATTCTTGCAGGAATACCAGTCTTTTCATGTACAAGATAATACCTAACAAATATAAGTCCCCAATAGACTGCTACATAGATATAATATGCAACGATAGAAGGGGCGCCCCATTTAAATACCAGCCACGTAAGAGGGAAAGGGATACAGCCAAAAACAGTAATCCATATCTGGTATTTCTTAATATCTCCATGAGCCATCTGAAGAGTAACCATTGTGTTCCCTAACAAGGTCGCTAATGTAGAAAGGATTGTCCAAACAACAAATGCATCAGCCTGTTCCGGAGGAGTCCCAAGCCATAATTCAAGAATTTGATGAGATTCTATCATGATGGGTAAAGCGAGGAAATACATGATATAAAAAGAGAAACGACACCCCCTACACGCTAAACGAAAAGCAGAATCCTTATCTCCGACCGCATAAGACTTTGTTATCTGAGGATTGAGCGCCATCATGAAGTTGTTCACAAAATTCTGTATAATTCCATTGACCTGTACGGCAACACCTCTGGCAGCATTCACCACAACACCAAAGAAAATATTCATTAGCATATTTATGCCCTGAGTATTGAGTATCCAGGCAGTTTGAGAAAACAAATTCCAACCAGCAAATCCCCATATCTCCATGAATAAACTTTTGTCAAATCGAAAGTTGAAAGAGGTCTCTTCAAACTTACGCAAACAATATATCCAATAAATCGATGTAGTAATCATTGAGACACATACACCGAGTACTGCATAAGTTATCAGCTTATCGATAGGAGAAATAAAGATAACATAACATATTACCAACTTCAGGATAGCATCAAGAATAGTCATGTAGGCAAAAGCCGACATCTTTTCGTGAGCAATAATTGCCGAATTAAAAGGAATATTCATCAGTGAAATAAAAGTCGTTAACGTAGCACAGTGTAAACACCATTGAGCGGCCACCTCACGACCTTCAGGTATCTGCATTTTGGTTGTGACAAACCACATTCCAAATGTTTCAATGAGTATAACAATAAGAGCACCCATAAACAGTTGTACGGATATGGACGTAGAGAACACCTGTTTTAACCGCTCTAAATTACCTCTCCCCAGTTCTACAGTAATGAATCTACTAATAGCTGCACTCATAGAACCAGTGAGTATACCAAACATACTGAGAAATCCTGCTATGACGCTATTAATACCATAGTTTTCTACCCCTAGAGCCTGAAGTATGACTCGAGATGTAAAAAGGCCTATGATCATAAGAATAATCATGCGGATATATAGCATGATGGTATTCTTTGCTATTGTTCCGCTATTAGCTTGAGATTGGAACTCCATTATTTAATAATCTATCCTAAGGCATCAAGATTTATTCTCTTTTCCTCATTTCGTTTCTTGTGTAAAAATCAAATAAATTCGTTATAAAGTATAAGTTCGATTAGATTTGAATCATATTTGATATAACAGTGAACAACACATATTTTTATCAGACAGTAGCACATTGGCTCTGAGACTGTGTGGATGACTACTGGATGCAGTCATCTAACAAGAGCCACAGGCTACGCGAAAAGACCTATCGGCTCTGTTCCGCGATATTTCTATTTCAGCCCCTTGGTTTTTGAATTATACTTCATAAACTTAGAGGCCATCTTTGTTACTTTCTTATCATTTGCCCGTACCGGCGCAAGGTAGAACAAATGCACAAAGTCCTCCTCGGAGATTTGGACATCTTTTTGAGTGATCCAATCCACGATGGGTTTCGTCGCTTCGTCCAATGCTTCGTCGGACGGCAGCACGTATGTAGGGATTGTCGTTTAATGTTTTCAATTTGAGTCGAGCGGGAGCCATCCCTTGTTGCTGACGCATCAAACTCATCGTTTTATATCATTTTTGCGCTCGGTCCGGGCTTCATCGCCCGGATTTCGCAATGTGTTTCTAACGCCATCCAGGAGTTCTCTTTCGATGACTCCACTTGGGACCGTTTGAGGCATCAAACTATGCGGCTTCCGCCAGTTGTTGCTCCTTCAGCCTCTCCGCCAGTAACACCGCGTTCGCCGTGTGGATGCCGAAGAAGATGTACAGGATCTCCGTCTCCTTCTTCCTAGCCTTGATTCGGCGTAAGGAGTAATGCTCCTTCTGCGTTCCGAATGATCCCTCCATCGCCGTGGCGCGAACCCGCGCAAGTTCCTGTCTCACAAAGTCTTTCTCTCGTTTCTCCTTCGCACGCTTACCCTTCTGGACATATGAGGTCTGGATGCCGTTCTTTGTGCAGAGGTCCCGGTTTGCATTACCGGATATCCGGAGCAACTCGTGCCTGGTCAGATTCCCGCTGATCCGCATCATCGTGCCAGTTGGCGTTCTGAGTTCGATGCTCACTACAAACGCACCCTGTGCCGAGTCTTTCTGCTTACTGCTCCGGGACCGTGATGGCTTGATTGGATTGGGAAGGAATGGCCCTTCCGGTACCAACTGAAGGAACTCTCCGGCATTCTCGCCATCATTCTTCGGAGCATATTTGCGTTTGGCGTCGTAGAAGCTCCACGGGTTAACTCCCAGTTCCGCGAGGTATTGTTTGTAACTAATCTTGTTCTCGTCGCAGTAGGCAATCACCTGGGCGACTTCTTCCTTTGTCATCATGGCTCTTAGTCTTTGATGCAAAGGTAGCCACTACCGGGCAGAACTAATAGACGTCGTTTATCGGAGGCTTACGCTTGGCTCGTCCAAGAACCTTTATTATGAGAGACAGTGAGTATCCCGCCCTATGGTTGGGGCATCAGGCTGTGCGGAAGACCTTCTACCCCATCGCGGCTCCAGCTGCGCGTAAGGCCGGAAGCCAAGTTAAATGTTAAACGTTAATTTGTTAACTGTTAATTGTTAAAGATGGCTGATGTAAGATGGATGATGTGATTCTTTCCTATCACATTTCCCGGCTTATGCCGTAACTTCATGATTTCTTTCCTAAAACTTTATCAAGCAATCCTGTTTTCTTGATGCCCACAGATAATTTAGTAGACAAAGCAGCCACTTGCGCCTTGGTTTCTTCATTTACAGTTTCACTATCCTTGATCCCATCAAGCTCGCCTACTAAAGTCTTTAGAACCTGTTGATCTTCTGTATCAAGATTATCAAGCACCGTCACTACTTGACCAAGGTCTGTTTCGTGATTAATCTTATCTTTCATCAGGCGAACAACAAGCTTTACCTGGTAAGAACTACCATTCTTCAAAACAAGTATAAGGAAATCCGTATTGTCCTTATAAACCTCTGCATTATCCTTATTGAATGTTGATACGGCGAACTTTGCAATAGATACTGGTAAACCGTTAACTGTCGCACTTTCCAATGAAGCCACATACTCAGCCACCATATCAAGTATTTGCTTATCTCTCACAAGTTTTTTCAATAGCGTTTCCACATTATTGTTGGCAGCATTGTCAACCAAGTCGCGAACCTTATCCTTAACTGTATCATCATCGGGATGTAACATTCCGTCACTCTGACGAGCCATTACAATTTCCAACAGAGAAATATCGTTGGATGAGTTATAGTCATCTGCTTGAATTAGAGTATCTGCAAAGGGTACAATTGAAATACCCTTTTTGTATATCTCCAAAGCACCTTCGATAACTGCATCTTTACACTTTCCATAGAGTTTACTAATGGAAGGACTTACATCAACCATGCCTCCAGTAATACGAACTATCTCATAACAGAATGCAACTACCTTCTTGGCCTCTTCCACATCCACTTCTTCAAGAATAGATTTCTTACTATCGTGTTGGGGTTGGCTGGACCATGATGGATGTGGTATTCCCCTGACATTAGTTACAACACCATAAATATCATTCAACTCGTTACCTCTAGAATTAGTGGGTAGGGCATCAAATAATACTTGTAAATGGTCAATAAATGTTAGATAATCACTCTTAGATTTTCCCCGTGTATTGCCAAACAATTCTATAAACTTGGCAAACAATATAGTAAAGGTTTCGCTGGAAAGACTGTTATTGTTGGAAATACACCAGACAATATCTTCTATTCTTTCTTCATCATCAGTGGCATTTAACCCATTGATTTGACTAATAACGAAGGAATCACCAAAAAGTATCTTCTTCTGATTATCAGTATATTCTACGTCCTTGTCTATCTGCTTATCATCATAATAGCTTTCAACAACCTTTGCAATATCTTTGCAATCCTGATCTGATGTAAGATAGCCTAAATATGCATAGAAAATATTTTCAAAATTACTATGCGTCGCTGCATTTTCCGCATTAAGATAATCGATGATTTCCTTACGAAGACTTCCAATGCCATTGTCATTCATCATACTTGCAAAATAACATAGTTCTTCACTATAATTTGAATCTTGCACTGCAGCTTTGTAATATGCCTTTAAGGCTGTATCTATATCATTGAATCTGGAGCCATCAAAAATCCCATTTTTGTATAGTCTGCTCAAGAAATCAATCCATTGTGTAGTCTGAGATGTTGCGCCATATTTAACGTCAGACTTCAAAGATTCAAGGGCATAATCAACTACATCTGATTTCTTGTCTTCATTTGCAGATGCGAACTCAATCACTTTTGCCGCATCAAAGCTTTTTACAGCTTGCTTAATATTATCTGGCAAATCACTAAACAATGAAGAAGTATTAGTAAATATCTTTTGCAATGCTTCTATTGAGGTTCGCTTCAGAATGGTATCAGCAACTCTCATAAAGGCCAATAGGCCTTCATTTATCTTACCATCTTTTTCTTTAGCTTCTTCTTCACTGAATTGCCTTATTGTATCCAGGTCTTTAGTGGCTTTCTTGTAAAAGTCGGGGTACTCCTCTCGGAGTATCAGTGCAGCACATATTGCGGTTTCGTTGTCGGACACGAACTGATTATCGAACAACGCAAGTTCGCTGCTAAGATTATTGAGAAGCTGGATAATCCTTCTTGGATTGTCAGAAAACTCCTTAGCCACAATAGCCAACGTATCACTAGTATAGCCCAGATTATTCTCACTGTTAATCTTCTGGGCAAAATGTTGCAATTCTGTTACTTGATGAGGCTTTATACGTAAAGTCACATTGAAGAACTTCCGCAGGAATTCTTCTTTCTCTTTATTAATATCTTCTCCTGTCTGTTTGTTCCATCTACGGAACAGGTGTTTCTTCAAGGCCTCATCATCAACAGGTACAACAAAGACTAAATTGTATTCCTCGTTACTTAGGAACGTTTTGATGTCTGTAAGCAACTGGTAAGCCATATCGCTGGGACAGCGATCAATGTTGTCTATAACTATAACCAACTTTTCAAGTCCCTTGATGGATACCTCACCTACTTCAACATAGTCCTTAAGGTCTTCCCATTTTTCCTTTATCCAGGAGGTATCTTTCAAGCACTTGCTCATCATCTGCTTGAAGCATTCTTCAAATTGCTCAGGCGCGAATAACGCTGGTTTACTATACGAAATCTTCAAGTCATAGAAACAGCCATTGAGCAAGGCTAGCAGGAATGTACCAAGAGTACCAATAGTCGGAACTGCAATTTTCCATTCAATGTCTACCTCAGGAATCAAGAACAAAAATATCGATATTATTGCAACGACTATCACAGCTAAGGCTATGCCTTTAGCGCTAAGTTTTGTTTTTGGTTCAGCCTCTGCCGTCTCTGATTGGTAGAAGCGACTCATTTCCTCAGTTTGACGCATCTTCAACTCTTGCTGCACTTTCAAAAGGAACATCCTACGGAAAGAGTCGTTGGCGTATTTCCATGCATCGTAGGTAATGAATCTGACTTTCTTTTTGTGAGCTTCTTCAATCCTATCCTGAGCCGTTCGTATAATAGAGGATTTTCCGGTACCCCAACCACCGAACACACCGATAGTGAAAACCTTGTCTTTTGGTGTGTTCTCTATTACCTTAACAAGATTCTCGGCATATACGCTAGTCTTCAGCAGGTCGTTTACTGAATCAAGCACTCTTTCTCTGTCTTGTATAAATGCCTTCATATATCGGTTGTTAACTTGTTAATTGTTAATTCGCTCTGTTTGTGCGGCTATATGCCGCCCTAAAAGTCTCACAGCAGGATGGGCGCGTCAGCGACCATTGGGCTGTACCGCTTTACCTGCGGAAGGCTCTTTTGCGGACTTGTTCCGCAAATGTGCCTGGAGCGGTTGCTCATCGGCCACCTTATCTTATAATTACCTTATTTTATTCTCTCTCGCTCATCGGCCACCTATGGTGAGCCCGTCGAACCATCGACCTTACCACTATCTTCCTTCGACAAGCTCAGGATAAATCTTTCTATGTACTTAATTGCTTTAATAGTTCTATATCACCACGAATGAGGGCTTCTTTCTTCGCTCTTGTCCAGCCATGTAACTGCCTTTCGCGACAGAATGCTTGTTCTACAGTCTGATACTCTTCGTAGTACACCAACTTTACTGGCAAATGCTTTTTTGTAAAGTTGGATCCAAGACCGGCTTGGTGTTCCTGAAGTCTGCGTTCCAAGTCAGTTGTGCTGCCCACGTAATACTGACCGTTAGAACATTTAAGGATGTAGGTGTATGAGAGTATGCTGTTCATTACTTTGGTTGTTGGCCGGCCCTTCGACAAGCTCAGGGACCGCTCTAGGATACCACTCGACAACCTTCGACAGGCTCAGGGACCGGGAGGCAAGCTCAAGAACCGGGCGACAGGCTCAGGGACCGGGAAGACTGGCTCTGAGACCGGTTCAACGTGCTCCGGATCGGGAGGTGACGCTGTCGGAGATGAATTTGGATAGGTTGAACATATGATATTTTGTTTTTATTTGCTTAGATAATTGGTTTGCTACCCTATCTTGCCTGTCAGGATCTCGGTTTCGAGGATGCTGTAGACGTAGGCTGTGCTTTGGGAGAAGAGGCCCGTGCGCTCGTCAAGTACTTTGGTGTAGGTCTCGGAGTTGTACACGGTGTCCAGCGCCTGTTTCATAGTGAACCCTCGCTCATCCATAAGGCGCAGGGTGAGTTCCTTCACCAAATCCTCTATCATAAATGTTACTTCTGCCTTGCTCATAGCTTCTTGAGATATTTAAGAGAACGTTCCGTACCGAAGAAATACTGGAAGGTCTCACCGCCCTTGTGCTCCAGTTCCTTCACAAACTGCTTCCAATCGATGATGTTGGCATCTACGCGACGCATCTGGAAACCGATGTCGTCATTGGCAATGGGCCCATATATGATATCGTTGGAGTGCAGCAAAGTGCGCGTCTTGTTCTTACGGTTCTTATGCACAAACTGTCCCCACTCTTCGCAATAGTGCTCGTAGCGCAGGTAGGCCACACCATCGGCCCTGGCGGCCTCCTCGTCAAAATCGAAGCGCGTGACAGTAGGTTCACCCCCAAAAAGCAAGGCTTTCTTCTGGGCCATCTCCTGGGCTTGTTCCAATTCAGGAGACAAGTAAAAACCCACGCCAAAGTCCTTGCCTGGCTTCGACTTCTCAAAGTCAATGGCCTCGATGGCCATATTGGAACCGTGATACAGGATCATACCAGCGCCCCTCCATTTTTATGGCAATAGACAGCCAGGTCGTCCACCACATCCTCGAACGACTGCGTATGCTCCACGTTGTAGAACTCGTCCACAAAGTCGATGCCCTTAAAGCGATCCAGATAGCGGTACGCCTGCTGCGAGTTCAGCATAAACCGCGCAGCGAACTCGTTCACTACGGCAATGATATATGCCAGTTTATTAGTTATCATAATCTATTGTGTCATTCTTTATTTACTTATCCCCTTGCGACCATGTATTCTTGTCAAACTCCTGAAGAAGCTTATAGATTTGTTCCTTCTTCCATTCCCTGGAGCGGTGCATGCGGAGGATGTGCTGCATCCGCCAGGTAACTCTCTAATCGGCAACCACACGACTGTCATAACTCTCGAACATCGACCCGATATAAACCACATCCTTAGAGCGGATCTGCAGCATCTTGTCATCGAACGCCCCGGGGGTGCCGTAGAAGTCGGCATATATCTGGTCGTACTGGAATACATGCAGCTTGTCCATCACCGTGTAGGTGTCCACCCTACCGTTCCACATCCCACCGACAATCTCAGTATCAGGTGCCACCTCTGAGAGTTTATCTATCAGTTCCTTCGCGGTCATAAGTCTATCTGCTTGTGGGCATATCACCGCTCCAGCCGTGGCCCAGGTCCCAGTGCTCGTCGTACACGAACTCGAAGTACGGCAGGGAGAACTCGGCCTCCAGCAGTGCGGTGAGCTCCTCTTGAATAGGCTCGGCCCACTTGCCCACGAGCACGATGAACTTGTCGATGGTCCACGCCACGCGCCCGCGGGGGATCCGCGTGTAATCGCCCTTGAACTTCGTCTCCAGATGCTTCGCCTGCGCCCGGAAGAACTCCTTGGCCCACACCGTCCGGTGCAACTGCGGATAGTTGATGAACGGCACGCCCTTCGCGGCCGCCTCCTCCACCTCGCGGGGTGTGAGTTCCTTCTTCCGCACGCCGAAGAGGGTGTGGTCTTCCGGATCATACCAGAAAATCCCCACGCACGGCATCTGCTCGTCGAAGGAGCGCATATCCGCCATCTGGGCGTTATGGTCTTTATCGTTCAGTTGCGTCATAGCTACTTCATATATCGCTTCTCTATCTCCGCCCAGTTCACAATCTGCCAGAGGGCTGCCAAGTGCGCAGCCCGGCGGTTCTGGTAGTCCAGGTAGTAGGCGTGCTCCCAGACGTCGAAGGTGAGCAGCGGCTTGAAGCCGTGCGCGACGGGGTTGTCGGCATTGACATACTGGCCGATGGACAGCTCGCCTTCCGCATTGGCCTGCAGCCACACCCAGCCGCTGCCGAAGAGACTGACGCCCTTCGCCTCGAAATCGGCTTTGAAGGCATCGATGCTCCCCCACTGCTTCTGGATCTGCTTTGCCAGATTGCCGGTCGGGGCCGGCAATGACGGTATCACGTCACCTCCGACCTGATCGGGGGTCTTAAACTGTGTGAAGTACAGGTTGTGATTCAGCACCTGCCCGGCGTTGTTAAACAGGACCCCTGAGGCCTTGGCCACGACTTGCTCAAGCGGAAGTTCCTCCAGGCCGGAGCCGGGAAGGAGTTTGTTCAGGTTGTCCACGTAGGCCTGCAGGTGCTTGCCATGATGGAAAGCCAGTGTCCGGTCGCTGATGACCGGCGCCAGGGACTCGTAAGGGAGAACAATGAGGGTAAACATATCAAGTGTTTTTTGATGCCCGATCAAGCCGGGCATGAGGGTGAATTATCTGTAATACTCTTTATACCACTGGGCAAACTTCCGCAAGCCTTCCCGCACCTTCGGGTCTGGGCTGGCCACATAACACTCCATACCATTTTGCTCGCATAGATGCTCTATATCTCTAACAATGGTGCCAGTGCTACCTTGACCATATACTGCATTGATTTGAAGTATTTTCATATATTATCCAATAAAATAGGCGGCCCGCTGATTATTGAACCATTTTATGAGAGTCCTGCGGGTTTTCCGCCGGTTATTATTTTTTTTCGTCTTGACTAGCAACTCCTGTGGCTGTGCAGAAAGCCATAGGGACCTATCGTCATCATAGGGCCACAAGCTGCGCGCAAAGACCTGTCGGCTATGTGCATCAATAATTCATCAGCCCCTTGGTTGTTGGATTATACTTCATAAACTTATCGGCCATCTTTGTTACTTTCTTATCATCTGCCTCTACCGGCGCAAGGTAGAACAAATGCACAAAGTCCTCCTTAGAGATTCTGACATCTCTTTGGGCGCTCCAATCCACGATGGGTTTCGTCGCTTCGTCCAATGCTTCGCCAGACGGCAGCACGAATGTTGACTGGTCCTCAGCCTTCATATAGCCAAGCCCCTCAACCAGCTCCATGAACGAAGCACGTGTATCTTCCTCCGAAAAATTATACGTCAAAATATGTTTGTAGTATGTACTAGTTCCTTTGATATATGATAATAGCGGTTTCATTGAGTGTCACGTTATGCTATGGCAGTTTAGCTTTGGCTGCACGTTAGATCTAAAAAACCATAATAATCCAATAACCCAACAATCCTCACCTCAACTTCCTTCAAGCGAAGCTTTTCCAAACGAGTCATCTCATCCTTCACTTCGTCTGACACCACTAGGCTCCGTATCTGGTACTCATTGAACGATTCGGCAAACTCAAAAGCTTTATGCAAAGATTCCAGCGACACCTTTCCCTGACAATTCTCGGCAAGCATCGCCTCCCTCATAAACTCCTCTAGCCCTGGATACTGCAGCGCAGCCTTCATCCACAGGAACAACCTCCGCCGCTCCCCCTCTGCCGTCTCCAAGCACTTATCCAATGCTTTTAATATGAGTTCTTCGATGGTCATAAGCAATATTAAAACCTAAACAATTTGTCCTCTGGGGTTAGTTTTACCACAAAATACTTCTCATCATTCAACTGCTCTGGCAATTTATCTCTTAATATCGAAGCCACAAATTGAAGATTAGGATGACTTCCAACAAAGTTTGCCGTTTCAATTAACTGATGGTCATGCATCAATTCTTTCTTATCATACAGCCCAAAATGCAGACAAGGTATGTTTTCTTCGTCAGCAAAGAGTATATAAGCCATATCAAAGCAGGTTATCTCGCCTTGCTTCTTGCCTGTACTGAAATTAACGGTATCTGTATCAATAGGAACGATACTGAATTTATATATGTCCTTACCTGTAGTCTTGTTTCTAACCACCTCATAAACCATAGCATATTGCTCGCCATATAATTGTCTTGAAATACGTGCAAAATGACTATTAAACTTATCTAATTGGTTCTGAAGGTTCTGTTTGAAAGCATCATCAAATAAGTTCTTGTCAATATCAGACAAAACAGCAGAAAGTTTCTCTATGTTAGCATTAACTTCGTCAATCTGTCTTATCTGCTGACCTAACGCTCCAAGTCTTTCATGCTTTTGCGTCAGAGTTGATATTAGTTGCACATAGTCAGAATAGGATACTGACTGTACCAACTTATCACCAAGTTGCAGTTCTTGCTGATGCAGTGCATCCAAATCCCTTTTCACCTCATTAATATGCGAGTTTAATGCAGGCAATTCCGCTCCTAAAAACTCTGCTTTCCTAGTAAGCATACCGTTATGGTAGGCAAGCAGGTCTTCAAATGTATGATGAAGCTCGGGCAAATATTTATTGGCTTGTGTGTATATTTGTCGCAGACTATCTGTATCAGCCTCCGACTTCTGACTTAAAAGCTCGTGTTGTGCATCTTCCAAGATAGAACGACGCAGTTGTAAATTACTCAACTGAGCTGACAGTGTAGTTATCTCAAACTTCAAATCGGTCAGGTTCTGCATGTCATCCTCAAAATCGGGATTTAGATGCAGTCTTGATTTTTGTGCTTCAATTTCTTCTATTTCCGACTTGATGATACCCAGTTCAGAAGCCAGCATGTTCCTATTCTTTCCTTTTTCCAATCGTGCCTTGAAGCGTCGCTCGGTCGTAAGCTTATCCATTGTCTTTTCCCGAATATCGGCATCATTGAAGTCGCAGCCAAGCATATAAAGGAACAGGGCTTCATATACTGTATCGGGAACAGCACCCTCCAAGCATCGAAGTGTTTGAGATACCGCAACGTTAGTATAACGAATATTGTGAGCGATCAATTGGCGAAATGAAGGCTTTTCGGTATACGTGTCCATTATGGTCTGCTGCAGAACCTGAAGATAATCCGTATCAGAAACCGCTTGACCATTTATCTCACGAAGTGCTTTGCTATAGGTTAAGAAATTCCTGCGAATAACTACAGTTCGTGCTGCCGGCGACCAGTCACTGACAAGTGTTAGGGTAACAATGACCTCTTTCTCGGTCAAGAACTGCTTCAACTGGTCATTAACAGTCCTATGGTCTTCCGGGCTGACATATATTGAACGCGGCTCCTTACCAAGACATATATCAACAAGGCGCAAAACCGTAGTCTTGCCAACATTGTTACCTGTCTCCGTCTGTGACTCTGGCGTTTCATCAACAATCAGATTAAGACCTTGATGGAACGGCATATCTCTAATCAGACCATCTATGGATTCTATCTTTAGTGATTTTATGAACATAATACGACTTCTCCATTCTTTACTTCCACACAGTCTATTAGATATAGCCAATCAAGACATAGCAGAAGGGTTGCAAAACTAATATCCAAGGTCTTTCTCAAACGCACATACAAATCGCCTATTGGCAATCGCTTGACTGCCTGAATCTCTTTGAGAACCATAGCACCATTATAGTAGATGCTATCCTCGGGGCGTATCTTGTCTGGAATAAGCATACTATTCGGGTTTTTCAAAAATATTACACTCCATAAAAGCATGGACCATTATAATATCAACACACATCTCCAATTCTTCCTGCGTAAAACCATGAGGCATGTTGCCAGCATCCACCAAACTGCACAATTCTTTTTCTATCCTCTTGAACAGGTCATCCCCAGAGTATTCGTTCTTATATTGTAAATAAACGTTATGCAGTTTCTGAAGAACAGCCTTGCTCTTATATTGACCTTGCTTAGAATACTCCTCATATATTCGACTAACTTTCTTATACTGACTGGCATACTCATTAATTATATCTTGTCCGTATGACAGTCCATTGAAAGCTATTTTTGCCTCTATACGATACAAATTAGTATCTATCGCGCTATCCTCACTTCCATCCTTTGAGAGTTCAACTATCACATACTCTAGACCTGACATCAATCGTTCCCCGCTTAATGTACAAAGGTTCTTCTTTATATAATCCACAACTTGTTCCACACGATATCCAGTCGTATCAGACTGCACATCTTTTAACAATGTTGCAATTTCAAGAATATCTTTTTTGGGGTCAAACGTGATATCGTCTGACAAGACATACTCTTGCTTCTTCTGAGAATTGGCACTGCAAACTATCATTGGCAAAAAACGAAAATGATAGCCTTTATATGACTTACCAGCTTCATCAAGTGAATGCTGAATTTTCTTCTTCGAGCATGTGGCGGATACTTGAATGATAACTTTTTCTTTGTCATCATACAAATCGATACCCTCAGCGTTCTGCTTATCAATATTAGCGTTCCTTAAGTTGAGACCATATATGATATTCAGTAAGCCAGCGAAGAAATCTTCTGACATAACATGCATATCAGTGAGGTTTAACTTCCCTCGCTGATAAATATTAGAAGCCAACTGTGTCAGCCTATCTAAAATAAAATTTATTTGCTGCATTGATGCAAGTTCTGCCATATTGCTCAATATTTTTTGTAAATCTTAAGGCGGCCCTTTATCTGCAGCCTTTATTATTTTTCGTTGATATGCATTTTTTAAATCTTCACCATTCAGTCCCCCGGATCAGCCGCATGTGCTGCATCCGTCGGACAACCTCCCAACATCAACCAGCCGTCATTGCCATCACCTTGCCATCGCCTTTCAAACAGTACGCAATCTTGTTCCGCAAACCATCAACCTTCTCCCCTGCTACACCTCTGCTTGATGTATGCTTGATTCTTCGGCTGGCTTAAGGACCGAGGTGACGAGCTCAGGTCTTAACGGGCCCTTCGACAGGCTCAGAGACCGGGAAGGCAAGCTCGGATCTCAACTGGCCCTTCGACAGGCTCAGGGACCGGGAGGACAGGCTTAGGGACCGATTTATGCTTATTCTAACCCTTACCCCATCATCCCCTGCAGGCGGTCAAGGTGTTGGTTAACGAACAATAATATTTCTTCTGCCAACTTATATACCTCTGTGGAGAACAATGCCAACTTTCCATCGGCGGAGTAATTAAAGTTTGATTTTGCGTTTTCGACGGCAGTCTTCACTCTCACCTGATCCTTTTGAAAATCAAACCCACCGGAGATTGCGTTGCCAACGTACGCTTTGAAAGAAGAATATGACTCAATTTCTTCGGAATTTGGTATGTCTTTAAAGAAATGATAATAGAGCCAAATTTCAAAGCATGGGTTGCTCTGCACAACGTTCCATGCACTGTAAGGTTTTATTTCGGTATACTTTTCTAGGAAACCAGTATTGTTTTCTCTACAAAAGTCTCTGAGAGGAGTAATTTTGCCTTCCTTTTCCCATGAGTCAGTATCAATAACAAACCAAACTGAGTCATTTGCAAGATAGTCCATTATATAACGACTATCTTCATTCAGTAACTTAATCTTGGCAAGCTCAAGGAGTTTCATGGGATCCGTTCCGCTTTCCGGAGGAATTGGAATAATCTCCAAATTACTTGAAAGCCCCTTGAAGAAGGTGAAATAATCTGGCTCAGTCCCTTCCCCCTCGCAAATCAGATACAACTTTCTTGCATCCCTGCTTGGTGGCTGTTTGGAATAATCTTTTCTCCGGGTTATCATCACCAATGCAAGTCTTTAAGGTTAGACAGGAAAGGGATGCCACCATAGCGACCGTTCAAATATCCATTTTCGATATTAGCTGTTTTATGGATATTAAAGTCGCTGAGCGGATAAAACTGAGTTGCTTGTTCCGTATCTTTTTGGGCAAACCAAATCTCATCGGGGCGGAGGATATCCTGGTCCAGCAGGCACGACTCATGCGTTGTAAAGATTAACTGTCCTATGGCGGAAGAACTCTCAGAAATCTTCGTGATTATCTCTTTAATGAGGATTGGATGCAGACTCCGCTCTATCTCATCAATTATTACCACACAATCCCTTGTTAGAACGAGATAAAGCAAAGGTATATATTCTATCAGCCTGATAGTACCGTCTGATTCAAAGTTAATGGGCATCCCGAAATCATCGCCATCTGAGGTCTGATGTTTAGGTTGCATCTCCATAAACACAATCTTGCCGTTCTCATAAACAATGGAATTGTTGATCCTGTCATCCGACGTATTTTGTAAAATCCGTGGCACGCCTGGCGAGTCCTTTAGCTCTTTCACAAAAGAAGGATCAAGTTGGCTTTCATCGATTATTTTTTTACCGACCTCAATTGATGTTATTCCTGTTTTTGTACCGCTAAGGACATCCTGCAAAAGATGATTCATCTCAGGATTATTACTGAACATATACGCCAGCGCAAGATTCTTGAGATAATTTGGCTTCAGAACCAGCAAATCGTTAACAATCCATTTATACGCATTGGCTATATCAGGGATCTCTTCGGCATAATTGGTAGCCATGAAGCTCAACAACAGAACTTCCCTGCCAAGTAGTTTGTCCTGTAAGACATCTGAGAATAGTTTGTTCGACTTATCGGCCGAATATCCTTCTCCGAATTTGATTGTCTGGGTTCCATTTGTCCTCCTTTCAAAGACCAAAGTATCTTTAGTCTTATGGGAAATTGACAATGACTCATAAGATACAAGTCCGGTATCCATTTCTAACGAATAGTAGTACGTTATCCCTCCTGTGCAGAACTCAACGGCCATTGATACAGGTTCACTTAAACTATTCTTTGAAAATTGAAATTTGTAGTTTTGAAAAACGTAACGGCTTATATTTCCGGTAGCAACTATAGTCTTAAAATCTGAAAGTGCCTTAATAAGATTGCTCTTCCCGGCACCATTTGCCCCATATATTGCCGTTAGTCTCATGGCTTCCATGTCACCACACTGCACCCGATGATGCCGATGATGAGTAGCCTTGCTACTTGGGAAGAGATTGAATTCAGTTTCTTCCTTAAAAGAATAAAGGTTCTTTACTACAAACCGGAGCAACATAACAATAAAAGTTAAAAACTATCGCAAATATAATATATTAATCCGAATAATTCTATAATCTTCCCGCTTATCCGTTAATTTTTAACGGAATTAAAAGATCTTTGACTTATATCCAGTACTTAAACATGAACTTCTCTCCCGGCTTTTAACTTCGCACCGGCCCTTCGACAAGCTCAGGGACCGGTTTTTTAGCCGTAATATTCTTTATACCACTCGGCGAATTTGCGGAGGCCTTCCCGCAGCGTGATCTTGGGCGTAAAGCCGAAGTCGCGCTCCAAGGCGGTGGCGTCGGCGTATGTTGTGGGCACATCCCCTGGCTGCATGGGCACTAGCTCCTTATGGGCATCGAAGTCGTAGTCCTTTGGAAGCACCCCGGCGCGGACCAGTTCTTCCTGTAGGATGTTGACGAAGTCGAGCAGGTTCTCGGGCTGGCCGCCTCCGATGTTATAGACTGCATACGGAGGTATCGGCAGGCCATCTTCTCCCGTCTTCTTCTCCGGGGCTTTCCTCATCACACGGACAATGCCTTCTACAATGTCATCGACGTATGTGAAGTCACGGCGGCAGTTGCCGTAGTTGTAGATCTGGATGGTCTTGCCCGCCAGCAGCTTGTTGGTGAATCCGAAGTAGGCCATATCGGGCCGCCCGGCAGGACCATAGACGGTGAAAAAGCGCAGGCCCGTGGAGGGGATGTTGTAGAGCTTGGAGTAGCAATGGGCGAACAGCTCGTTGCTCTTCTTGGTTGCGGCGTACAGCGAAACGGGATTATCCACCCGGTCGTCCGTACTGAACGGCACCTTCTTGTTGCCGCCATAAACGCTGCTGGACGAAGCATACACCAGATGCTCCACCGGATGATGCCGGCAAGCCTCCAAAATATTGTAAAAGCCGATGATGTTGCTCTCAATGTACACGTCAGGGTTCTCGATGCTGTAGCGCACACCCGCCTGGGCAGCCAAATTGACTACAATGTCAAACTTATACTCTTCAAACAACCGGTTTACCAGTTCCCTATCGGCAATACTCCCCTTCACGAACTGATACCGGACATTCGGAGATTTCTCGGCTTCGCTCGAAATGACAGAGAGCCGGTACTCCTTCAGCGACGGGTCGTAGTAATCGTTAAGATTATCGATATTTACAATCGACAGAGATTTCTCGGCTTGGCCTTCGGCCTCGCTCGAAATGACAGGAATGCCATCCTTAAACAAGCGGAGAATCAGATTACTTCCTATAAATCCGGCCCCGCCGGTCACCAATATGCTTTTCATTTAAAACGCTTTTCTCTTTATGACTCAATCACTTACGTCTTACAAAATAGACTTTTGCACCATTATCCGTTTGAAAAACGCAAATAACAATCTCTATTTCAACAACTTACAACTTAAACGTTTATTTTTTGTTAACACGGATAACTCTCCGTATCTTGCCAGCCTAAAATATTGAACGATGTGCTTTGAACAGGGTCCATAAACTTACGCAATAATTTCCTTGAAAGCCTTGGAAATTGAAATAGGATGCTCTATCTTTGCAGTGTTAAATCATTGGGGCCCCTTGAGAAAGGGCAAGTAACATAGAGCATTTTCCATAACCGGGGAATGCTCTACTTCTTTATATCCCGGATGCGTACTCCCAGAGGTAATGGTCCTGCGGGTTGCTAAGGAAACCATTCGAACTCGTCTTCGAAAGATAACGTAGTTCTCGTACGGTTTCGGCCGTAGTCTGTTTACCCATTCGTGATAGGGGGTGCCTACCATTGGGGGCCCCTTTTTTTATTAGGGAAAAGGGATTGCTGCTTCTAGCTTGGTTCATGGCAGTAGTAAACTGCGTCTCCACAATCCCTTTGATTTACTTAAGGAAAAAGAAGCTCACCGACGCTAAGAGTCATTCCGACTCCGCTGATTCCGGATTTGCTTCCTTTATGCAAAGGTAAACAATAATCCATAACCCCCCAAAAAACCTCAAAACATTTTCTTTAAGCGTATATCTTTTTTGCCTCTTCGTAGGTGTCCAGGCTGCCGATGTCGAAGCGGCCGGCGGGCATGGGCCAGGCATGGAGAACGGAGGCGTCGACCATGTAATGCGCAAGGTTGCCAGGGGCGTCAAAGCCGCAGCCGTGCTGAAGAGCTTCGCGGATAATCGGAAGGTCTTCGCGCCGATAGATATAGAACGGCGGCACGGCCCAGTGGGATACCGGCTCCTTCGGCTTCTCCTGCATTTGCAGCACACGGAAATCATCATCGACCTCGATCACACCCGTCCGCTGAAGTTTGTATATTTCCGGCTCTTGGTGGCACATAATCATTGAAGTCCCCTTCCGGTGAAACTCTTCCACAAAGCCCCTGAAGCTGAAATCCAGGATGTTATCTGCCGCCACCACAAGTATATCTTCGTCAATCCCGTAAGTCTCGATGGCCAGGATCAGGTCAAGTACAGCGCCCAATCGCGTTTCGTTGGTGGAAGTTCCGTCATCCAGGATCCGAATCTTGTCACCCCCGACGGACCCTGAGCTTGTCGAAGGGTGATCGGGGGTCTGAGATGCCCGGTCGCCATTCGACGGGCCCTTCGACAAGCTCAGGGACCGACTCAGGGACCGCCGGGCATGACGGTTGGTCTGGGATTCCAGGTCGCCCTTCGACAAGCTCAGGGACCGACTCAGGGACCGCCGGGCATGACGGGTGTCGGCCCAATCCTGGAAAATGGAAGCGAACTTGTGGTTGGTAACCACAATGTGCTCCGTTATCTCCGGGATGGTGTCTATGTCGTCCAGCATCCTGTCCAGGATGGTGCTGCTGCCGATCTGAAGCAGCGGCTTGGGGAAATTCTCCGTCAGAGGATACAGGCGTGTGGCGTAGCCTGCGGCGATGACAATTGTTTTCATGAGATTTCTCGGCTTCGCTCGAAATGACAAATATATAGCTCGGTATGACAATCGGGGTTAAACAAAACGGGCTCCGTCGTCTGATTTGCAGAAGAACACCTGGAAGGTGTTCCGGTACTGAGGGAACTTGGCCAGGTACTTCTCCGTTATTTCTTTTTCTATGGCCGATTTCTTGGCAGGATCCACCAGTGCAATGCAGGCGCCCTTGAAGCCTGCGCCGGAAAAGCGGCCGCCGTAGATGCCGTCGGTGGTTAGCATCGCTTCGTAGATGGCAATCAGTTCAGGGCTTCCGCACTCGTAATTGTGGATGGAACTCTCGCAAGAGGCCTTGCTCAACGAGCCGAACCACTCCAGGTTCCCCGTCTCCCAAGCCGTAATCCCCTCCCGAACCCGCTTGTGCTCGGAGAAAAAATGTTCGGCCCGACGGGCAAAGCGCGGAGGCATGTCGTCCCGATGACGCTTGAACATGCTCTCCGAAACATCCCGCAGGAAAGTCTTGCCGTGCTCCTTCAGCGGCACATTTTCATAAGCCTGTACTATCCAGGCGGCGGTTTTGCACTCAGTCACACGAAGATTATAGTCGCTACTCATCAGGCTGCGCGTAAGCCCGCTGAAGAAGATACCCAGCTCGAAATCAGGCATTTCCGGATGCTTAGGGATAAGCCGATACTCGTTGCTCTCGCAGTCCAGCATCAGCAACTGGTCTTTCTTGCCCAGAGCTATGCAAGCCTGGTCCAACAGACCGTTATTCAGCCCGATATACTCCCTTTCGGCCTCAGACGCAATCTTCATCACCTCGAAAGGCGCCAGCGTAATGCTGTTGGCCTTGGCGAAGGCCATCACGTAGGCGATGAGCACGGCGGCAGAGCTTGAAAGACCGCCAACCGGAAGTGAACCTTTGATCACGCCCTGTATGCCGTGAGACAGCTGGAAGCGCTTCTGCAGCGCGAACTTCGCACCGCGGGCATAGTCGCCCCAATTCCCCTGCTTCACCAGCGTCGGCGCAGCGATATCAAACTCAACGTGGCCCGTAAAGGTCTCTGAGTCAAGCACCACGGCGCTGTCGTCCCGCACGTCGAACCAAAGGTCAACACCCTTGTCGATAGCGAAGCCGGTCACAATCCCGTGCTGATGGTCCACGTGTGCTCCCAGCGGGCAAACACGATATGGGCTGAAAATATGAAACTGCATTACTTGACGATATTCGGAATGCCGTTCAGTTCGTTCTGGATGTATTCCAGCGATGCGATCTTGGCCTTGGTCTCTTCCAGATTAAGGCGGTAGGTGTTGTCGGAGTTGAACTCCTCAATAGTCGCGCGTTTGACGTCGCCTTCCTTGAAGTACTTGTCGTAGTTCAGGTCGCGGTTATCGGCCGGAACTGCATAGAAATTGCCCATATCGATGGCCTTGGCCGCCTCCTCCTTGGTGAGGAGCGTCTCGTACATCTTCTCGCCATGACGTATGCCGATGACCTTAATCTCCGGCTCTCTCCCACGGTCCCTGAGCTCAGTCGAAGGGCCCGTCGTCGAAGGCGCCTGATGCTTGAAAAGGTCTCTAACTGCTTCGGCCTGCGTCTGGATAGTGCAAGCAGGGGCTTTCTGGACGAGGATGTCACCGTTCTTGCCATGCTCGAAGGCAAAGAGCACGAGGTCCACCGCCTCTTCCAGGCTCATGATGAAGCGCGTCATCTTGGGCTCAGTAAGGGTGATGGGGTTGCCCTTGCGAATCTGGTCGATCCAAAGCGGAATCACGGAGCCGCGGCTGCACATCACGTTCCCATAGCGGGTGCAGCAAATCTTGGTATTGCCGGAAAGACGGCTCTTCGCCACCGCAATCTTCTCCTCGATGGCCTTCGTGATGCCCATCGCGTTGATCGGATAGGCCGCCTTGTCTGTCGACAGGCAAATGACGCACTTGACGCCCGCCTCAATAGCCGCATCCAGCGTATTGTCCGTGCCGATGACATTAGTCTTCACGGCCTCCATCGGGAAGAATTCACAGGAAGGCACCTGCTTCAGCGCTGCAGCGTGGAATACATAATCAACTCCCTGCATTGCATATTTCAGCGTGCTCTTGTTGCGCACGTCGCCGATGTAGAACTTAATCTTGCCGGCCACCTCAGGCATACGTGCCTGGAAGTCGTGGCGCATATCGTCCTGCTTCTTCTCGTCGCGGGAGAAGATGCGGATTTCACCTATGTCGGTGCGCAGGAAACGGTTCAGAACCGCATTGCCAAAAGAACCGGTACCACCGGTAATCAGAAGGACTTTGTCTTTGAATACTGACATATATTGTTCAATTTTTGTTATTCATTTTGAGATGCCCGATCAGGTCGGGCATGACGCCATTTTTGTCATTCCGAGGCCTTAGGCCGAGAGAATCTCCGTGAGATACACTCGCTTCGCTCGGTATGACATGAGATGCCCGATCAAGTCGGGCATGACGCTTAAACTGGTTCGAAGAAAGTGTCCGGACGGTCAGGGTTGAAGACTTCGTTGCAGTACATGACGGTAACAAGGTCTTCGGTGTCGGAAAGGTTGATGATGTTGTGAGTGTAGCCGGGGAGCATGTGAACGGCCTGGATATGGTCGCCGTCCACTTCCCATTCCAGCACCTTGCCCTCGGGGTCGTTCAGGTTCCGCTGCTGGATAAGCCCGTGACCTTTGACCACGATGAACTGTTCGAACTTGGTGTTGTGCCAGTGCTGGCCCTTAGTGGCGCCAGGTTTGGAAATATTGATCGACACCTGCCCCGCGCTGCGGGTATGCACCAACTCGGTGAAGCTCCCCCGGTCGTCCACTTTCATCTTGAGCGGGAAGGCTGTCTTCTCGTAAGGCAGATACGACAGATAAGTCGAATATAGTTTCTTGGCGAAAGAGCCCGCCGGAATCTCCGGAATCATCAGCGTCTGCGGCTGTGCAGCGAATGACTTCAGCAGTTCCACGATTTCGCCAAGGGTTACATGGTGCGTGATGGGGCAGTAGCAATAGCGGCCTTTGACAGGCCCTTCGGCAGGCTCAGGGACCGACTCAGGGACCACCTCAAGCCCGTCGAACTCGCAGCGATGCTCCTTGCCCTGAAGGGCGGCAATCATCTCGTCCACAAGGTCGTCGATATACAGCAGTTCCAGTTCAACTGAAGGATCGTTAACCGTATAAGGCAGGTCGTTCGCAAAAGCATTGCAGAATGTAGCCACGGCGCTATTATAATTCGGCCTGCACCACTTGCCGAACAGGTTCGGGAAACGATATATAAGCACACGACTCCCTGTTTCCTCGCCATAAGCCAGGAACAGGTCCTCCCCTGCTTTCTTGCTTCGGCCGTACTCTGAATTGCCGAAACGCCCTGTCAGAGAAGCCTGCTGGCTGGAGCTGAGCATCACCGGACAGGTATTTCCATGCTTTCTGAGCGTATCAAGCAGCGTCGAAGCAAAGCCGAAATTGCCGGCCATGAACTCCTCCTGATTCTGCGGCCGGTTCACGCCTGCAAGGTTGAACACAAAATCGGCCTCGCGGCACCAGGCGTCCAGCTGCTCCGGAGTGGAATCCAGGTCGTACTCATAGACAGCCTCGATGGTAAGAGGAGATTGCCGATCGCCCTTCGACAAGCCCTTCGACAGGCTCAGGGACCGACTCAGGGACCGTCTGTCTTTTCCATCCCTGATATTCTTCAGCGCCTGGCAGAGGTTCTTACCGACGAACCCCTTAGCGCCCGTCACTAGAATTTTCGCCATACCATTTTGTTCACTACTCCCACATAGCTCTGGATGATGCGGACCACCTTCGTGGAGACGTTTTCATCCACATAATCCGGCACAGGGATGCCCGGGAGGCCGTCGCGAATCAGTGAAACCGCCACGTCCACGCTCTGCAGCAGGCCTTTGGTGTCGATGCCGCTCAAAACGAAGCATCCTTTGTCCAGGGCCTCCGGACGTTCGGTCGAAGTGCGGATGCACACGGCCGGGAAGGGATGGCCTACGGAAGTGAAGAAGGAACTCTCCTCCGGCAAAGTACCACTATCGCTAACCACGCAGAAAGCGTTCATCTGCAGGCAGTTGTAGTCGTGGAATCCCAGCGGCTCATGCTGAATCACACGGGGATCCAGCTTAAATCCAGAAGCCTCTAGCCTCTTCCTGGAACGCGGGTGGCAGCTGTACAGAATCGGCATATCGTACTTCTGCGCCATCTCGTTGATGGCATTGAACAGCGAGAGGAAGTTTTTCTCGGTGTCGATGTTCTCTTCCCTATGCGCAGAAAGCAGAATGTACTTCCCTTTCTCAAGGCCCAGCTTAGCGTGAATATCCGAAGCCTCAATCTCGGCCAGATTATTATGCAGCACCTCAGCCATCGGCGAGCCAGTCACATACGTGCGCTCTTTCGGCAGGCCAGTATCGGCCAGATACCTGCGAGCATGCTCGGAGTAGGCCATGTTCACATCAGAAATGATGTCCACGATGCGGCGGTTCGTCTCTTCCGGCAGGCATTCGTCCTTGCAGCGGTTGCCGGCCTCCATGTGGAAGATGGGGATATGCAAGCGCTTGGCGCCAATCACGCTCAAACACGAATTGGTATCGCCCAGCACCAAAACGGCATCCGGCTGAACTTCGACCATCAGCTGATAGCTCTTGGCGATGATATTACCCATCGTCTCGCCCAAATCAGCCCCGACGGCCTCCATATACACATCCGGATCGGCCAGCTTCAGGTCTTTGAAGAAAACACCGTTCAGGTTATAATCGTAATTCTGGCCCGTGTGCGCAAGCAGGCAGTCGAAGTACTCCCTGCACTTGTTAATCACCGCCGCCAGTCGGATAATCTCCGGCCTCGTGCCCACGATAATCAGAAGCTTCAGCTTCCCGTTGTTCTTGAATGATGCCATATAGTTGTTTTATTTGTTTTCTGCCAAACGGAGCAAATACTGCCCGTACTGATTCTTTATCATCGGCTGAGCCAGTTCCCGGAGCTTTTCGGCGCTGATCCAGCCCTTGTCGAAGGCGATTTCCTCCAGACAGGCCACCTTCAGACCCTGGCGCTTTTCTACCGTTTCTATGTAGATGGAGGCTTCGGCCAGGGAGTCGTGCGTGCCGGTATCGAGCCAGGCAAAACCGCGGCCCAGCACCTGCACCTTTAGCTCACCGTCTTCCAGGAAGCGCTGGTTTACGCTTGTGATTTCCAGCTCTCCGCGGGCCGAAGGCTTGATGCTCTTCGCCACTTCCACCACTTTGTTCGGGTAGAAGTACAGCCCCGTCACCGCGTAATTGCTCTTGGGCTTTGCCGGCTTCTCCTCGATCGACAAGCAATTGCCCTCCTTGTCGAACTCCGCCACGCCATATCGCTCAGGGTCGTTCACCCAATAGCCGAAGACCGTGGCCTTCGCCGCATCTGCGTGCGTTGGCGTTGCGATGGCTGAAGGAAATTGGTTTTTCGAGCCGCTGCACGAAAAATAATTTCCTTCAGCCGTGGGCCTAGCAGATGCGGCGGCAACCGCCGCTTCCAGCATCGGCACAAAGCCAGCGCCATGGAAGATGTTGTCTCCGAGCACCAGACACACACTGTCGTCGCCGATAAAATCCTCGCCAATGATGAACGCCTGCGCCAGACCGTCCGGCGAAGGCTGCTCGGCATATTCGAAGCGCACGCCATAGTCAGAGCCATCACCCAGCAGGCGGCGGAAGCCCGGCAAATCCTGCGGCGTAGAGATAATCAGTATCTCACGTATCCCCGCAAGCATCAGCACGCTGATGGGATAGTACACCATCGGCTTGTCGTATATGGGCAGCAGCTGCTTGCTCACGCCCTTGGTTATGGGATAAAGCCGGGTGCCAGAGCCTCCGGCAAGTACGATTCCTTTCATGCTTCCAGGTTCTTTATGCATTTTCTAAGGCTTTCCGTCCAGTATGGAATCTTAAGCCCGAATGTCTCTTTGATCTTGCTCTTGTCCAGCACGCTGTATGCGGGCCGATGCACCGGCGAAGGAAACTCCTCCGAATGGCAGGGCTGAATGTCGCAGGAGGTATGACCGGCGTATTCCGCGATCATTTTCGCAAAGTCGTACCACGAACATACGCCTTCGTTGCTGTAATGGAAGATCTCAATTTGAGATACACTCGCTTCGCTTCGCTCGCTCGGTATGACACCTTTTTTGTCATTCCGAGGCCGTAAGGCCGAGAGAATCTCATCGGACAAAACATACTTCACTATCGCTTCCGCAAGGTCCCCTGCATAAGTAGGTGTACCCACCTGGTCGAAGACCACTTTCAGTAATGGCCTTTCGGCCGTAAGCTGCAGCATCGTCTTCACGAAATTGCGGCCATATTCGCTGTACAGCCAGGCGGTACGGATGATGACGGCCCTGCAACCGGAAGCTGCGATGGCCTGCTCCCCGTGGAGCTTGGTCAGGCCGTAGACTCCGGTAGGCGTGCCCTTCTGATCCTCCTTGCAAGGCGTGTTATACGGCTCCTTGCCGAACACATAGTCCGTGGAAATATGCACCAGAAGCCCGCCGACGGCCTTCATAGCTTCGGCCAGATACCCGACCGCAGTCGCATTCAGCAGTTCCGCCGTCTCATAGTCGCTCTCCGCCTTGTCCACATTCGTGTACGCTGCGCAGTTCACTATGGCCTCAATCCCCCGCTCCTTCACGAACGCCATCACGGCTTCACGGTCGGTGATGTCCAACTTCACGGTATCGGGGCCGGAGGTAATGTCGGCGAAGATGAATTCGTGAGATACACTCGCTTCGCTCGGTATGACATTCTCTTTGTCATTCCGAGGCCAAAGGCCGAGAGAATCTCCGGAAGATACACTCGCTACGCTCGGTATGACACCGGCCGCCACGCGTCGTAAGCTCATGCCTAACTGCCCATTTCCGCCGGTAACTAAGATCTTCATTTTACGAAAATGATAAACGTTACCCCTTCCCGATTAGTCGCGTTTAAAAATATCGCGGGTGTATACTTTGGAAGCCACATCGTCCAGCAACGTGTCATAGCGGTTGGCGATGATGGCATCGGCCTGGGCTTTGAAAGCGGCAAGATCATTGACCACCTTCGAGCCGAAGAAAGTCGTGCCGTCTTCAAGCGTCGGCTCGTAGATAATCACCTTCGCGCCCTTGGCCTTGATGCGCTTCATGATACCCTGGATGGCGCTCTGGCGGAAGTTGTCGCTGTTCGACTTCATCGTCAGACGGAAAACGCCCACCACAACTTCATGCTCCTTCGCGGAGTCGAAAGCGGAATTTGCGCTGTAATATCCGGCCTTGGAAAGCACCTGGTCGGCGATATAGTCCTTGCGGGTGCGGTTGCTGTCCACGATGGCCTTGATCAGGTTCTCCGGCACATCGTTGAAATTCGCCAGCAGCTGCTTTGTGTCCTTCGGCAGGCAATATCCGCCATAGCCGAAAGAAGGGTTATTGTAATGCGTGCCGATACGAGGATCCAGGCAAACCCCGTCGATAATGGCCTGAGTGTCCAGTCCCTTCATCTCGGCGTAAGTGTCCAGTTCGTTGAAAAAGCTCACGCGCAACGCCAGGTAAGTATTGGCGAAAAGTTTCACCGCCTCCGCCTCCGTGCTTCCCATGAACAGCACCGGCACGTCCTCCTTGATGGCTCCTTCGGCAATCAGTTCAGCAAACTTATGCGCGGCAGCCTCCAAATGAGATACGCTCGCTTTGCTCGGTATGACAGGAAAACGACCTTTGGCTTTGCTCGGTATGACATCTGTCACACCGAGGCCGGAGGCCGAGTGTGTCTCATCAAAGCCGACAATAATGCGGCTGGGATAGAGGTTGTCATACAGGGCCTTGCTCTCGCGGAGGAACTCCGGGGCGAAGATGATATTGGGCACAACCGTGCGGAACTTGCCGTCGGAGGTACGCTCACGGTAGCTGAACTTCTCTCGGACGGACCTGGTATAACCCACCGGCACGGTTGATTTAATCACCATCACTGCATTCGGGTTCACCTCCAGCACCAGTTCGATCACCTCCTCCACGTGACTTGTGTCGAAGAAATTCTTCTTGGGGTCGTAATTGGTCGGAGCGGCAATCACCACGAAATCCGCATCCTTGTACGCGGCCTTTCCGTCCAGGGTGGCCACCAGGTTCAGCGGCTTTTCGGCCAGATACTTCTCGATGTAATCGTCCTGGATGGGGCTGATCTTGTTGTTGATCTTCTCCACCTTTTCCGGGATCACATCCACGGCCACAACTTCATTCTTTTGCGCCAGCAGGGTTGCAATTGACAACCCAACGTAACCTGTTCCTGCAACAGCAATTTTCATAATACTTTTTTCTTTGGGGTGATGGAGATGTCCCGAAAAATGGGACATCTCCATCATTTTCGGCCTTTTTTGAACGAGATGTCCCCAAAAACGGGACATCTCCATCACTTTCGGCCTGAAGGCCAAAATTATCGGCCCTTATACATGTCTTCGTAATACTTCTGGTAGTCGCCGGAAGTCACGTTATCCATCCAGGCCTGGTTGTCCAGGTACCAGCGGACGGTCTTCTCGATGCCTTCTTCGAACTGGAGGGAGGGCTCCCAGCCAAGCTCGCGCTGAAGCTTGGAGGAGTCAATCGCGTACCTGAGATCATGTCCGGCACGGTCGGTGACGTAGGTGATTAGGTCCATATCCTCACCGGGAGTGCGGCCCAGCAGACGGTCCACTGTATTAATCAACACTTTGATGATGTCGATATTCTTCCACTCGTTGAAGCCGCCGATGTTGTAGGTCTCTCCAACCTTGCCTTCGTGGAAAATCAGGTCGATGGCCCTGGCATGGTCCTCCACGTACAGCCAGTCGCGAACGTTTTCGCCCTTACCATACACCGGCAGGGGTTTGCAGTGACGGATGTTGTTGATGAACAGCGGAATGAGCTTCTCCGGGAACTGGTAAGGACCGTAGTTGTTGGAGCAGTTCGTCACAATCGTCGGCATGCCGAACGTGTCGTGGAACGCCCGCACAAAGTGGTCCGACGAAGCCTTGGAGGCGCTGTACGGTGAATGCGGCTGATACTTCAAGTCCTCCGTGAAGAACTTCTCACCGTATGCCAGGTGGTGCTCCCCGCTCGAAGCCTTAGTCGTAAACGGCGGCTCGATCCCCTCCGGGTGAGTCATCTCCAGCGCTCCGTACACTTCGTCGGTGGAGATATGATAGAAGCGGCATGGGCATACGGTCCCTGAGTCGGTCCCTGAGCCTGTCGAAGGGCCTGTCGAAGGGCCGTTTTTCCCGGTCGGTGCTTCGACAGGCTCAGCAACCGACATTTTATACTTCTCAGGCAGGCTTTCCCAATACGCCTTCGCGGCCTGCAGGAGACTCAAAGTCCCCATCACATTGGTCTTCGCGAAAGTAAACGGATCCTTGATGGAACGGTCCACGTGGGATTCGGCGGCAAGGTGAATGATGCCGTCCACATGCTCTTCCTGCATCAAGGCAAGCACGCCTTCGAAGTCGCAAATATCCATGCGGACGAAGCGGTAGTTGGGCCTGTCCTCGATATCGCGCAAGTTGGCAAGGTTACCGGCGTATGTGAGCTTGTCCAGGTTTATAATCCTGTACTCCGGATATTTGTTGACAAAAAGCCGCACGACATGCGAGCCGATAAATCCGGCGCCGCCGGTGATGAGAATGGTTCTTTTCATGGAATCTATTGTTTGTCGCCGTCCAGCTTCCGCAGATACGACGGCGGTATGTTCGAAATAAGCAGGGAGCACACATTCTGGATGCTCACAATCACCTTCCTGTCCTTGCCGACCCGGAAAATATGGCCGTGCATCCCGGCGAACTGGCCATCAGTGATTTCCACGGCATCTCCTTTATGATACTCGGGGGCATCGGCCTCAAAATAACGGGCATCGGCCACAAGGGGGGAGGTGACTTTCATGAAGGCTTCCATCTCCCGGTCGGGGATGATGCCGGGCTCATGGCCCTCCACGGCGCGGTAATAGTACGCCCTCTCATGTCGCTCGAAGCAGTAATTCTTGACGAAATCGGCAGTAGCCCTGACGAAAATCAACGAAGCGACCAGCGGAACCTCCTTGCGTTTGCCGGCCTTTTCCACCACGCTGAACGGGACGAAGGTGGGAATGCCGCCTTCGGCGAACTCTCTTTTGGAAAGCGCCATGCCCCTGCGGATGCGCAGCGCATACCAGTTACGGGTGTTGGGAGAAGCCATTGTAAAAGGGGATAATTTTCCGATTGGCACATGTTTAGCGTCCCCTCATCCGGAACGTGTTTCCGGGAAGAAGGTAACCGCCGGGCCCGCATCTTGCTCTCTCACAATCTCTTTCAAAGGCGCCCCTATCGTCAGGCAGCGGATCATTGAGCCCCGATTTGTCCTAAACCTGTGGATAATCAAAGCAAATGTAGATATTTTTTTCTGAATCACCAAAAAACGCGCGCACGCGAGACAAAGTTTTTTGCTATATTTGCCCAAAACAACGAAAAACGATGAAAAAAATACTGAGCATACTGTGCCTCGCACTTGCACTGACTTCCTGCAAAACCAGAACCTCCTCCGGAATCACAGCCAAACAGGCCGACGCAATTGAAGCCCGCCTGGACTCGATGACCGTAAGGGAAAAAGTCGGACAGCTGTTCTGCGTCCGGCCGGAAGCGCTGGACGTGGCGCTGGAATGGGACACCGACGAAAAGCTTGCAAGTTTCAAGCTTCAGAGCGTAAATGAACGCATGCTCAGAGTGAACCGGGAGTACCCCGTTGGCGGCATAATCCTCTTCGCCCACAACATAGAGGATGAAGCACAAATTAACACTTTTCAATCCTCACTTAAAGCCTTGAACGGAGAGCCTCTCCTGTACGTTGACGAAGAAGGCGGCCGTGTTGCAAGGATAGCCAACAACCCCAATTTCAAAGTTCAGAAATTCTCCTCCATGGCAAACGTCGCCAAAAAAGGCGACATAAAGGAAGCCTTTAACTGCGGCCTTACAATCGGCAAATATTTAAAGCATTACGGATTCAACGTGGACCTTGCACCCGTGGCCGACGTAAACACCAACCCGCAGAATCCCGTCATCGGCACAAGGGCTTTTTCGGGCGATCCGGCCGTTGCTGCAAAGATGGTTACAGCCTACATGAAAGGCCTGGAGGAAGAAGGCATCATAAGCTGTCTTAAGCACTTTCCCGGACACGGAGACACCAAGACCGACAGCCACTTCGGCTATGCCCAAACCCTCAAAACCTGGGAAGAAATCGACGCCTGCGAGATGGTCACTTTCAAGGCCGGTATAAGGGCCGGAGCCCCTATGATAATGACCGCGCACATCGCCGCGCCCAAGGTCACGGGCAGCGATATTCCTTCGACCCTCTCCCCTGTCATCCTTACTGAAAAACTTCGCGGGGAGCTTGGTTTCCAGGGCGTGATAATTACCGACGCCATGGCCATGGGAGCCATCACCAAGCAGTACAACAGCGCCGATGCAGCCGTCCTGGCCATCATTGCTGGAGCGGACATCGTCCTCTGCCCCAAGGACTTCAGAGAGGCATTTGACGGCGTCGTAAAGGCCGTGGAAGACGGTATAATAAGCGCCGAACGTCTCGATGAGAGCGTCCGGCGCGTGCTTGTTCTAAAGGCCAGATATCAGAACTGACCCTTTCCGTGGCAATTCTTGTATTTGAGGCCGCTGCCGCAGGGGCAGGGGTCGTTTCGGCCTACTTGCTTGTCCACACGGACGGGCATGCGGGAGCGCTGTTCGCCGTTGGTGGAAAGCTGTGAAGGGTCGGTACGGCGCATCTGCTGCATGCCGCGTGCAGGCTGTGTGGCGGGCCTTGCTTCGCGTGCATCGGCGGCGTCCCTCAAAGGAATGAACGCGCGGAGAAGGAAGGTAAGCACCTCTTCGTTAAGCTTTTCGAGCATGTCGGTGAAGAGGTTGTAGCTCTCCAGTTTGTACACCACCAGAGGGTCTTTCTGCTCGTAAGCGGCGTTCTGGACGCTCTGACGAAGGTCGTCCATTTCGCGCAGGTGCTGCTTCCAGTTGTCGTCGATATAATAAAGTATGATGCTGCGGCTCAGGGCCTTGGCGATTTCGCGGCTTTCGGTCTCGTAGGCCTTTTTCAGGTTCACGCTGAGGGTGAGCTGACGCTTGCCGTTGGTGATGGGAATGGCGATGTTCTCGTACATCGAGCCCTGCTTTTCGAACACGGTCTTGATGACGGGGTTCACCTTTTCGATCATAGTCGTCATGCGGCGCTCGTACACTTCCTGCATGTGCTGGGCCAGCTTGGCGGCGATTTCGGCGGGTCTTGCATCGGCAAAGAATTTTTCGTCAAAGCCAAGGTCGATGGAAAGCTTGGCGATTACGTATTCCTCGAATTCAGCGAAGCTCATGCCCTGGGACTGCTGCACAAGGATGTTGGCGGTGTCCTCCATCATGTTCTGGACGTCGATTTCGATCCTTTCGCCGGAGAGGGCGTTACGGCGGCGGGAATACACAGCTTCGCGCTGGTAGTTCATTACGTCGTCGTATTCCAGGGTTCTCTTACGCCAGCCGAAGTGGTTCTCTTCCACCTTCTTCTGCGCATTTTCGATGGCTTTGGAAAGCATCGACGACTCAAGCGCTTCGTCCTCCTTCATGCCCAGGCGGTCAACTACGCCGGCTATCTTCTCCGAGCCGAATTTACGCATCAGGTCGTCTTCCAGCGAGATGTAGAAGCAGGAGCTTCCGGGGTCTCCCTGACGTCCGGCGCGGCCTCTGAGCTGCCTGTCCACACGGCGGGAATCGTGCCTGGTGGTGCCGATGATGGCAAGACCGCCGGCTTCCTTCACCTCGGGCGACAGCTTGATATCGGTACCACGGCCGGCCATGTTGGTGGCGATGGTCACGTGGCCCTTGAGACCTGCGTTGGCTACGATTTCGGCCTCTCGTGCGTGCTCCTTGGCGTTCAGGACGTCGGCCTTGATGCCGCGGATGCGCATCATGCGGGCCAGGAGTTCTGATGTTTCAACGTCGGTGGTACCTACCAGCACCGGGCGACCGGCGTTGGAAAGCTCCACTACCTTGTCGATTACGGCGTTGAACTTGCCTTTCTTGGTGCGGTACACTATGTCGTCCTGGTCGTCGCGGATTACGGGACGGTTGGTGGGAATGACCACTACGTCCAGCTTGTAGATGTCCCAGAACTCGCCGGCTTCCGTTTCTGCGGTACCGGTCATACCCGCGAGCTTGTGGTACATGCGGAAGTAGTTCTGGAGGGTGATTGTGGCGAAGGTCTGCGTTGCAGCTTCCACTTTCACGTTTTCCTTTGCTTCCACTGCCTGGTGCAGACCGTCGGACCAACGGCGGCCTTCCATTATACGGCCGGTGGATTCATCCACGATCTTAATCTTGTTGTCCACTATCACGTAGTCCACGTCCTTGGTGAACATCGCGTAGGCCTTAAGCAGCTGAATCACAGTGTGTACGCGCTCGCTCTTGAGGGAGAAGTCCTCCATCAGGGCGTCTTTCTTCTCCGCTTTTTCGGCGGCGGAAAGGCTGGCGTCGTGGGTGATTTCGGCAATGGCCGATCCCATGTCCGGCAAGACGAAGAAGTTGCTGTCGTTCACGCTCTGGGCAAGGGAATCGTGGCCTTTATCGGTCATGTCCACGGAGTTGAGCACCTCGTTGATGACGAAGTAAAGCTCGTCCGTGACCTGGGGCATTTCGCGCTCGTTGTCCTGGAGGTAGTAAGCTTCGGTCTTCTGCATCAGGGCTTTCATGCCAGGTTCCGACAGGAATTTAATTAGGGGCTGATACTTCGGCAGGCCCTTGTAGCAGCGGAAAAGGAGTTTGCCGCCTTCCTGCTCGTTGCCTTCGGCAATCAGGCGCTTGGACTCGTTCAGGGTGGAGTTGACCAGGGCCCTCTGCTTGTTGTAGAGGCTTTCCACATAAGGCCTATACTCCATGAACTGCTCGTCCCCGGAGGCCTTTTCCATAGGTCCGGAGATGATAAGGGGCGTACGGGCGTCGTCGATGAGGACGGAGTCAACTTCGTCCACAATCGCATAATGATGCTTGCGCTGCACAAGGTCCGTCATGCGGGAGCACATGTTGTCGCGCAGGTAGTCGAAGCCGAATTCGTTATTCGTGCCGAAGGTAATGTCGCAGTTGTAAGCCTTGCGGCGGGCTTCCGAATTGGGCTGATGCTTGTCGATGCAGTCCACGCTCAGGCCGTGGAACATGTACAGGGGGCCCATCCATTCGCTGTCTCGCTTGGACAGGTAGTCGTTCACGGTAACCACGTGCACGCCCTTTCCGGCAAGCGCGTTCAGGAACACCGGCAGCGTTGCCACCAGGGTTTTACCTTCACCCGTTGCCATTTCGGCGATCATGCCCCTCTGCTCCTTATTGGTCTTGACGCCGCCGTTCAGCACGATACCGCCGATCAGCTGCACGTCGTAATGCACCATGTCCCAGGTAATCTCATTACCGCCCGCCAGCCAGTGATTGTGCCAGACGGCCTTCACCGTTCCGCCGTTGCCTTCGTCGGTCCCTGAGTCGGTCCCTGAGCTTGTCGAAGGGCCTGTCGAAGGGCCGGCAATCTCCACGAAATCCCTTCCCTGCGCCGCCAGAGCCTTGTCGAACTCCGTCGCAGTGACCTCGATGGTTTCATTTTCGGCAAACCTCCGGGCAGTGGACTTCACAATCGCAAAAGCTTCCGGAAGTATCTCATTCAGAATCACTTCGATGGCTTCGTCTTCGTCCTTAACAAGCTTGTCGCTCTCCGTTGCAAGAGCCTCTTTTTCACTCACGGGAATGTCGGTCTCCAACTGCGCCTTGATTTCGGCAATCCTGTCTTCGAAGGGCTTCTCCACCTCGCGGATGCGCAGCTTCAGCGCCTCGCTCCTTGCGCGGAGCTCGTCGTTCGACAGGGCGTCGATTTCCGGATAAACAGCCAGCACCTTGTCAAGCACCGGCCTCACGGCTTTCATGTCACGGTCGCTCTTGGAACCGAAAATTTTCTTCAGAATATCTGCTAATGCCATAGGGCTGAAATTTTATATTTTAAATCTTGCAAATTTAATGATTTTCGGCCTATTAAACAAATCCCATACCCCCTAGCCCTCCCCTGCCATTATGTCAGTCCCCTTATCGCCTTTGGCCACCGAACGTAAACGCCTGACATTCAAGCAAATGCTGGTTTTATGTCTGTTCTATTTGCGCAGACATGAATCCGGGAAGTCGCTGACAGTCAAGCATATAACGAAAACATGTCTGCACCGGCGGAGCAGACATGAATCAGGGATATTGCTGAAAATGAATTACTTGATAATGCCTTCTTCTTTGAAGACTTCGGTGAGGGCTTCAACTGCGCGGTCCACTTGTTCGCGGGTGTGGGTGGCCATCAGGGAGAAGCGGATCAGGGTGTCCTGGGGTGCGCATGCCGGGGGTATCACGGAATTGATGAAAACGCCTTTGTCGAAGGCCCGGCGGGTGACGATGAAGGTCTTTTCAAGGTCGCGCACGTAAAGGGGAATGATGGGGCTTTCGGTTTCGCCGATTTCGAAGCCGGCTTCCTTGAAACGCCTTAAGGCATAATTGGTTACGTCCCAGAGATTGGTGATGCGCTCGGGCTCCTTCTGGATGATGTGCAAAGCTTCCAGGGCCGATGCCGTTGCGGCAGGTGTATCCGAAGCCTGGAAGATATAGGTGCGGGCGGTGTGGCGCAGCCAGTTGATGATCACGCTGTCGGCTGCGATGAATCCTCCGATTGCGGCAAGGCTCTTGGAGAAGGTGCCCATGATAAGGTCAACATCCTTGGTAAGGCCGAAATGGTTGCACACGCCGCGGCCCTGCTTGCCGAAAACGCCAAGTCCGTGGGCTTCGTCCACCATTATCACGACGTTCTTATACTTGTGCTTAAGCTCCACAATATCAGGGAGTTTTGCAAGGTCACCTTCCATGGAGAAAACGCCGTCCACCACAATCAGCTTGACGCTGTTGGCCGGGCAACGCCTGAGGCAGCGCTCCAGGTCCTTCATGTCGTTGTGCTTGTAGTGCAGGCCCTTGGCGAAGGAGAGGCGTCGGCCATCCACGATGGAGGCGTGGTCACGGTCGTCGCAGATGATGAAATCGTCCTTGGTGAGGAGCTGGGGAATGACGCCGCTGTTCACGGTGAAGCCGGTGGAGAAGACCAGAGCTTCTTCCTTGCCGACAAATTCGGCCAGTTCTTTCTCCAGCTGAACGTGAATGTCCAGGGTGCCGTTGAGGAAACGGGAACCGGCGCAGCCGGAACCGTATTTCTTCAGGGCTTCGATGCCGGCGTTTATAACTCTTTCGTCGCCGGTGAGGCCGGTATATGCGTTGGAGCCGAACATCAGGATCTGCTGTCCGTCCATGGTTACTTCGGTTCCCTGTTTGCTTGTTATCTGGCGGAAATAAGGGTAAATACCCTTTTCCATCATTTTCTGCGGGAGGTCATATTTGGCCAGCCTTGCATGTAATAGGCCCATTTTCGAGTAGGTTTTGGTTTGCGTATAATGGGTGCAAAATTACAAAAAATATTTTTAAGGCAATATTATGCCGAATTTTTTCGTATCTTTGAGGGATTATTTATTACGTATTATGGAAGAGCGCAAACTGAATTTCCTTGAAGAGATAATTGAGAAAGACCTTGCCGAAGGTAAGGTGGAGTCTATAATGACCCGTTTTCCCCCGGAGCCTAACGGATACCTGCACCTGGGCCACGCAAAGAGCATTTGCCTCAACTTCGGCCTGGCGCAGAAATACGGCGGCAAAACCAACCTCCGCTACGACGACACCAACCCCACCAAGGAAGACACCGAATACGTGGATTCCATAAAGGAGGACATCAAGTGGCTTGGCTTCCAGTGGGACAAGGAGCTTTACGCATCGGACTATTTCGACCAGCTGTATGAATGGGCCGAAGACATGATAAAGCGCGGTCTGGCCTATGTTGACGACCAGACTCAGGAACAGATTCGCGAAAACCGCGGCACCGTGGACAAGCCCGGAACCCCCAGCCCCTGGAGGGACCGCAGCGTGGAGGAAAACCTTAAACTCTTCCGCGAAATGAAGGAAGGCAAGTATGCCGAAGGTGAGAAGGTGCTCCGCGCAAAGATCGACATGGCGCACCCTAACATGATGTTCCGCGACCCTCTCCTTTACCGCATCAAGTTCGCGCATCACCACCGCACCGGCGACAAATGGTGCATCTACCCAATGTACGACTACACCCACGGCCAGTGCGACTCCATCGAACATATCACGCACTCCATATGCACCCTGGAGTTCGACGTGCATCGGCCCCTGTACGACTGGTTCATCCAGACGCTGGGCATCTATCCTTCTCATCAGTACGAATTTGCGCGCCTTAACCTCACGTATACGTTGATGTCCAAGCGCAAGCTCCTTGAACTGGTGCAAAAAGGCCTCGTGAGCGGCTGGGACGATCCTCGCATGCCCACCCTCTGCGGAGTGCGCCGCCGCGGCTACACCGCACAGGCCCTGAGGATGTTCTGCGACAAGATCGGCGTGTCCAAACGCGACCAGCTCATGGACATACAACTTCTGGAATGGTGCGTCCGCCAGGACCTCAACGACCGCGCAAACCGCTACATGGTGGTCCAGGATCCCGTCAAGCTTACCATCACCAACTGGCCCGAAGGCAAGGTGGAATGGTTCGACTGCCCCCTGAACCCCGCCTTCCCCGACGGCGCCAAACGCAGCGTTCCCTTCACCGGAAACCTTCTCATCGACAGGGCCGATTTCATGGAAGACGCCCCCAAGAAGTTCTTCCGCCTGAAGCCGGACGGCGAGGTTCGCCTGAAATACACCTACATCGTAAAGTGCAACGAGGTAGTTAAGGACTACGAAGGCAATATCGTAGAACTCAAGTGCACCTACGACCCTTCCACCGAGTACAGGCCTGTGAAGGGCACCATTCACTGGGTATCGGCCCAGCACGCAAAGAAGGTGGAACTTCGCAATTACGACCGCCTCTTCACCCTGGCCGACATGTCCCAGGTCCCCGAAGACAAGGACTACAAGGACTTCCTGAACCCCGAATCGCTGATAGTTGGAGAAGGCTGGGCGGAACCTGCCCTCCTGGAAGACGCTTCCGGCATAGCAGTCCAGTTCGAAAGGACCGGCTACTACGTAATGGACAAGGATTCCACGGCGGAGTGTCCCGTTTTCAACAAGACCACCGCGCTTAAAGACTCCTACAAACCTGAATAATAGATGGCCGATCAGGTCGGCCATGACGGTTTGACGTCATTCCCGGCCTAACGTCATTCCCGGCGGCCCCTGAGTGGTCCCTGAGCCTGTCGAAGGGCGCGTCGAAGGGTGACCGGGAATCTGTCATACCGAGCGAAGCGAGCGTATCTCAATTATGCCAGAAGCACATTCAATATCGGAAAATAGCAGAAGGATAGCGAAAAACACTATCCTTCTGTATTTCCGTATGGTGCTGCTGATGATTATCGGCCTGTTTACTTACCGCATAATACTGCAGGCGCTTGGCATAACAGATTACGGTGTATACAGTGCTGTGGGCGGAGTTGTCACCATGTTCATGCTGGTGATGAACACGGTTGCTTCGGCCATAACGCGTTTCATTACTGTGGGCCTTGGGAAGGGCGATCCAGAGCGGCTGAAGACCATTTTCGGCACGAGTATCGCCATCATGGCTGGTTTCAGCGTCCTGATTCTGCTGCTTACTGAAACTCTGGGCCTGTGGTATCTGCACGGCAAGATGGTTATCCCTCCGGGGCGAATGGGAGCGGCCGAAGCGGTGCTGCACACATCGGCCCTGGTGCTGATAATCAATCTTTTAACCCTGCCTTATACTGCCACAATCAACGCCCACGAGCACATGGGCGCATACGCGTACCTTTCTGTACTTGAAGCAGTGCTTAAACTGGCCGTCGCGGCCGGGGTGTGGCTGAGTGCCGGTGATAAGTTGGTGGTGTACGCTTGGCTGCTTGTGGCAGTAGCTGTGCTTGCGCGCGGCGGGTACGCCATTTATTCGATTGCCAGATATCCTGAATGCCGCGGCAGGCTCCGGGCCGATGCTTCCCTGGTTCGCGAGATGGGCGCTTTCGCCGGCTGGAATTTCCTTGGCTCCGGCGCTTACATGCTTAACACCCAGGGCGTTAACCAGCTGATGAATATCTTCTTCGGCGTGCGCATGAACGCAGCCAGGGGCGTGGCCGACAAAGTGGAGCAGGTGGTGCGGCAGTTCGCCACCAACATCGCCCTGGCGCTTAATCCCCAGCTCACCAAATCATACGTCGGCGGCAACCGGGACTACGCCTTCGAGCTTGTGTGCAAGGGGTCGAAATACTATTTCTGGATACTCTGGATAATGTCCGTGCCTTTCTTTACGGACGCTGAAGCAATATTGAAGCTGTGGCTGGGCGAAGTCCCTCCGGAGGCGGCGATTTTTACGCGCCTTACTCTTCTTTGTTTCTTGATTGACTTTACTCCAGGCACCATCAATATTCTGGAGCAGGCTCACGGGCGTATCAAGACTTACTATCTGATAACCAGCGGTGTAGCCGTGCTCACTTTCCCCATTACTTGGCTGGCATTCAGGCTTGGAGCACCTGCATGGAGCGGCTATTTTGCATTCGTGCTCGTGTACATCCTTAAGGCCGCCGCAATGCTTGCCGTAGCGCAACGGGATACCGGTTTCCCCGTGGGGAAGTATCTGAGGGAAGCTATTTTACCTGCCGCTGTTCCGGCAATTGTCGCCATTCCGTTTTTGCTCGGGCTTATGGCTATTGTGCCTTCGGAATGGTGGAGGTTTTTGCTATCGGCCTTTGTGGGCGTTTTGATTTCGGCCCTTGCCGCATGGCTTTTCTGCCTCACTCCGGGTGAAAAGGCTTTCGTACGTTCGAAAATACCTTTCCTTAAGAAATGATACGTTATTCCATCATAGTTCCCTGGCACAGCAAGGACGCCCTTTTGGAGCGGGCGCTTTCCTCCGTCCCTTCCCGCGAAGACGTGGAAGTAATTCCCATTGAAGACGTGGAGCGCCGTGGAGCAGGCTGGGCCAGGAACGTGGGTTTGGACCGGGCTTCGGGCAAATGGGTCCTCTTCATGGATTCTGACGATTTCTTCGAGGATGGCTTCCTGGACCTCCTGGACAGGCATTTTGACGATGAGGCCGACGTTGTTTACTTCGGCGTACGGGCGGTAGTATCCGAGACTCTGGAGCCTTCCCAGCGGGTGGCTCAGAAAATCGGCCGGCTTCATAAATATGCCTCAGACCCTGCTAAAATCGGCTTTTACTGCCGATACTGCTTTGCCGAACCCTGGAGCAAGATGGTCAGGCGGTCCATGGTTGTTGAAAAAGGCATCCGCTTCGACGAGACGTCCTGCGCCAACGACTTTTATTTCTCTGTTCAGTGCGGCGTGCATGCCGGGAAAGTGGCCTACGACCCTTCGGTCCTATATGTTGTGACCGAAAGGATTGGGAGCGTGAGCCGGAATTACTTCGACACTCCTCAGCGCCAACTGGACCGTCTTTGGGTGTATTGGCGCGTGCAGCTGCTGCTGGATAAAAACCGCATCCCGCTCTATCCTTTCTACGGCCTGTGGATGATGTGCCGGAAAAAAGGCGCGGAAGAGTATCGGCTGGCCCGGGAATTCTGTTCCCAAAACGGGATCGGCCCACTACGTATTGCATGGGGGTGTCTTCGGCGTATTGTCAGAAAACACCTGAAATGGGGCGTCCCAAATTGTGATTGACCATGGCAGAGGTAAGTGTAGTCATTGTATGCATGAACCGTCCGGACATCCTTTTCCCCTGTCTGGACAGCATCCGTGAGCACACATCCGTCTCCCACGAAGTATGGGTGGTAGCCTACCTTTTCAGCCCGGAGAATCTGGAAAAACTCAAAGCTGCTTATCCCTATATTCATATTGTAGAAAGCACCGAACTCCGCGGCTTCTCCGAGAACAACAATCTGGCCCTCCGCCAAATCCAAAGCCCGTACTGCTTCATATTGAACGACGATACCCTGATGAGCGAGCCGGTGATAGACCGCCTTTGGGCCGATCTCCGCTCTCTTCCAGTTAATGCCGCCGCCATCAGCCCCTGCATACGCTTTGCCGACGGCCGCATCCAGACCTGCGGCCGCACCCGCTGGACCCCCTTGAGATACGCCAGGCATTATTTGCACTTGGTGGATGAAGGTAAGATGGGTGAAGGTGTATGTTCCCGAATCGCCTCCGCTTCGCTCCGGCCCCTCCCACCGTCTTTGACGGCGGGCCCCTCCCGTTCCGGGAGAGACACCTTATCCCCCCTATCATCCCCCGAGGGGGATATTTTCCCTATCGGGGCAGGCCGAGGGTGGCCAGAGATTCGGGAACATACACCTTCACCAGTCATGCCCGGCCACGATACCGTCATGCCCGGCTCCGACCAAGTCCACGGCTCCGACATCGTCATGCCCTGCTCCGACCGGGCATCTCATGTCATACCGAGTGCCACCCCTGTCATACCGAGCGAAGCGAGCGTATCCCAAACCTACACATTAAATGGCGCCTGTTTCCTCATTAAGACAGAAGTGTTTAAGAAACTCGAATGGTTCGACGAGAGGTACTTCTTCACCCCGGAGGACATCGCCCTGGGGCATGCTCTGAATGATGCCGGATATACCGTTTGGGTGAACCCAGAGGTAAGCATCACCCACCTGGCTGGAGGTTCCGTATCGGCCATGGAGCAGGCCATAAAGCCAGCCCGTGTGCGCGGGAACATGATTTTCTACGGCGAACCCCTCTGGCTCAAGTGCTTCGTGTGGTGCTTCGAGGCCCTTCGTGCCATGTCGTACCTGGTCCGCCCCCGCACGCCACGTAATGCAGTCATGAGACAGACCGCCCGTAACGTCATGGCATCCGTGTTCTCAAGCCTTTCGCCCAAAGAACTCTTCATTAAGTTCAGGCCCTGACCCTTTCAAAGACATTTTTTTAGAATTCAGACCATTATCCCTCTGCATAGTCCCGCCCCATGAAAAAAGTTCTGGTCATAGTAGTCACTTTCAACGGCATGCACTGGCTGCAGCGCTGCCTAAGCTCCGTAAGTGATGGAGGTGTCCCGAAAAATGGGACATCTCGTGCAAAAAAGGCCGATTTTGATGGAGATGTCCCAAAAATCGGGACACCTCGTGCACTGCAGGCAGGCCTTGACGGAGATAAACCTGCAGTTGGAACATCTCGGTCCCCGCAGGACGTCTTCCCCGATAACGGGACGGCTGGGACAGTGCAGACAGGTTCCCTTGAAACTGAACCATCCTCCGCAGCTCTGACTCGTTCCCCCGAAGTTGAGACATCACCATCAGTGCTGGCAGGTTCCCCTGAAGTTGAACCATCCTCCGCAGCTCTGACTCGTTCCCCCGAAGTTGAACCATTCTCCGCTGTGCAGGCTGATCTATATATCTGGGACAACGACTCTACGGACGGGTCGGCCGATTTTGTTGCGGCAAATTTCCCCAAGGCCCGACTGGTGCGCAGCGCCGACAACCTGGGCTTTGCAGCGCCCAATAACTTCGGCATGCAGTATGCCATCGACCACGGCTACGACTACGTTTACCTCCTGAATCAGGATGCCTGGCTCGCGCCCGGCTCCTTTGAGACGCTCATCGCCACCGCCGATGCCCATCCAGAATACGCCGTCCTGAGCCCCCTGCAGTACCAAGACGGCTACCAGGAACTTGATTGCAACTTTGCACGATTGGTGAAGCGCCGAATTCAGCAAGTGGACCTGGTCCAGCCCCAATTTGGACCTGGTCCAATTCCGCCAGGTGGACCAGGTCCACTAGATGTGGAATTAAATGGTCTGCAGGGCATAAGTGCTGGACCTGGTCCACTAGATGTGGAATTAAATGGTCTGCAGGGCATAAGTGCTGGACCTGGTCCAGCAAGTGTGGATTTAAATAGCCTGAATGGCATAAGTGCTGGACCAGGTCCAGGATGCGAAAATGGACCAAGTCCCCCAAATGGCTGGACCAGGTCCAAGGAAGGCGAGGAAGTTGAGAAGGTTGAGTCAGTTCTTGGGCCCCCACCATGTCCCGTCACTGTGCCTCGCGTAATGGCAGCGCACTGGCTCATTCCTGTATCGGCCCTCAAGAAAATCGGCCTTTTCGAAAAAGACCTTTTCCCTTTCTGGGGCCAGGACGACGACTGGTGCAACAGGGCGCGGTACCATGGATTCAAAATCGGCATCGTCCCGGAAGCCAAGGCCGTGCACGACAGGGCCAAACGCACCGAGCCGCTGGAACGCACCGTCGAACGCAATTACCGCATCGGCTCGCTCGTCCGACTCTGCGACATCAACCGTCCCCTCTGGGAAAGGTTCATTTTCGTGTGCCTTTTCACCGTCGTCAAAGCCGCAAAATATCGCAGCCTCCTACCCTTCAAGCACTTCCGTTCCATCATCCGCTCCCTTCCCGCCGTCCGCACCCATCGCTCCGCCTCCCGCCGAATCGTAATGCGCTAAGCCTCAGCAACTTCCCGGAATCATGTCTGCGCAAAAAGAGCAGACATAAATCAGTGATGTACCTCATTATCAGGCAGTTAGCGGCATACGGCTCATTATCAGACAGTTAACGAAATCATGTCTGCGCAAAAAGAGCAGACATGAATCAGTGATGTACCTCATTATCAGGCAGTTAGCGGCATACAGCTCATTATCAGACAGTTAACGGAATCATGTCTGCGCAAAAGGAGCAGACATGAATCTGGGATGTGACTGAAATTCAGGCATTTACGCCAGTGGTTCAGCGGCGAAAGGGCTACTAATTACGCCAGTGGTTCGGCGACGAAAGGGCTGCGAATTACGCCAGTGGCTCGGCGGCGAAAGGGCTGCGAATTACGCCAGTGGTTCTGCGACGAAAGGCAAATTAGGAAAGCAGTTCGGCGGCGCGGGGGGCGTCGGAGGCGGAGACTACTACGGAGATGGAGAGTTCTTCGCCGCCTTGGGCCGAGGCTATGATGTTGATGCCGGCCTTACCCAGGGCTTCAAAAACCCTTCCGGAGATACCGGGGACGTTCTTCATGCGGGAGCCGTACACAGTGACGATGCCGACTGCCTGGTTCAGGACCACTACGTCATCCAGAGGGAGAAGCGGGTTGTCTTTGAACAGGCCGCGGATGGACTCCAGGGAGGCATCCAGATCGGAGCTGCGGACGGCGAAGCTGATGCTGTATTCGGACGAGGTCTGGGCTATGAAGCGGACGTTGACGCCGGCAGCGGCCAGGGCCGAGAAAATGGCTCCTGACATGCCCACGCGGCCAAGCAAGCCTGTTCCGTAAACCGTTACAAGATCAAGGTCAGTGTCGCAGATTACGCCGGTCTTGTGCGAAGAACCTGTGGAAATGATGGTTCCGGCGAACGAAGGGTCCGAAATATCCTTCACCAGGATGGGAATTCCCGCATTCTTGGCAGGCCAGATGGCCGAAGAAGAGAACGGTGCCTTGGCCGATGCGCAGAAGTGCGATGCTTCGTCGTAGGTCATGGCGGGGATGCCGTCGATGCCGCGGGATTCGATGTGGAATTCGATGCTTTCCGCCTTGAGCACGGCTGCAATGAGAGAAGCCATGAGATGCGCGCCGTCTTTACCTACGCGTACCACATAACCGGTCGAAAGCCTTCCATAGCCGCCGGAAACCACAATGGGACCGGGAACGTTGCAGCGCGAGGCAATCTGCTCACGCGAAGCAGTCCAGTCGAAGTGCTCGGGCGAGGAACAAATCATAAGGCCGGTGCCGTCGATGAGGGTTCCGTGGACCAGGCTGTTCACTGCCTCGGCGCAGAGCCTTGCGCACTTTGCCATGACGTAATCCTCTATGGCAGAGATAGATGTCTGCACGTACATTGCCTCCCCAAGGTAGGTCGAAACGGACTGCACCATGCTGTCCACGGTGGCGAGGTACTCCGCTGACGGGGACATGCCGCGGAAGAATTCCAATATGGTCTGGATCTCCTCCCCGGCCGATTTTTTCTCCACTATGGTTTTGCGGATGGCATCGCGGAAAACGCCTTCTATCTTTTTACCGGGACGAATTACGGCGACAGTATCGGGACTGCAGCTGCGGGCGATGTTTTCAATCTGGTGCTGCTTGAGCACAAAGGACTTGACTATCATGACTTTCTGTTTGGACTTACAAATATAAGAAATTCCGACGGATTAAACTATACAAAAAGTGCCAAAATTTCGGAATGCTTGCAAAATCAAATAATTATGCCTATATTTGCCCGCTTTTTTCTCGCGCGGGCGCAAAATCCCCAACGGCAAAGCACAAAAAATAATGTTTAACTACTAGTTTTTTCAATCACAATCAATTATGTCTGAAGAAATTAAGAACGTGGCAGAAGAGCTGAACGAGGCTCCTGTCCAGAAAGAAACCAAGAAGGCTGTCCTTAACGCCTCCGTAGCTCCCGAAGATTTCGACTGGGATGCTTTCGAGAATGAAGGCAGCGACAAGGGCTCCAAGGAAGAGACCCTTGCAAAGTATGAGCAGACCCTCTCCAAGGTCACCGAAAACGAAGTTGTGGAAGGTGTGGTCACCTCCATCAACAAGCGCGAGGTAGTTGTGAACATCGGCGCAAAGAGCGAAGGTGTCATCTCCGCCCCCGAATTCCGCTACAACCCCGACCTCAAGGTAGGTGACAAGGTGGAAGTTCTTGTCGAGAACGCCGAAGACCGCAAGGGTCAGCTGGTTATCTCCCACAAGAAAGCCCGTCAGCTCAAGTCTTGGGATATGGTAAACGCCGCATACGAAGCCGGCGAAATCGTGAAAGGTTACGTCAAGACCCGCACCAAGGGCGGCATGATCGTGGACGTATTCGGCATCGAGGCTTTCCTCCCCGGTTCCCAGATCGACATCAAGCCCATCCGCGACTATGACGTATTCGTGGACACCACCATGGACTTCAAGATCGTCAAGATCAACCAGGAGTTCCGCAACGTGGTCGTTTCCCACAAGGCTCTCCTTGAGGCCGAACAGGAACTCAAGCGCACCGAACTTATCTCCAGCCTGGAGAAAGGTCAGGTTCTGGAAGGCGTGGTCAAGAACATCACCAACTACGGCGTGTTCGTGGACCTCGGCGGCGTGGACGGTCTCATCCACATCACCGACCTCAGTTGGGGCCGCATTTCCCACCCCGAGGAAGTCGTCGCCCTGGATCAGAAGATCAACGTCGTCGTCCTTGACTTCAACGAGCAGCAGAAGCGCATCGCCCTCGGTCTCAAGCAGCTCACTCCCCATCCTTGGGAGGCCCTGTCTGCAGACCTCAAGGTCGGTGACACCGTCAAGGGTAAAGTCGTTGCAGTTGCCGATTACGGCGCATTCGTAGAGGTAGAGCCCGGCGTTGAAGGTCTCGTTCACGTGAGCGAAATGAGCTGGAGCCCCCGCCTGCACAGCGCTCAGGAATTCCTGAAGATGGGCGACGAGGTAGAGGCTGTCATCCTCACCCTGGACCGCGAGGCCCGCAAGATGTCCCTGGGCATCAAGCAGCTCACCGCAAATCCTTGGGAGAGCATCCGCGAGAGGTATCCCGTCGGCTCCCAGCACAAAGCCACCGTTCGCAATATCACCAACTTCGGCGTATTCGCTGAACTTGAGGACGGCGTAGAAGGCCTCATCCACATCAGCGACCTCAGCTGGAACAAGATCAAGCATCCCGCCGAAATGGTTCAGAGCGGTGACGTCATCGACGTTGTCATCCTTGACTTCGACGAGAACAGCCACAAGCTTTCCCTCGGTCACAAGCAGCTCACTCCCAACCCTTGGGACGAACTCGAGGCCAAATATCCTGTCGGCACCCAGGTAGACGCCACCGTCGCCGCCGTGAACGACAAGAACGTTGCCCTTACCCTCGCCGACGGTACCGAAGTTACCGCCTTCGCACGCGAAATGGTTAAGGAAGACGGCAAGGCCCCCGTTGTTGGCGAAACCCTTCCCGTGAAGGTCGTTGACCTCCGCCGCAGCACCCGCACCGTGCGCGTTTCCCACCTCCGCACCTATCAGGAGGTTAAGGCTGCCCGCGAAGCCACCGAGGCCGAAACCGAGAAGAAGGCCATCAAGAAGGTCCAGACCAGCGTAGAGAAGACCACCCTCGGTGACATCTCCGCTCTGGCTGCCCTGAAGGACAAGCTTGACAAGGGTGAGTAATATCCCCAATAATTTTAAGGTCACCTTATTGGGCACGGCTTCGGCCATGCCCGTAAGGGGCCGGAAACAGAGCGCCCAGGCACTTTCCGTGCATGGGCGCTTGTTCCTTATGGACTGCGGCGAAGGAACGCAGTACGGCATGGTGGAAAACCACGTTCCCATGATGAAACTGGACACCATACTGCTTTCTCATATCCACGGGGACCACGTGTTCGGAATCTTCGGCCTGCTGTCCACGCTGGGCATGAAAGGCCGGCTCACTCCCCTGAACATTTTCGCTCCGCAATCCTTCGGCCCCATCCTAAAATTCTTCCTGAGCTATTACGGCGACGGGCTCAATTTCGAGATCCGTTTCACGCCCTTGAAAATGAAGGAGCCGGAGACAATAATGGAGACCAAATCCCTTGAAGTTCAGGCGTTTCCTCTGAATCACGGAATAGAGACCTTCGGCTTCAGAATTGCCGAAAAAGAGCCGCCGTACAACGTGCAAAAAGAGGCTATCGAAAAATACGGCCTCACGCTCACTGAGATAGGCACGCTGAAAAGGGGCGAAGACGTGCAAAGGGAAGACGGCAGCTCTATAAAACTGAAAGACGCCGCCTACAAACCCTTCCAGCCCGTAAGCTATGCTTATTGCTCGGATACCGCACCATTCCCGGAAGAGGCGGAATGGCTGAAAGGAACAACGGTTATCTACCACGAAACCACGTACCTGCAGGAACTGGCCGACCAGGGCGCGCAAAGGCACCACAGCACCACCCTGCAGGCCGCCCAGATGGCGAAAGAGGCCGGAGCTAAGAAGCTTCTAATCGGCCATTATTCATCCCGGACGGACGACATCGCCGCATACGAAAAAGAGTGCCGGAGCGTTTTCCCGGAAACCTACGCCACTTACGACGGAATGGAAGTTGAAATTCAGTGAGCCCCAAAATATTGGACGGCTCATTTTTTTTGCATATATTTGCCTAATAGGCAAAAATCGACTTGATGAAAAAGTTTCTTATAACCTTACTCCTCGCAGTAGCCGGCCTTTACGCCATGGCACAGCGCACCGATTCGCCCCAGCAGCGATATATCGACACTTATTCGAACATTGCCGTAGCGGAGATGCTCCGCAGCGGCGTTCCCGCCAGTATCACCCTGGCCCAGGGCATTCTGGAATCGGGCGCCGGCCTTTCCAAACTTGCCAAGGAAGGCAACAACCATTTCGGCATCAAGTGCCACAAAGGCTGGACCGGCAAATCCATGAGGATGGACGACGACAAACGCGACGAGTGCTTCCGCGTATACGCCACTCCGGAAGAAAGCTTCCGCGACCACTCGGACTTCCTGAGATACCGCGACCGCTACAAGTTCCTCTTCGACCTGGAGCGCACGGACTACAAAGGCTGGGCATACGGTCTTAAGCAGGCTGGATACGCAACGGACCCCAAATATCCCTCAAAGCTCATCAAGTACATAGAGGATTACAACCTGACCCGCTTCGACATTATTACAAGCGAAGAAGCCGCCGAGGTTCCCGCCCCGCCGCACAGGATTGAAGAGCCCACAGCCGTACCGGCCGAAAGGGACATGGACGTCCCTACTAGGGAGGAATACCACTTCTCACTTAGCCGCAGGCTGTATTCTGTGAACGGAGTGCCTTTCGTGTACGCCATAGAAGGCGAAAGCTACCGCTCCATCGCCAAATACTACCACCTGTTCAAGTGGGAGCTCCTGAAATACAACGACCTTAAGGCCGACGAAACCCTCACTCCCGGCACCATAGTCTACCTTGCCCACAAGAAGAAACACACGCCCAAAGGCCTGGACAAGTACATCGTGGCCGAAGACGGGGAAAACTTCCACGCCATCTGCCAGCGCTTCGCCGTCAAGGAGAAGGCTATCCGCAAGCTGAACGGCTTCGGCAGAGGCACAGTGGAACTTCGGGAAGGTGACGAAATCAAGCTCAGATGAAGACCAAAAGCATACTGGCAATAGCTCTGGCGGCACTGGGAGCCATCCTGCTCACCTGGGCCGGTATAGCCGCCTGGCACTACTGGTACGACCGCAAAGTCCCCAACTTCAGCGGCACTATAGAACTGTATGTGTACCCGGATTCGGACCCGGTGAAGATTCTGGAGAGCCTTCAGCAGGATTCGCTTACTCGTAAGCCGGCCAGTCTCAAGCGCGTCGCGCGGGCGGGCGAAAATTTCAAGGTGGGCCACTACCTGATAGACTCCACCTGCACCAGCATGTACGTCCTCAGGATGCTCCGCGCAGGATGGCAGACGCCTGTCAACCTCACCCTTTCCGGCTCAATACGCACTCCCGGCATCCTGGCCCGGAAAATCGGCAGCCAGATGCTCGTGGACAGCGCCGCAGTGGCCCAGTTCATCGGCTCGGAAGATTCCCTGAAGGCCTACGGAGTGGACAGGATGCAGCTTTTCACCATGATCATTCCGGACACCTACCAGATGAAATGGACCGCGTCCGTAAGGGAAATTTTCGACCGCTTCGACAAAGAACATGACGCCTTCTGGACACCCGAGCGCAAAGCCGCAGCCCAGACACAGGGCCTTTCACCAAGGGAAGTTTCCGTCCTTGCCTCGATAGTTGACGGCGAAACCAGGTACGTGCCCGAGATGCCGAAAATCGCCGCTGTGTACCTTAACCGCCTCCGCACAGGCATGAAGTTACAGGCCGATCCTACAGTCGCCTTCTGCTTCGACTACGAGCCAAGGCGAATTCTGCATTCCCATCTTCTGGTGGACTCGCCCTATAACACATACCAGAATCACGGGCTTCCTCCGGGACCCATCACCTGCCCGCCAAAAGCCTGCCTGGAAGCAGTGCTCCACCCGGACAGCCACAACTACCTTTTCTTCTGCGCAGACCCTTCCTTCAACGGAAGCCACCGCTTCGCAGCTACCTATTCAGAGCACCTGGCCAATGCCCGTGCCTTCCAAAAAGCCATATCAGAAAGGCAGAAAGCAGCGAAATGACCGAACCATCCTTCATACAGTATTCCCCCGAGGGACAGGCCCTGATTCAAAGGGCCAGGGCAGTCGCCGTACAGGCGCTTGAAGGCGAAACCCGCTACGACGGCTCCCCCTTCATCGGACATCCGGACGCAGTGGCGGAGATAGCCGCCTCTGAAATCGGCCTTCCGGCGGAATGCATTGCCGCCGTGTACCTGCACGAAGCCACCCGGATGAAAGGCATCGACCTTTCAGGCTTCGACTTCGACGCCACCATCCTTAACATAGTGGACGGCCTGAACCATATTTCGGCCATCAAGCCCAAGGATACGCGCCTGGAGGCCGAAAACTACAAAAAGCTCATTATCCAGTACTCGAAGGACCCCCGCGTCACCGTGCTTAAACTGGCCGACCGCCTGGAAGTCATGCGCAGCCTCAAGCTCTTCCCGAAGGCCAGCCGAGAACAGAAGATACTGGAAACCCTGATGCTGTACATCCCCATCGCCCATCAGCTTGGCCTGTACAACATGAAGCGGGAAATGGAGGACATCTACCTCGCATACGCCCAGCCGGAAATGTACCGCCTGATCACCAACAAGCTCAAGGCCGGAGAAAAGGACAGGGAAAAGCTCACGCAGGAATTCATCGAGCCGCTTAAGAAAAAGCTCTCGGACGAAGGCATAGCATATAAACTAAAGGTACGTACCAAGGCGGCCTACTCCATCTGGCAGAAGATGGAAAAGCAGAAAGTGGGTTTCGAAGGCGTGTACGACGTCTTCGCCATACGCTTCATTATTGACTGCGACGGCGAGGACCACAAGCTGGAGAAAGACCTCTGCTGGAGGGTGTATTCCTTCGTTACGGAAGAGTACGAGGCCGACACAAAGCGCTTGAGAGACTGGATTACGAACCCCAAGCCCAACGGCTACGAGAGCCTGCACATCACCGTCAAGAACCGCGACGGCGCATACGTGGAAGTGCAGATCCGCACCAAGCGAATGGACGACATAGCCGAAAACGGCTTCGCCTCGCACTGGTCCTACAAGGGCGTGAAGCGGGAAGAAAGCCTTGACAACTGGCTTAAATCCGTGCGATATGCACTGGAGCATCCGGGCAGCGACTCCCCCGAAGACCTCCCCCAGCCCCCTTCCAAGGAGATTTTCGTATTCACCCCCACCGGCGAACTCAGAATTCTTGCCGCAGGCTCCACCGTGCTGGACTTCGCTTTCGGCATACACACCAATATCGGCGCGCACTGCGTGGGCGCAAAAGTCAACGGAAAGGCGGTTTCGATAAGGGAAAAGCTCAAGACCGGAGACGTAGTGGAAATCCAGACCAGCAAGAACCAGAAACCAAATCAGGACTGGCTGGGCTGGGTGTTCACCTCAAAAGCCCGGTCTAAGGTAAAGCAGGCCATTGCCGCTCAGGAGCAGTCCAGCGCCGCCGACGGCAAGGAACTTCTGGAAAGAAGGTTGAAAAACTGGAAACTCCAACTTCCGGACGAAATGCTCACGGAGCTAAGGAAAAAGCTGAATTACGGCACCCTGACGGGCTTTTACGCAGCCGTCGGCAACGGCACACTGGACGTGAATACTATCAAGGAATTCATCCTTGGCGAAGAACGCAGGCACGCCGAATCGGTGGAAGCAGCCGAGGCCATTCAGGAAAGGAACAAGGCCGCACGCCGCAGCGAGAGCCACGAAGACATCCTGGTCCTTAGCGCGAAAAACGTAAAGGGACTGGACTACAAGATGGCCAAGTGCTGCAATCCCGTTTTCGGGGATGATGTCTTCGGCTTCGTCACGCGCGAAGACGGCATAAAGATTCACCGCATGAGCTGCCCCAATGCCGCCCGCCTGCTGGAATTGTATCCCTACCGCATCCAGCGGGTAAAGTGGGCCGAAACTCCCTCCGGCGGAAGCTTCCAGGTGGCACTTAAACTTGTGGCCGAAAATGAAAGCTCCGTGCTAAACAGCGTCATGGACAAGGTGAACCAGTTCAAGGCGTCCATCCGCAGCTTCAACGTGAACGAGAACCAAAGGAACGGGACATACGAGATATCCATGAAGATTTCGGTCCCCTCCAACCTTGAACTGGACAAAGTCCTTTCACAGCTCAAGAATTTGAAACAAATCCTAAAAGTCACGAGAATATGAAAAAGTTAATTCTTCTGGGAACCCTTGTCCTTGCAGCGGTGTCCTGCGGGCAAAAAGAGGGTGGGAAAGAGGAACCGGCTCCGGAAATCAAAGTGGTTTCGGTAACGGTACTGCCGCCATCCGTTACTCTTAAGCCCGGTGAAACCAGCCAGCTTTCGGCCACGGTCATTCCGGAAAACGCTACCGACAAGACTGTCGTCTGGGCTTCATCGGCCCCCAGTGTGGCGACGGTAACGGCCGAAGGCCTTGTTAAAGCCATTGCCGACGGCGAGGCCTCGATCACCGCAAGCTGCGGAGGAAAACAGTCCGCCTGCGCAGTTACGGTTGTCAAACCTGTCGTTCCCGCAAGCAGCGTAACCCTGGACAAAACGGGCATGAGCCTTGTTGAAGGCGAAACCGCCACGCTGCATGCCACCGTGCTGCCGGAAGACACCACAGACAAAACCGTAACGTGGACAAGCTCGAATACTGCAGTAGCAACCGTCGACGGAGGCACAGTCACTGCTGTTCTGGAAGGCACAGCCACCATTACGGCTTCCTGCGGTGCAGCATTCGCGACTTGCGAGATAACTGTGGCGCGTCCGGAATTCCCTGTAACTTCAGTGACTCTGGACTACGACTCACTCACCCTGCTCAAAGGGGAAGTCAAGCTCCTGACAGCCACCGTGTTGCCGGAGAACGCAACCAATCCTGCCGTTACCTGGACCAGCTCCGACGCTGCCGTCGTGAAAGTTAGCGAAGGCAAACTGGAGGCCCTCTCCGCCGGCAAGGCCACGATATCGGCAAAGGCAGGAAACATCACCGCCATCTGCGAGGTAACGGTCACACAGGTGAACGCGGGCGAAAATGAAGGTACCGGAAGCGAAAATTGGAACTAGCGATGAAAACGAGATATATCCTTGCGGCAGCAGCAATAGCCGCGGCGGCAGTTTCGTGCCAGCAGAAGGAAGAAGGCGTAAATGCCTCTGACAAAGTTACTTTCCATGTTCTTTCGGAAGACGCAGGGACAAAAACCGTGCTTCATGAAAGCGGTGCGGTATGGTGGAGCGCGGGCGATCGGATAAAGGTCTTCGCAGGCTCTGCGGAAGGCATTTTCACGGCCGACATCAGCGAAGCCTCACCCAAGGCCGATTTCAATGGCCCCGCGGAAGGTTTCGGCCTTGAGGAAGGTAAGGTTTTCCGGGCCATTTATCCAGCAAAAGAGGATAATAGCTATGATGGTGAAGCGTTTACACTCACCCTTCCCGAAGTTCAGACAGGGCTTGAGGGAAGTTTCGGAAAAGAGCTTTTCGTTTCGCTTGCCCAGTCGGAAAGCCACAGCCTGAGCTTCCTGAACCTCTGCGGCGGAGTCAAGTTCACCGTGGACCACGAAGGCCTTAAATACGTGACCTTCAAGGGAAACGGCGGCGAAAACCTGGCCGGACGCGTGAAAGCCGGTTTCGATGGAAACGGCAAGCCCGAAGTGAAGGAAGTGCTTGACGCACAGGCCGAAATCCGTCTGGACGCCCCCGAAGGTGGCTTCATACCCGGCGAGTGGTACTATATCGTAACCTTCCCCGCCACCCTCGCAAATGGCTACACCCTCACCTTCTTCAGGGACGAACCCATCGGCAATCTCTCCTCTGACAGTTCCGTAAGCATCAAGCGTTCCATCTGGGGCGCCCTTACCCTTGCCGACGGCGACATAGTGGAAGATATTGATCCGGAGGCCGTTGACATGGGCCTGTCGGTTCAATGGGCATCCTTCAACCTCGGCACAGACTCCCCCGCCAAGCGCGGCGACGCTTATGCCTGGGGCGAGATTGAAACAAAAGAACGCTACGGCTGGGACAACTACAAGTGGGCCGAAGGCGGAAGCAACAACCTTACGAAATACGTCACCGCAGAGGGATTCGGCCTGGAAGGTTTCCTGGATGGGAAAAACCTGCTTGATCCCGAGGATGACGCCGCAACAGCAGCTCTGGGCGACCTCTGGAGAACTCCTACTGCCGATGAGTGGGCAGAACTCGCCGATCCCGAGAACTGCACCTGGACACGTACAACCCGCAAAGGAGCAGATGGCTATGAGGTAGTGAGCAAAATTACCGGTAAGAGCATTTTCCTCCCCGCTACCGCATCAGGCCAGTACGACGGATACTACTGGTCGTCGGCCATCGATACGGAAGAGCCAAACCGCGCAACTGCAGCGGCTTTCTCTCCGGATGCCTTCAGCAGCAGCTACACCGTTGCAAGAAGCAGCGCATGCGCTGTCCGCCCTGTATACGGCCACACCTTCCGCCTGATTCCTTCATCGGTGGAGCTCATAGGCCTCAAGGATAATTTCAGGGTTGAAGTGGTGAGCACTATGGGGTACGAAATCAGCTCCAAACCCACCTGGATTACTCCGGTTTCAACCGAGGAAGTTGCCCCCAACCACTTCGTACACACGCTTCAGGTTTCCGCCAATACATCCAGCCGCGCTCGTACGGGCGTCGTGGTATTCTGCAACGACAACAATCAGTGCGTGCCTATGACAGTGACCCAGGGCGCCAAAACTACGGAAAGCCTTGAAGTAAGCACTACGGGCCTTTCCTTTGGAATCGAAGGCGGCGAGACAAGCTTCGACATAGAATCCAATATCGAATGGACGGTATCTTCGGATGCCTCCTGGATCAGCGTAATACCTTCGTCCGGCAAGGGCAACGCAACCGTAAAAGTCACCGTTGGAGAAAGCACTTCGGAAGATGATCAGTACGCTGTCATCAGCGTGGTTCCGGCCGAAGCGAAGTTTAAGAATCTGTCCAAGAGCATTCCCACATTCCAGTGCGGCACCATTTCGGCCGATTTCGACTGGGATCAGACTTTCAGCCACACTTCGCTGATGATGCGCTTCACCGCCACATGGTGCGGATACTGCCCTTACATGGGTGAGGCAGTGGCCATAGCCCTTGAAAACAATCCCGGAAAGCTTCTGAACATGAACCTGCACCCGTCCAGCAGCGACCTTGCATTTGTAGGGACCAGTAAGCTCGAGAACCTTTACAAGATAGGCGGTTATCCCTCCGGAATAGTGGATGGAAGACGCGAGGTGCAGAATTACACCAATACTTCCTATACTGCAAACTTCATAACCACCTATGTGGACGAGACGGAAAAAAGCTACACCGTTTCCACTGCCATCATCGGAGAAACAGCCTTCAACGGCAGTACTCTCAATACCGATCTCACTGTATACTTCAGAGAAAAAGGTGAATACAAGCTCACCGTGGTACTTCTGGAAGACGGCATAATCGGTAACCAGACCGACTACAATATGGGCGTAACCCATACAGACTACGTCCACAACGATATTGCAAGGGTTGCGGTGACTGACATCAGGGGCAACGACATATCGATTCCCTATGACGGCTCGTCCAGCAGATTCCATTTCTCCACCTATGTTCCTACACAGTGCGTGAAGGACAATTTAAGGGTACTGGTGTACGTGCAGCGCGCCTTCGGCGACCAGAAAGTCGTTGGCAAGAATTACAACGGCTATTACGTGGACAACTGCACCAGCGCCAAGGCCGGTGAAGCTATTCCGCTGACTGTGGTCAAATAATGAAGCGTCTTACCCTGATATCGGCTCTTGTCCTGCTGCCTATACTGGCGGCGGGACAGGGAAAGGACTGGGGAAGCCTTAGCGGCGGACTGGAGTCCAACTCCGTACTGTACAGGGACTGGAGTTTCCGTTCCAACAACTACGTCAAGCTGGACTACGCCAAAGGCCGCTTTTCAGCAGGCTTTCAGGCCGAATACTACCCCACTCCCCTGCTTGGCTACAGCCAGGACCTGAAGGGATTCAAGCTGCCGGGACTGTACTTCGCATGGACCGACGCACAGTGGAGCGTCACCGCAGGAAGCTTTTTCGAACAGTTCGGAACGGGAGTGCTGTTCAGGAGCTGGGAAGACAGAAACCTTGGGTGGAACAATGCCCTGGGAGGCCTGCGCGCCACTTTCCGGACTAAGAACGATTTGTTTTCCATAAAGGCTTTTGCTGCAAGCCCAAGGCTCGCTGCCTCCTGGCTTAATCAACCGCTGCTTATGACCGGCGGCGAGGCTTCGCTTAACATCGGCGTCTTTTCGCTGCAGGCTTCAGTCCTTGGTAACCAGACCCTTACGACGGAAGGAAGAGGCCCCATGCAAGTAAGCTGGTCTGCCCTTGCTGGAGTTGCCGTCGGAGGTTTTTCGTCCAGATTCGAATATGTGGGCAGGCCTGGTGGAAACGCGCAGTCGCTGGAATTGCATTTCGCGGCCAGTTCGTTCTCTTCGGCCCTTACTGTCAGGCGTTTAAAGAACATGCTGGACCCTCTTGGGATGAATTACCTCCCGGCCCTTTGCCAGGAGCATTCTTACATGCTGGCCAGCCTGAACCCTTATACCACTTACGAGGCGGGTGAATTTGGCGGCAGCCTGGACCTTTTCTACAGGATTGACGGCTGGAAGTTCCACGTGAACGGCAGCTATATCTGGTCGCTTCCGTCGGCCCTCAGGGACCATACAACCCTCAGGATGGGCTACAGGGACTTGAATGTCCAGGTGGAAAAACGCTGGAACAAGAGGCTGAAGACGATAGCTTACCTGAGCATCCAGGAGAACTCCCCCAGCCACGGACAGCGCAAGGCCACCAACGCCCAGAACGTGTTCGTGCTTGACGGCGTTTACCGTTTTCCCGGAAAGCTTTCCCTCCGGGCTCAGGTCCAATACCTTTATTCGGAGGAACTTACCAAGGACTGGATGGCCGGTTCGCTGGAGCTTTCGTCAACCGACGGCTGGGCCGTCCACGTCCAGGACATGTACAATCACGGCAGCACAAAAGAGCACTACTACGAAGCCGGAGGCTCGTGGACCCATTCAGGTTTCAAGGTGTCCTTGGCCTATGGCCACCAGAGGGCCGGAATGGTGTGTTCGGGAGGCGTCTGCCGATGGCAGCCGGAATATACAGGCGCCATACTCAGGTTAAATTACCATTTTTAGGATGAAAAAGCTTTTCTCAATATTAGCCATGGGCCTTGCTCTCTGCGCCTGCGTGGGCCAGAAGGACGATCCGGAACCGGAGCCGGTGGACCCGCCAACTCCTGTCGACCCTACGCCTCCGGACCCCACGCCGGAGCCGGAGAGCACCGTCTTTTTACACCGCGTACTTGCGCTGGAATTCACCGCTACGTGGTGCCAGCACTGCCCTCACATGGCCGAAGCCATCGAAGACGCGCTGAAGGAAAGGCCAGGAAGGATAGTGACGCTGGCTGTTCACTATTCGGACGAGCTTATGGCCGATGAATCCAATGCCCTGAATTCCGCCTTCGGCGTTGGCGCATACCCCACCCTTTTCATGAACTGGGACAAAAAGAGCGTTACCACACAGGCCGACGTCTCGTTCATCACCTCGTTTATTGACAAGGCTCTTGAAACTGAAACCTGCGGCATTGCAGCCGAATCATCGGTCGCCGACGGCACGCTAACGGTGAACGCCAAAGTCAAAAGCGTGGCTGACGGAGATTACAGCATGGTTCTTGCAAATGTGGAGGACGGCATTTGGGTGGAATACCAGGAAGGCTACGGCGAAAACTACACCTGCAACGACGTCCTGCGCGGTTTCCTTGAAGGCGGAATTTCCGGGAAATCCCTGGGGACGCTGGCTCCGGAACAGGAAGGAACGGTAACTTTCACCTCCCCTGCACCGGAAAGCGGCAGGCTTGCACTTATAGTTTTCAGCGGAGGAAAAGCCGTGAATGCCATGTACCTTGGATTGAATGAAAGTAAAGATTACGAATATGAAAAAGCTGATTCTTAGCATTGTCGCCCTTTCCTGCTGCCTTTTCGCAGGCGCCCAGGACTGGAAAGAAGTTCCGCTCCAGACAATAGACTCGGGGACAGAGACACCGTCGTCATGGATAGACGGAAAAACTCCTTTCGTGGTATCGTTCTGGTTTGTCACTTGCAAGTACTGCCTTGAGGAAATGGACGCCATCAGCGAGCAATTTGCAGATTGGCAGAAGGAAGCCCCTTTCCGCTTCATCGCCGTGTGCAACGACGACACCCGCTCTCTTGCGAAAGCCAAGGCTATGGTCAGAAGCCGCGGATGGGACGGCTTCCGTTTCTCCTTCGACGTGAACAAGGAACTGACAAGGGCGATGAAGGTGACTTCATGCCCGCACGTTTTCCTGTTTGACAAGAACGGGAAGATGGTGTACACGCACCAGGGCTATTCGCCCGGTGACGAGGAGATTCTTTTCGAGAAGATCAAGGCCCTGCGCTAGTCTTTCCAGACTTTCAGGTATTCCTGAAGTGCCCACATCTCGTCGCGATACTTGGCGGCTGCGGTAAAATCCAGTTCCGCGGCCGCTTTTTGCATCTTGCGCTTTGCATCGTCGGCCGATTTTTGGACCTGCTCCCTGGACATCGAACGGATTACGGGATCCTGAAGGACGGCGGCCAGATCGGCTGTGACGAAGCCGTCCACGTAGGCCGAAGTCCCCTCGCGCCTGGCATCATGCCCAAGGCCAACGGATACGTCGCCTTTCCCGAGCTCAGAAGCAGTTGGAACGTAAGTGGGATCAGAAACAGAATCCCTGGCGCTCACATGGCCGGTGACGCTGTTGCGCAAGGCCGGATTAAGGAAGCCGCTGATGTGGCCGGTATCCTCTTTGTCGCGGGAAAGTTCGGAAATCAGGATGTTGGAGCGCACCTGCACCTGCCTGGGCGTGATTCCGTGCAGTTTGTTGTATTCCTGCTGCTTGGCGCGCCTCCGGGCGGTTTCCTGTATGGTATCCCTCATTGAATCCGTAATGGTGTCGGCATACATTATGACAAGTCCGTTCACGTTGCGGGCGGCACGGCCTGCAGTCTGGGTAAGTGCTCGGCCACTCCTGAGGAAGCCTTCCTTGTCGGCATCAAGTATCGCCACCAGCGAAACGGTGGGTATGTCAAGGCCTTCGCGGAGGAGGTTCACGCCTATCAGCACGTCGAAAAGACCATTCTTGAAATCTTCGATTATCTCCACCCTTTCGGCTGTGTCCACGTCTGAGTGAATATAGCGGCAGCGGACGCCTGTCTTGGTGAAGTAGCTGTCCAGTTCCTCGGCCATGCGCTTGGTGAGGGTTGTCACAAGCACTCGTTCGTCTTTTTCGGCTCGGACGCGGATTTCCTCCATCAGGTCATCGACCTGGTTTTTGGTGGGCCGAACTTCGATTGGAGGGTCCAGAAGGCCGGTCGGGCGCACTATCTGCTCCACCACAAGGCCCTCGCTGCGGTTAAGCTCATAATCGGCCGGGGTTGCGCTCACGTAGACGGTCTGGCCGGTGACGCTTTCGAACTCGTCGAAGGTAAGAGGCCGGTTGTCGCTGGCGGCGGGCAGGCGGAAGCCGTATTCCACCAGCGTCTCCTTGCGGGAGTGGTCCCCGCCGAACATGGCGCGTATCTGAGGAAGTGTGACGTGGCTTTCGTCAATGAATACAAGGAAATCGTCCGGGAAATAGTCCAGCAGGGTGAATGGCCGCTGTCCGGGCTTACGTCCGTCGAAGTAGCGGGAATAGTTCTCCACTCCGGGGCAGTAGCCCATCTCCTTTATCATCTCGATGTCGTACTCTACCCTCTGCTTCAGGCGCTTTGCTTCCAGGAACTTGCCTATGGATTCGAAGTATTCCACCTGTTTTACAAGGTCGTCCTGGATCTGGCTCACAGCCTTTGCGCCTTTCTCCTTTGAAGTGACAAAATTCTTGGCTGGATACAGGTCTATCTTGTCCAGTTCTTCGAAAATGGCTCCTGAAACTGGGTCGATGAGGGCGATGCGGTCCACTTCGTCCCCGAAGAATTCTATGCGGGCGGCATAATCGGCACCGCCAAGGAAAATGTCCACCGTGTCGCCTTTAACGCGGAAGGAGCCTCTTTTGAAATCTGTCTCCGTACGGTAGTACAGGGCGTCCACAATCTTGTAAAGGAGTCGCGTCATGGACATTGTTTCGCCTCTGCGGACAGTCACGGTCTGGTCGTGAAAATCGTCCGGATTGCCTATTCCGTACAGGCAGGATACCGAAGACACCACTATAACGTCCCTTCGTCCCGACATGAGGGCCGAAGCCGCGCTTACCCTGAGTTCGTCGATTTTATCGTTTATGCTCAGGTCCTTTTCTATATAGGTATCGGTGAGCGGGATGTAGGCCTCGGGCTGATAATAGTCGTAGTACGATACAAAGTACTCCACCGCATTGTCCGGGAAGAAGGACTTGAACTCGCCGTAGAGCTGGGCAGCCAGGGTTTTGTTGTGGCTAAGGATAAGGGCCGGGCGCTGCAGTTTCTGAATCACGTTTGCCATGGTGAAGGTCTTACCCGAACCCGTAACGCCAAGGAGTGTAAGGGCGGGAACGCCGTCCCTGACCGCCCTGCAAATCTGCTCGATTGCTTCCGGCTGATCGCCCGACGGCTGGTACTGTGACTGGAGTCTGAACTGCATTGGACCGATTTTTTTCACAAAGTTAATGTCTTGGGAGTGAATATAAAAATTTTAGTTAAAATTTGTTCTTGGCCGAAAAATTTTGTAGATTTGCAGATGTATATAACCGTAAAAGGTACACATAAAAGCGTAATATATTAAAAGTCAATACTTTATTATGAAAGGTATCAAATTTATCCTCGGAGCGTTTGCAGCAGCAAGTCTCCTTTTCTCCGTAAGCGCCAACGCTCAGGAGAACGCCAACCGCGACGAAAACGGTAAGATCGTGCGTGGTCCCTATGAGACCAACAAGGCCTTCGACAACACCTTCATCGGCATCGGCGCAGGTATCAACAGCGTCGCACGTCCCATCAAAAAGCCCGGCAACTGGGGCGGTATTGGTCTGGCCACCGATATCAATTTCGGTAAATGGTGGACTCCCGCCATCGGTATGCGTATTGGCTGGCACGGCCTCTGGGACAAGTCCAAAACCGACATGAGCCACCCCGCTGTCAAAGCAGGCGACAAGTTCGGCATCAACTATTTCCACGGTGACCTCCTCTGGAACATCTCCAACACCATCGGTGGTTACAAAGAAACCCGCTTCTGGAACTTCGTTCCATACGCAACCATGGGTCTTCTCCGTGTCGACAACACCATCAATCCTTTCTCAAAAACCGCCAATAACGAGTATGCTGCCGGCCTCGGCCTCCTGAACGTCCTCCGCATCAGCAACCGCATCAACGCCACCCTGGACCTCGGAGTCATCGTCTCCCGCGAAGAAGCTTTCTACGACACTCCCCGCTTCGTAGCCTTCCCCGGCGCTACCATCGGCCTGGCATTCAACCTCGGCAAGACCAACTTCGACCGTCACTCCTCCGTCACTCCCGTTGTCATCCCTGTTCCTTTCACCACCGAACAGTACAACGCCCTGGCCGACAAAGTGGCAGCCCTGGAGAAAGAGAACGCCGAACTTAAGGACAAGATCGCTGCCCTCGAAAACGAGCTCGCTCCTTTCCGCAGCCTCGTCAACGGTCAGACCTACCTCTACGAAAACGGCACCTTCACCGCTGTTGACGTAAAGCCCGGTTCTCCCGTCACCGTATACTTCGACTGTGGTTCCGCTACCATGTCCCAGCGTGAAAAAGCTCACCTGGAGTACTTCTGCAGCAACGTAGTCAGCGCCGACACCAAGCTCGTAGTCAACGGCTACGCCGACAAGCAGACCGGTACCGCCCGCCGCAACCAGCAGCTGAGCGAGCAGCGCGTAAAGACCGTGGTTGACTTCCTCACCAAGGCCGGTGCAAGCGAGAGCAACATCGAGACTGCAGCCCACGGTTCCACCGTACAGCTCTTCGACGGAGCCGCCAAGAACCGCGTAGTTACCATCGAACTCAAGTAAGTTTACTTACACTTTAATATAAAGGACATTCCTTCGGGGATGTCCTTTTTTTTCGTATATTTGCACACTATGAGACGAAAACCCATAATAGCCCTCATTTACGACTTCGACGGCACCCTTTCGCCCGGCAACATGCAGGAGTTCGGCTTCATTCAGGCCATAGGCCAGACTCCGGAGGAGTTCTGGGCCAAGAGCGACGGCATTGCCAAGGGGCAGGACGCGTCCAACATCCTGGCCTACATGAAGCTGATGTTTGACGAAGCCCGCAAAAACGGCATCAAGCTCACCAGGCAGGATTTCCGCCGCTACGGTGCCGATATCAAGCTGTACGACGGCGTGCGCGAATGGTTCCGCAACGTGGACGAATACGGCAAGGCGCACGGTGTAATCATTGAGCATTACATCAATTCGTCGGGCCTTACGGAAATTATTGAAGGTTCCCCCATTGCCAAGGCGTTCAAGCATGTCTTCGCCGGCAGCTTCATCTACGACGAAAAAGGCGAAGCCGAATGGCCCGGCATAGCAGTGGACTACACCGCAAAAACCCAGTACCTTTTTAAAATACAGAAAGGCATATTCTCATCGCGCGACGCCCAGCGTGTGAACGAATCCTGGGCCGACGACGCCAAGCGCATTCCCTTCACCAACATGATATACTTCGGCGACGGGGACACGGATGTGCCTTCCATGAAGCTGGTTACCATGTTCGGCGGCAATGCCATTGCGGTTTTCGACCCTTCGCGCCCGAAGAAGAAGGAAACTGCGCAGAAGCTCCTCCGACAGGGCCGCGTGAACTTCATCACCCCGGCATCTTACACCAAGGACTCCAGGACCTTCCGCCTGGTATGTGCAATCATCGATAAAATAAAGGCCGACAACGAACTCCGGCAATTTTCGCGTTACAAATGAGTACTTTAAAGATAGGAATGGTGCAGCAGCACTGCACAGAAGACATTGCAGGCAATGTCGCCCGCCTTCAGGGACATATCCGCGAAGCCGCCGCCCAGGGCGCACAGCTTGTGGTTCTTCAGGAACTTCACAACAGCCTTTACTTCTGCCAGGAGGAAAACGCCCGCCTGTGCGACCTGGCCGAACCTATTCCAGGCCCCTCCACCGAGATTTTCGGCGCTCTTGCAAAGGAACTTGGAATAGTTCTGGTGTTGTCTCTGTTTGAACGCAGAGCCCCCGGGCTGTACCACAACACCGCCGTGGTCATCGAGAAGGATGGCGCCATAGCCGGCAAGTACCGCAAGATGCACATCCCGGACGATCCTCTGTTCTACGAGAAATTCTACTTCACTCCCGGAGATATGGGTTTCGAGCCCATAAAGACATCCGCAGGCACGCTTGGCGTACTCGTATGTTGGGACCAGTGGTACCCCGAAGCCGCCCGTGCAATGGCCCTTAACGGAGCCCAGATGCTCATTTACCCCACGGCCATCGGCGGTGTCCCCACCGATCCCGACTGGGAGCAGGCTCAGCAGCGCCAGGCCTGGCAGCTCGTCCAGAGGGGGCACAGTGTAGCCAACGGCCTGCCCGTGATTACCGTTAACCGTACAGGTGTGGAACCCGATCCCACAGGCCATTCCACCGGGATCGATTTCTGGGGCCATTCCTTCGCTACAGGTGCCCAGGGTGAACTTCTTACAGAGTTCGAAAAGTCTGAAGAAGGCGTGCACGTGGTAGAGATAGACCTCGCCCAAAGCGAATATGTTCGCCGCGGCTGGCCTTTCCTCAGGGACCGTCGCATAGACGCCTACGATATACTTTTGAAACGATTCGGGAAATGAGACTTCCGGCCGAATGGGAAAAACAGGGCTTCGTGCAGCTGACCTGGCCGCACGAAGACACAGCGTGGTATGAGCTTCCCAAAGTCCTTGACTGTTACGTTCAGATTGCCCGCGCCATTACACGCTACGAGGCATTGCTCATCGTTTGCCGTGATGTCAAAGAATGCCTCCAGGATATGTCGGAAAGAGGTATTGACCCTTCCGGTCTTCCCATACGTTTTGTGGAGAGTCCCATCAACGACACCTGGGCCAGGGATCATGGCGCCATATCGCTTGTCGGAAACAATGGCGAAAAGCGCATACTGGATTTCGTTTTCAACGGCTGGGGACTTAAGTTCGGATCGGACCTTGACAACCAGATAACGCGTACAATCTACGGCAAGGGAGCATTCTCTCCCGAAGTCGAGTACGTTGACATGCGCCCCTTCGTCCTTGAAGGCGGCTCCATCGATACCGATGGCCTGGGCACCCTCATGGCCACTTCAGAGTGCCTGTGTTCGCTCAATCGCAACGAGTACCTTTCACAGTCGCAGATAGAGGAAAAGCTTAAAGATGCTTTTGGCCTTAAACGCATACTCTGGCTGGACCATGGTACAATCGAAGGAGACGACACCGACAGCCATGTGGACATTCTGGCCCGCTTCTGTTCGCCGGACACCATTGCATACTCAGTTTGCGAGGATCCTTCGAATCCAAACCACGAGCCCTTGAAAGCCATGGAGGAGCAGCTTAAGTCTTTCCGCACCCTTGATGGAAAGCCTTACAGGCTCGTGCCCCTGCCGCTTCCCGAACAGATGTGGCTGGAAGGCTATCCGCTTCCTGCATCGTATGCAAATTTCCTTATCATTAACGGCGCTGTTCTGATACCTGGCTCTGCACAGCCTTCGGACGAAATAGCCCGTGAAAGGCTTCAGGCGGTATTCCCTGACCGTGAGGTCTCGGTAGTGGACTGCCGTGCCCTTCTCTCCGGCCATGGCGGTCTCCACTGCATCACCATGAACTATCCCGCTGGATTCTAAACCCTGGACACGCTATTTACACAAAAACGGCCGTTTTTGCGTAAATTCCGTTACTCCGGTCACGCTGTTTACGCAAAAAGTGGGGTTTTTGTGTAAACAGCGTGTCCTGCATAATTAAAAGACAATAACCCTTTCGGCTAAATCGTTTTTTGCCGAAAAATTGCTATATTTGTACGTTTGATACGAAACCTTAACCCCAGCTTTATGGAAAAGCAATATCCTCACTATCTCCAGCGCCTGCAGGACGCTACCAAAAAATTCTGGGACAAGCCCGCCCTCAACACCATCGGCGGAGAGTCTTTCACTTATGCCCAGATGGCAACGGACATCGCCCGTTTCCACATTGTATTCGAAAAAGCCGGCTTCAAGAAAGGTGACAAAATCGCCCTTTGCGCCAACAACGGTGCCAAGTGGGGTTTCGCCTATCTGGCCGTAAACACATACGAAACCGTTATCGTCCCCATCCTGGCGGACTTCACCCCCGAAAGCGTAATGGGCCTTGTGAACCATTCGGAAAGCATCGCCCTGTTTACCAACTCAGCCCGCTGGGCCAAGATGAACCCTGAGAAAATGCCCGCCCTCAAGGTTGTCTTCGACGTGGACACCTGGAAGGTGCTCTTCTGCAGGGATGCCAAAATCCAGGAGGCAGTGGACAATCTGGACAAACTCTTTGCGGAGAAGTATCCCAACGGTTTCGGCCCGGACGACGTTCACTTCCCCACCGACAACTGGGACGACCTGTCCACCATCAACTATACCTCAGGTTCCACAGGCGACCCTAAGGGCGTGATGCTCACCTACCGTAACTTCAGCGCCAACGTGGACTTCGACCAGCGCTACATGCCGGCCGGAGACAAGATCGTTTCCATGCTCCCTATGGCCCACATGTACGGCCTTGTGATTGAGTTCATTTACCCTCTCTGCAACGGCACATCCATTTATTGGCTGGGCAAGGCTCCCACTCCGGCCAGCCTGCTCAAGGCTTTTTACGAAGTAAAACCTTACCTGCTGGTCACCGTCCCGCTGGTCATGGAGAAAATCTACAAGAGCAAGCTCAAGCCCGTCATGGACAAGCCTTCCATGAAAATCCTCACCAAGATTCCCGGTATCAACACCATTATTTATAAGAAGGTAAAAGATAGCCTGTACGAGGCCTTCGGCGGCAAGGTACAGGAATTTATCATGGGCGGCGCCGCACTGAATCCGGAAGCAGAGCGTCTGTTCAAGAAAATCAAATTCCCTTATACCGTCGGTTACGGCATGACAGAGGGCTGCCCGCTGATGGCATACGCCCCCTGGCGTACCTACATTCCCGGTTCCTGCGGCCGCGCAGTGGATATCACGGAAATCCGCATCGATTCGGAAGACCCTCAGCATGTGGTAGGTGAAATTCAGGCCAAAGGCGACAACATCACCATGGGCTATTTCAAGAACCCGGAAGCCACGGCCAATGCCTTCACCGAAGACGGTTGGCTGCGCACCGGAGACCTGGGCATAATGGATGCCAACGGCAACATCTTCATCCGCGGCCGTTCCAAGAACATGATTCTGAGCTCTTCCGGCCAGAACATCTATCCGGAAGAAATCGAAGTGGTGGTGAACAACCAGCCCTTCGTACAGGAAAGCGTTGTTGTGGAACGTGGCGGCAAGCTCGTCGCACTCGTATTCCTCGACGAACAGGCAATCGCCAAGTCCCTCCTGGACCACGAAGCCAAGGCCGAAATTCCTGAAAATATCCGCCTGGGATCAAACCGCTTTCTCCCCAGCTACAGCCAGATTGCCAAGGTAGAACTGGTGGACAAGCCTTTCGAGAAAACCCCGAAGATGTCCATCAGGAGATTCCTGTACAAGTAATTCTGCCAATTTGTCAGCCTTACAGGCCTGGCTCATAATTTGACATTCCATAGCCGGTCCCGCAAAGGGCCGGTTATTTTGTCATTCCGGACTTGATCCGGAATCTCATTAAGAAACAAAAAGCATTAGAATATGGCACAGAAAGGACAGATTGGAGTAACCACCGAGAACATTTTCCCGGTCATCAAACAGTTTTTGTACAGCGACCACGAGATTTTCCTCCGTGAGCTTGTGGCAAATGCAGTTGACGCCACGCAGAAGATGAAGGCCCTTGCGGCATCCGGTGACTGCAAGGAGGAACTCGGCGACCTTAAGGTCCGCATCGAACTGGACGAAAAGGCCAAGACCCTTAAGGTGATTGACGAAGGCATCGGCATGACCGAAGAAGAGGTTGACAAGTACATCAACCAGATTGCTTTTTCAAGCGCCGGAGAGTTCCTGGAGAAGTACAAGGACCAGATCCAGAACATCATCGGCCACTTCGGCCTGGGCTTCTACAGCGCCTTCATGGTAGCGAAGAAGGTCACCATCGAAACGCTTTCCTGGAAGGATGGCGCCAAGGCCGTTAAGTGGAGCTGCGACGGGTCGCCGGAATACACCTTGGAAGAGTGCGACAAGGCCGGGCGCGGCACCATAATCACCCTTTTCCTGGACGACGATTCGGCCGAATATGCCGAAAAAGCCCGCATCGAAGGCCTTCTGCAGAAATACTGCAAGTTCATGCCCGTGCCCATCGTCTTCGGCAAGGAGCAGGAATGGAAGGACGGAAAGTATGTGGACACCGACAAGGACAAGGTCATCAACGACACGGAACCGCTTTGGACCAAGGCGCCGTCAGAGCTCAAGGACGAAGATTATCTTGCCTTCTACCGCAAGCTCTTCCCGATGAACGAGGAGCCGTTGTTCTGGATCCATCTGAACGTGGATTATCCTTTCAACCTGACCGGCATCCTTTACTTCCCGAAACTCAAGGACCGCGTTGCCGTGGAGCGCAACAAGATTTCCCTCTACTGCAACCAGATGTTCGTGACGGACCACGTGGACAACATCGTCCCGGATTTCATGACACTGCTTCATGGCGTCATCGACTCGCCGGACATTCCGCTGAACGTTTCCCGCAGCTACCTGCAGAGCGATGCGGCGGTAAAGAAGATTTCGACCTATATCACAAAGAAAGTGGCCGACCGCCTGGAGGGCATCTTCAAGGAGGAAAGGCAGCAGCTGGAAGAAAAATGGGACAACCTGAAGTTGTTCATCGAGTACGGCATGCTGTCGGACGAAAAGTTCTGCGAAAGGGCTCTGAAGTTTGCGCTGCTCAAGAACACCGACGGCAAGTATTTCAGCTTCGACGAATATAAAACGGCAGTTGAAGGCAACCAGACCGACAAAGACAAGAAGCTGGTGTACCTTTACGCGACCAAGGCCGAAGACCAGTACGCATTCATCCAGGCTGCCAAGGACAAAGGCTACGACGTACTCCTGATGGATTGCGAACTTGACTCCCATTATGTGAACCTGCTGGAGCAGAAGCTCACCGACGTGCGCTTCGCCCGCGTGGACTCCGACGCAGTGGAAAACCTGATTCCCAAGGAGGACAAAATCAAACCCGAGATGAAGGAAGACGAGCGCTACGACCTTGAGAACCTCTTCAAGGCAGTGCTTCCCGCCGGCAACGACTACTTTGTGACCGGCGATAATCTTGGAGCCGATGGCGCACCGGTTCTGATTACCCAGAACGAATTCATGCGCCGTTACCGCGAGATGAGCGCCCTTGGCGGCGGAATGAACTTCTACGGCTCCATGCCGGAGAGTTACAACATCGTCGTGAACATGGAGAATCCGCTGATTGCAAAGATTTGGGCATCAAAGCTTTCCGACGTTGCTCCTCAAGCAGAGCTCCCGGCAGAAGCACCCTCCGACGCTCCCGAAGAGGAAAAAACCAAGGCACGCGAGGCACGCGAAGAAGTGCGGCGCGCTCACAAGGCCGACGTTGAAGCCTTCGCCTCAGGAAACGACCTTTTGCACCAGATTGTGGACCTGGCGCTGCTATCCAACGGCATGCTAAAGGGTAAAGCCCTGGCGGAGTTTGTTGCCAGAAGCCAAAAGATGCTGCAGGCTTAAAAATAAGGTGGTGCTTTCAAAGCACCACCTTTTTATTTTTCTATAAGCTTCAGGAACTCGTTGCGGGTTTTGTCACTTTTGAGGAAAATGCCTGAAAAGGCCGATGTAGTTGTTATCGCATTGGACTTCTGCACTCCCCTCATGGACATGCAGGTGTGCATAGCCTCTATGACTACGGCCACGCCCAGCGGACGCAGCGACTCCTGGATGCAGTCGCGGATTTGTTCGGTGAGCCTTTCCTGAACCTGAAGGCGACGGGCATAAGTTTCGACCACGCGCGCAATCTTGCTTAGACCCGTAATCTCCCCCTTGGGAATGTATGCCACATGAGCCTTGCCGATGAAAGGCAGCATGTGATGCTCGCACAGGGAGAAGAGTTCGATGTCCTTTACGATGACCATGTGATTGTAAGGCTCCTGGAAAAGGGCGCTCTTGACGATGGCTTCCCCATCCTGGAAATAGCCCTGAGTAAGGAACTGCATGGCCTTGGCCACGCGCTCGGGAGTCTTCTGAAGGCCTTCGCGTTCCACATCCTCCCCCAGCAGATTCAGGATTGCCTTAATGTGCCCTGCAATCTCCTGGGTGGTGTTTTCGTCGTACTGTTCAATCTTCCTGTATGCCATGGTATACACTTTGCAGCAATAACTTACGTAATTTTGGACCGCAAAATTAACAAAAAAAATTCATAATATAATTTTTTTGCCTATCTTTGCAGCCCCAAACGGAGCACCGCTCCCCTAAACACTTGATAATTAACAATTAAAAGACAATAAACATGTTTTGGACCCTCGAACTTGCCAGCAGCCTTGACGATGCACCCTGGCCCGCAACAAAAGAAGAGCTCATAGACTACGCAACCCGCACCTGCGCCCCCGAAGAAGTCATCGAAAACCTTGAAGAACTGGACGACGACACCGACATCTACGAATCAATCGAAGACATCTGGCCGGACTACCCCACCAAGGAAGACTTCATGTGGAATGAGGAAGAATATTGATTTGATAATCAAATAGTTATAGAAATAAGCCGGGGTTTTGCCTTGGCTTTTTCTGTCTATTTATTACCCTCAGACTTCCCATATTGTTTCGCATTTTGCGAAATGAAACAATCTTTTTAACCTTGCAAAGATTTGCATTAGGCCTCCGTTTGAATTATCTTTGCAGAAAACGCTAAGGCTATGTCTGATATAGAGAAAATACAATTGTTTGAGGACCAGAAAGTCCGGACTATTTGGATTGAGAGCGAGGAGAAATGGTATTTCTCTATCAAAGATGTAGTCCTGGTACTGGCCGACGCTAAAGATCCCAAAGATTACATTTCCAAGATGAGGCGCCGAGAACCGGAACTTGCCAAAGGGTGGGGACAAATTGTCCACCCCCTTGTCGTACGCACCCCTGGAGGCCCTCAGAAAGAGAATTTTGCCAATCTGGAGGGAATGTTCCGCATCATCCAGTCCATTCCCTCCAAGAAGGCAGAACCATTCAAGCGCTGGCTTGCTCAAGTGGGTGCCGAAAGGATTCACCAGATGCAGGACCCGGAACGGGGCATCCAGCAGTCCCTTCAGGATTACAAGCGGTTGGGATACTCTGACAACTGGATCAACCAACGTCTCAAGAGTATCGAGATTCGCAAAGACCTGACCGACCAGTGGAAAGCACACGGAGTTGAAGAAGGCACAGGCTACGCCACCCTTACCGATATCATCTACTACACTTGGGCAGGACTAACCGCCCGCGAATACAAGCACCTCAAAGGTCTCAAACAGGAGAACCTCCGAGACAATATGACCAATGAGGAGTTAGTTATGAATATGCTGGCCGAACTTACCACCAGTAACATCACTAAGGAAGAGCACCCGGGAACTATGTCTGAGCATGCCCGAGTTGCTGAGCGCGGCGGATCTGTCGCCAAGGTGGCCAAGGAAGCATTCGAGAAGCAGACGGGTAAGAAAGTCGTCAGTTCCATGAGTATGAAACGGTACATTGAGTCACAGCAGCCGAAATTGGAATTGGGAACGGGAGAGGCAGGCAATGACGGAGAGAAGAAATAAAAAACTGATTCTTTAATCTGTTTCAATAGGGGACTTGGTAGATCAACAAAGCAGCGATGGCCGTAAATACAAGGCTCCGACAGAACTCGGAACATCCATTGGAATGACATCCGCATGGAGAGATGGTTACCAGGGGCAGTACCTTGCTGTATCTTACGATGCCAACGCGCAGCACTTTATCCTTGAGAATCTTTTCAAGCTATAGCTCGATTTCGCCTCGCTTTAGCATATTCTCATAGTATGTAAGGTTGATTCTACGGTTGCAGCCGCTCTTGTCATCTTTATAGTTCGTACAGCCAAGGAACGGCTGGTAATCTTTCTTCCGGACAATCAGATAGCCATCCTTGCAGCAGTCACATTTGAGGATGGGTAGTATGCCGCCGGAGAGGTCGTTGGTCATGAAGTCACAGATTTCCGGCTCGTTGGTGCATATCCAGAGGCGAAGGCCGAAGTCTTTCTTATGCTTGTATTGGAGCGGGTAGCCACAAATCGGGCAACGCTTTATCATCGATATATCTGGAGAATCGGTCTTAGAGATGTCCAGTTCTCCGTTCACACAGACTTTGTCGTATTCCTGGACCAGTTCTGCTACGAAACGTGACGGGCGTTGCTGAGGTACAGCGATGTAAACTCGATTCTTGGTTCGTGTCATTGCCACGTAGAACAGGCGACGCTCCTCGGCATACTCGATGGTACGGTCCTCACGGATGACCAGTTTCATCACTGGATCGTCCTCAATCTTGGATGGGAAACCATAGGTGGCGTTCACTGCGTTGATAATGACGACATTGTCGTAACCCAGGCCTTTGGATCGATGTGCTGTGAGGAAGGATAGTTTGGCTTTCGGATAGGCCTTCGACTTGATATCACCAGTTTTCTCGAAGTAAGTGAAAAGTCCGCTGCGACTGAGGTTGAAGGCATCGAATCCATACCGGCCAATAAGAAGGATGGAGGAGTTCGCTGGTTTACCTTCTTTTTTGTTTGCTTCTATTATCTGGCCAATGCAGCGCTCTACTGCTTGAGCCTGCAGGTAGAACTTGCCACCCTTCCCTTCGAGGTCTTTCTTGTCACCGTCTTCTGAATATGCCTCGATGATGATGGGGAAATCGATATGCTTGGGACTGATGAGAGATTTCTGAATCTGGGATGAGTTCTTTTGGATGAAACTGCCCGCAATGTCAATAACCTCTTGAGAGTTTCGGTAGGTCTTGGTTATCTTCAACTCTTCACCGTAGCCCATTATTTCCGCAAAGTGGGTGAAAAGGGTAATGTCTGAACCGGCGTAGGCATAGATGGATTGCCAGTCATCGCCCACAGCAATAATCTTTGCATCGCAAATCTGGGACAAGGCCCGGGCAAGGTCAAAGCGCTGTCTGGAGATGTCCTGGTATTCGTCGATGATGATGTACTTGAAGTTCAGTTTCTCGCCCATGTCCTGTTGTTCCTGCAGGATTTTGGCAGAATCGTTTATCATATCCTCGAAGTCCACAGCACCACGTTCCTTCAATTTTTTGGAGTATTCCAGGTAGCATTGGTGACACACGTCCAGGAAGAGTTTGGTGCGGACGTTATCGGTCATCCGATGCATTTCACGGAACTTATCGGTATCGTAGCCGTTGGTCTTGAAGTTCTGAATGAAGGTACAGAGCAGGCGGACCAGTTTGAGAATGTATTTATTTTCCTCTGTGGAGACAATCTTCTGATAGACTTCCTGCTCGGAACGGGGCTCCAGGGTAATGTCGGCAGCGATAAGTTGCTCCTTCAGGTGGTCGAGCAAGGGCCGTCCATCTTTATACTGTGAGAAGGTATAGATAAGTTCTGTGCCGTGGTCACGGTGGAACTGGACCTTGTCGTTCACCTCCTTCTTATAGTGTTCCAGTTCGGCTTTGGAGTAGCGATTGTGGGTGCCTGCTTCTGTAATGCCAAAGTGCTCGATGTAGATGGTCCTGTCGCCTTGCTTGATGGTGAAGTCAGGGGTGTAGGGTTTGTGAGATTTCCGGAAACTATAAGGATAAATCTTCTCGTATTCGTAGTCAACCTTGTTGAGATATAGGAAATTCGCTATCTGGACCTCCTGAGCCGAACGGAGCGACTCGTAGTTGATGGTGATGGCCTTGCCGGTACGCTTATTGGTGATGGTCTCCACATACTCGTTCATATTGGAGCGCATCGTTGAGAAATCGGCCTTCGAAATGTAGTTGAAAAAGGCGTTAAGGTCATCGCCCTCATATGGCGCATCGAAATAACTGCCAAAGAACAAGATCAGCTTGTTCACCATCTCCGGCTCGCGGAGAACATCGTTCTTCAGATAGTTATTGATGACATCGAACATAAAACCGCCGTCAACAACATTCTTCTTATCGGCATCCTGCTTCCGAAGAATAGCATAACCGGTCTTGTGGAATGTAGTGACGGGACAATTAATTTTCAGCGCCTTGTTAATCTTGTCTTGAAGTTCTCCAACGGCTTTATTGGTGAAGGAGATAACAAGAATCTGCTCGGGTTTGACGCCCTTCTTCTCGACCAGGTACTTCACTTTGGCGGCCACAGTGGTAGTCTTTCCTGCTCCTGCGCCGGCCACTACCAGCATATAGTCCTCGTCCGTGAGGACCACCTTGCGCTGCTCTTCATCCAAGGAAATGGCGGGGTCGACTTTGGATAAGACCGTGTCCAGATAGTGCTTGTCCGTTTCCAGATGCCTCTGCAGGAAGGAATGATTGTGATGCTGAATGCTGGTGGAGCCTTCTCGGAGGTCAGAAAGGTCAGCATAATTCCGCAGGAAAGCCTCGACAGATGCCGCTGGTATGGAGAACTTCTCGCAGTACAGGCCGAGCGTGGTTGCAGTCTTCTGATTCTGAAAGAAGGTGTTGATGTCCGCATACTCGTCAATCAGCTGCTTGTAATCACTGCGGGCCAGATACCTGTCCTCCAAGAGGAGCGAATTCAATCGCTGGGTGAACTGGAGCAACCGAGCATACTCTGCTGTAGGCGCTTTTGGTATGACGATGGACGACTCCGGTTTCTTGGGAGCCTCTTTCGACTTGTTGCGCCTGTCGGAAAATATGCGGTTGAAGAAAGACATTATCGATAACGCATAGGAATACTAATGTTTAGAGTCATCTTGGTAGTATTCGAAGAAATAATCGCCCAAAACATCATTGAACCCCCAACCACAATCTTCAGTCAACCTTACGCATTCCTCGAATCGGCCTTTAAATTTGTCCTCCAATTCATTCTGAAATACATAATCGAGGGCGGCGCGATAATTATTCTCGAAAGCGGTGTAAAACGATTCCCACATGTCGCCATATTGGTTGGTGAACAAGCAGCCCTGTTCGACAAAGAAAACCATCAAATCGGCCACATCCACGGGACGGGGCTTTAGTTTCTTGTAATCTGCAATTGCCTTTTTGCAAACGGAAACTCGGCACATTTCCCTACCTTTAGCGGGAAAGTATTCATTTCGAATAATGGCCTTATACTTCTCCAATGCATCTTTTCGGGCGGCCTCCTTGTCCATGGCAAAAAGGGAATCGAGATTTTCTTTCACATCGGGATAAGAGCCGTAAAGATCTACGACTAATTGAACCAACTCTTTTTGTGGCAATGAAGCAAGGGACTTCTTCAGTTGTGTTTTATTCATTAAAACAAGGTGCCGCGGGCGCGCGAGGGGCACCACCTGTAGCGCTCGAATAGGTACCGACCGCGGCGCGCAAATGGGTACCGCCTATAGCGCGCAATAGGGTACCGCCAGAAGAGCCTGTAATTTTATCAAATAAA